>Ga0206856_10133_pt1 | contig 25568 bp, 24 predicted proteins | sample Alteio_BWOrgCont_48_FD_152630 | JGI IMG/M metagenome (GOLD analysis project Ga0206856, IMG submission 152630) | Enriched cells from forest soil in Barre Woods Harvard Forest LTER site, Petersham, Massachusetts, United States -... | ecosystem: Environmental > Terrestrial > Soil > Temperate forest >...
TATTTTTTTGTCGACGCTTTCAACGGAAGATGTCTTGCTAATCTTGTTAAAACAATGTCTGGAAAACAGGTCTCTCCTGAGGTGATCGAGTCGTCTGAAGCAATGAAGTATTTTCGCAGACGAAGTACGCGTACGTTAATAAATACAAAGGCGAGATTTATGCAACAGTATGCGGAGGCTGCCGAAATTGTTTAGAAACGCTAATCCAACTAACGAGCTTTTGCAGGGGTCTCGGTGCATTTTTATAGTAAATGCACTTCTAAATAAGATTTCTCCAAGCATTGAGTTCGTCAATGGACTAAATGAGCACCGGGGCTTTTTGAGTATCTCGGGAGAGGATGCAAGGACAGTTGTTCTAGATGTTCCGCATGATCAAACGGATGCTTTTGGCGGTCTGATGCTTCTTTCTTCTCTTGGTGTTAGCGCTCTTCGCACTGAGCAGCGTGAAGGGAGCTGCCAAGGGAGTAATGAAGGTTATTGCTTTAGACATTTTTGGCGTCGGGCTGAAGTAGTTCGGGATACCAGGACATTTACGCAACGGTTTATCAATGAACTTCTATTTCGTTTGGAGAGCCAAGAGCTGGGAGAACAAGTTGCGCTTCCTGTTGCTATGGATGATCTTGGAACGATTGATGAGACGTCCCTTTGGGGGAACAGCTTGGTTATAGTTACCTATTCGCTAAAAGAGCTTCTAGCTCATTGCCAACTTCCGCGGGATGAATGGAACTCTGAACTTAAAATTCGCGCAGAACGCACTATACGTATTATCAAACGCCGTAAGCCTCGATCGTTGAGCTGTAGACTTTTGATCTCTTCTGTTGGATGTATCGCACGTTTACCATGGGCGCCTGGTCTTGATCCTTCTTCTCTCATGATGGTGCCCACACCGATAGAATCCGAAAGCGCAAACCTTGTTGTTTGGTCAAATCGTGGAATTCAGGGAATGTCGATCTGTTGTGAGGCGGACCATCCTCTGCTCCAACGCTGGGGCCTGGTCCTCGATGCATGGAAAGCTACCCACGCTTTATCGCCGGAGGTTACGTAATGTTGACCCGAGAGGCGATTGCTTATTTCTCTCGCGAGGTGGAGTCACTCGAGGGTCTCAACCTTCCGAAAGATGTGAGTAGCGCGTGGATGGCGCACTGGCGTGGGGATTTAGTCGGAGCGCTTGAGATCTATGCGACCTTAAATGTGTCGAGTCTTCGTCGGGATCTCCGAGCTTTGGTCGAGGCTGATCGAATCTTGCTGGCGGTTAAGCGCGGTGAAGGGTTTTCGAGGATCGTTCCGTCGGAAATCGAGGAAGACCCGGCCGCGAGAATCGTGCTCGAATATGCGCGATTTAGCTGGGCGTTTTGGGTCGATCACTCAATCGCGTGGCGATCTCTTTTTAGTCTTTTTAAGATGGGGCTGACTTTAGACCGGGACATGCGTTCTAATCGATTGCGATTTGATTTGCTCGTGATGGTTTTGTTTTTGATGGGACACTTGGCTGCCATTCGCGGGAACAGACTGAGTGGGTATCTATTGGCGAGCAGAATGTTTTCAATTTATGAAGGCCGAGTCACTCACGGGAAAGTATTCTCTGCTTTTTTTCGGAACATTATCATTGCGGCTTATCCCTATACACTTTTCGTTTCGGGCAGGCTCTCAAAACAAATGGAGGCGGCAGTTCAGTTGGGCGAAGAAATGCTGCCCAACGATCCCTATTATCTCTCCGTGTTCACTGTCAGTGCGCTTTATTGCTATGCTTATACGGGCGATACCGCTCGGGCAGAAATATACTCAATGAAGCTCTCGCGGCAAGAGACCATTGGTGGCGTTCTCCGCTATAAACCGATTACCAAGATCATGCGACTTCTCCCCTTTGCATTAAGGGGGTATGGGCATTTGATTGAACAGGATTTCAATGAATGTCTCGATTCTCACCTGATGTCCGAAGCAGATCCTTTGATCAACTCTCAGTTTTTTCGAGCAGCTGCGATTATTGCCCTCTATCAAGGCAAACATTCTCTAGCGACAGACTGTATCGCAAAGGCCAGAATTGAAAGACTCAAGACGCGCTCTTTCAGCGCCTGGGAGCCATTTGATACACGCCTGGAACAGTTTGCGGCTGGATCGTCTCCGTTCGTTCCAGCTCAGGGGGCGATTTTGGGATTACCGAAAGTTTTTGAACTTCCTCCAAATCTTGCTGCTCTTTTGATTGAGCTGATTAGATCTATTTCGGATGGTATGCAGTCGGGACGGGATTGGTACGTAGAGAGAGTGGCTCACCTTCTTGGCCATCATCTGAGTTGGTCTAATTACGAAATTCTTCCGTCTGTTCCTTCCGATAACTCTTTGGCGCCTATCTTGAGAGTCGGGGATCGTTTTGTGGTCTATCGTGCTGTTCCTGCAGATCGTCTACCCTTTTTTAGGGAGATGCTCTCCTCGATTAATCCCGTCGTCATGAACATCATGACGAGCTACGATGAACAACTAAAAGCGAAAGAGCTGAGCAGCGCGGCGGCAACGGGGATTCTCGCGGCCCAGGTTTCCCACGACATCCGTTCTCCTCTAGCATCACTTAATGTGATCGCCTCGACGTCAAAAGGCCTGGACAACGAAACCCGTCTTCAAATGCAAAAGGTGGTTGGGAGGATTCGGGATATTGCTAACAGCTTGCTCAGTCGCAATCATGTCGGAAAAAGCCAAAACGATGCGCCTGATTGTTCGAGTAACGGTGTCTTGACCCTTTCGGAGGAGGAGACCTCGATTGAGCTTTTGCCGACCCTTGTTAGCTACATCGCCTCTGAGAAACGGCTTCAATATGCGCATCAAAAGGCAATTCGTATTATCGACGACACTTCGGCAGCGTCCTTTTGTTTTGCGCGGATTCAAAAAATAGAGTTTGGACGTATACTTTCTAATTTATTGAATAACGCCATCGAGTCATTTAAGGAAATGGGGACTGTCGAGATCTCGCTTCGAGAGGAGGCGGGCGTTATCAAGTTGAGTATTTCCGACAACGGCAAAGGAATGACTCCCGACGTGCTTGCAAAGCTTGGGCAGCGAGGGTTCTCATTTGGTAAAGATGGAGTGGAGTCAGGCTCCGGCTTGGGTGTGGCGCATGCGATGATGGCGCTTGAGGCCTGGGGTGGCTCACTTTGTTATGAGTCGTCAGTAGGACTTGGTACGAGGGCGATTATGACATTACCGCTGGCGGAGTCGCCCTCATGGTTTTCTGTGGGTTTGTCAGTAACAAGCCCGGGCACAGTGATTGTGTTGGACGATGATCCGATCATTCACTCGATTTGGTCCGATAAATTTGCTAAAATGGCAGATGTGGATGTGCTCCATTTTTATTCAGCCCCTGAGATTTTGACTTGGTACAGGGAAACCCTGGGTGACGTGATCAATCCACTGTACCTTTGTGATTATGAACTGACGGGAAGTTCCTCGACTGGTTTTGACGTGATCGAGATGTTGGGTGTGGCCGATGATTCGGTGATGGTCACGGGGAGATGGGATGAACCCTTCGTTCAGGGGCGAGCGATTAAAATAGGGGTCAAACTCCTACCTAAATCCAGAATGGATGTGATCAAGGTTTCTGTCACACCTGCCACAATCGATGAGCGTTTATTTCAGAGTGTGGACTCTTGACTTCGATGAAGGACCAACATCAAAGCACTTCTATCTACAAAGGCTACATCGCGTATCTAGAAAAAAAGTATGGGCGCGCTCGTACGGAAGCGATTTTGTCTGAATTGCCATTGCCTTTGGATTATATTGAGTCGGATACGAATTGGGTGTCGGAGGATTTTTACGAGATTTTTTCCGGTGTGCTTTGGAAGCTGCCGGATATTGATTCGGACTTTCCTTATCAGGCCGGAAAACTAGCGATGTCGAAGTCGTCGCTCGGTCCTGTTCAGACTTTGGTAACACGGTTATTTTCGGTTGATTATGTGTTTGAGCATTTTCCGTTTTTTTCGGGTCGACTGAATAAAGTGGACGCGGCGACGGTGACCCAAAAAGAAAAGGGCCGAATTCGCATACAGATCAATATCCGAAGAAAGCATCCGAAGATTCAAGATGCGGTCGGGAACTGGAAAGGTTTTTTAGAAGAGCTCCCCGTCTTATTTGGGCTGCCTCCGGCGGTAGTCACAGGGAGTGTGTTGGGACCCAATGCGTTCGTATTAGATGTAAAATGGATACCGCGAAGTCTGACGAGTAGTTTTGGGCATTCCCGGGTGCTTTATTTTTCGTTCGCGTGTTTATGCTTTATTTTATTTTCCGTTTTGGTGTTTTCTCGAGGTTCTGGATACTTTGAGCTGCTGGATCTCTGGGTTCCGAGACTAGCGCTTGTGGGTATTTCTTTGTTTTTGGTTCTGTCACGTAGGTTCGGAATTTTTAAAAACTTCCGATCGAATAGTGATCAGCTCTCTGTGCGACAACTTCTTGTCGAATTTGATGAACGATATGAAGAACTTCGAAAAAAAGAAGCACTTGTTTTGCTCTCTAAGGTCGAACGTGAAAGCAGCGAGTCTATCGCCCGAATGGCAACTCAAATTGCGCATGACATTCGTTCCCCCGTGGGTGCCTTAAAAGTAGTTCTTGCGAATTCAACAACTCTCGATCCGGACATTCGTATTCTTGTGCACAAAGTGATGGAACGAATTAGTGAGATTGCGGACTCCTTGCTTGCGCACCATGCGCACAATAATGTGAGCTCGAAAGTCGCCTTGCTCACTCATGTCCCAGTCGGTGATCTGCTCAAGTTTGCTGTGATTGAAAAGCAGCTAGAGTATAAAGCTCGAACTGACGTTCAATTTGAAGTGGCACTCGATCCGCTTGTTACGTCGAGAGTGATTCATGTTGATCCGGCTGGGTTTCGCCGTGTTTTGTCGAATTTGATTAATAATGCATATGAAGCGGTGAGCGGCGAAGGGCGGATCTCCGTTGCGGCGACGGCGCTCGAGAACTCGCCTCATCAGCTTTGTCTGACCATCCGCGACTCTGGTCGGGGGATCCCGAAAGAGATTTTGAGCAAACTGGGGCGTGTGGGATTTTCATACAACAAAGTAGATGGCTCCGGACTGGGACTTCATCATGCGATGAGTTCAGTCGAGAGCTGGGGTGGGTCCATTCACATCGACTCGTCGGTCGATAGCGGCACGCTCATTACCATCAGTCTTCCGTTGTCTCCAAGCAACTCCGCTTAAAGCCCCTGGCCTTCTCATTGCATCTTCACGGCGCATGAAACTTAGAAATAGCCGCCGTCTTGCCTTGTCGTCCGCTGGGTTGTTGTGTGTCAGCGCGGGGAGTTTATTTTCTCTCTCCCGTTGCAGTGGAAGTGTCCAAGCTCCTCCTGCGAGCTCTCAGCCACCCTCAGCTCCGGCAAGTATGCCGAATACCAGTCTCTACTCCCCGACGACGATTCCACTTGGGAACGTGGACTCCTCTTGCGGGAAGAATCAAAGCAATATGCAACAACAGCAGGTTGCGTGGCAGCAGCAAAATCAACAGTCCGGGGGCGGGGCTTGCGTTCCACAGTTTCAATTTTATCAGTCGAAAATATCGGATCTTGACGTCAATCTCGATTGCGATGACCACGTAGTAGGACTCACTGCGAAGGGGGGCAGTCAGTCGCAGTCCGTGCAACTTCCCATTCAAAGCGACGGCAGTGTGAAGGGGAGTTTTGAGTTTCCTCAGCAAGTTCAAAACGACGGACAGGGCAATATGTACTGTTTTGTTCAAACTATTTACGTCATTGATGGTCAAGCGACGTGCGCGCAGCCTTTAGCGGAGAATGGGGGAGGTGGTCCTTCGCAAGATACTTTTAAGATGAACGCACAGATTGAGTTTGTCGGAGGATCGGGAACCCCCTCTGATCATGAGTCACCGAGCGTCTATCCGAGCGGCTCGCCATCTCCGGAACCGTCTCCAAGTCCGTCACCAGAGCCAAGCCTGGTTCCGAGAATCTATCCTCCCAATCCGAATCCGTCTTCGTCGCCCTATTCTTTTCCAAGTCCTTATCCAAGTTCAAGTCCAAGTACGAGTCCGTTGCCCTATCCAACGTATCCACCCTTGCCTCCGCCAGGGCCGGGGCCCGTACCCGGCGGTTCAGCGGTACTCACTTGTGTGGTAGTGAATCCGTGCCCGATCATTTTGAATGCAGACACGACTTGTCCTCTTGAGAGTCCCTAGAAGAGATTCTAAGATCTAGGCCGGTTGTCGAAGTTTAAAATGACAAAAAAGAAGAGAAATGAAAACCATGCACGCTCCGAATTGGTGAAGCGAAGCGACGCCGATCGGAACGATGAACAAAAGCGTTAACACACCGAGTGTAAATTGTGAGCAAACGGCCCATGCAAAAATGGAGATGCTTCGCCGCAGAGTCGGCTTGAGTTCAAAACGGCCTGAAAGCCAGGCAAAATAAAGCGTCGTGAGCAGGAGTGTCCATCCTAGCGTCCGATGAATGAATTGAACGCCAGCGGGATTTTCAAATGCGTTTCTCCAGAGCGGAAGCATCTGTAAGGCATCAGGTGTGATCCATGATCCATTCATCTTCGGAAATGTATTGTATCCGAATCCAGCTTTGAGCCCTGCCGTAAACGCGCCGTAGGTGATTTGAAGCATCACAATGCACGTAATGAGGTTTAGGAGAATAATCAAAGCACGAGGGCGCACAATGCTCTTCGGCGCCGCAACTGGGTGACTCTCGTCCATCTCCAACCAGAGCCAAAACAAGTAGCCTAAAACCGAAAGAGCCAGCAAAAGATGAGCAGCCAGACGATAGTGACTGACATGAGGTTCGTTGACGAGACCGCTTTTCACCATGAACCAGCCGAGGGCGCCTTGAAGTCCGCCTAATAAAAATCCGATAAAAAGTTTAACTGCAAAAGCACCCTGAATTCGTCGGCGCAACAAAAAGTAGATCCAAGGGACCATGAACACGACACCGATTAAACGGCCCAGAAGACGGTGAAGATATTCCCAGAAAAAAATAAACTTGAATTCATGAAGTGACATCCCAGCGTTCAATAGTTTGTATTGAGGATAGCGCTGGTACTGAGCGAACGCCTGTTGCCACTCGTGAAGAGAGAGAGGGGGGATCGCACCCATGATGGGTTTCCAGTCGACTATCGAGAGCCCCGAGTTGGTCAATCGAGTGATCCCACCCACGACGACCATTGCGATAATCATGAGGCAGTTGAGGGCTAACCAGAGCTTAACTGCAGTCTTTGACGTGGACATAGGATGGGCCCCTTATTGTGGCCCATCCTAATTTTAAACGGCCTGACACGCAAGAGACGAGTTTTGAATTCATCTCTGGACGAGATGAATTCAGCCCGTTTTTCTGAACTTTTCGTCAACGTAGATCTTAGAAATTGGAGACCGACGAGACGTTGCATCCGCTACGGCGAGCACTAGGAATGCCGAAGCAAAAGCAAATGTCCACCAACAGAGCCACGGGACGGCCGAAGTCGCAAGCCCGATCACCCAGAGTGCATAAAGACCAATGGACAATGCAATCGGTCCGGCAACTCTTTGCATTCGCGGAAGAGTAGGATCTGCTGTTCCCGAAACAATGAACGCTCCGATTGCGGCCACACCATCAAGCCAGGTCATCCAAGATGCTGCATCCGGCGCATTGAGAGCCGTGATCCAGAGGATCACCAAGCAAACGCCAAAGATAAACGACATGCTACGAACCATAATTGAACCCTCCTCTCTGAGGGGGTGCAATTAAGAGACCCACTCCGTCCGTGAATATCGGATTGCAAACATCACTTGAATAGCGAGCAACAGAATCAAGACCGCTGCCATTCCAGAAAAAAAGCGGGGAGAGCGGAACAAAGACGTACGAGAGTTAAACCAAACGCCGAGCACCGGTAAAGCAAGCGCATGAATGGGGATGAGGTATCTCACCATTGAATGCATCCCGTGGCTTCCGATGATGGTCGCGCAAATGAGTTCGAGGGCGAGTAGGCTGATTGCTCCGCCAAAGCGTTTGAAATAAAGGGCTAGTAATCCTCCCAGTGTGAATACTGTGATCAAACGTCCGAGAACTTCAGAGAGGTTGCCGTTAAAAAAGACGTCCGTGTAAAAAGCGAGCTGAAATAGCTTAGGCTCGACTTGGACGGACCAACCGATGCGATTCGCCTCCCAGTATAGGTTCCAGCTCCCATAAGCCGTTTGGCAGTAAACGAGGAACGAAGCAAAACCTCCAAGCGCTAGAAGCGAGATGGTGCCGGCTAATGTCCATTTCCTCCGGCGAAGTGGAGCAGGAACGTCTCGATGTGCATACGCGATAAAAAACAAAGGATATATCGCCAAAAAAACCCCCAAATATCGGGTCGACGTAAGAACAAATCCATGTCCGATGGCGAGAATGATTTGGGGGAGTTTCCAAAAGTCGGCACGGGTTTCACGAAGGGGCTCCTCTTCTCGAGAGGTTTCGAGCGCACGTCCCGTCCAATAAACGAAGCCCAAAAGTGCGGACGTGAACAACGACTCAGAATAGGCAGAGACGAGGTAGAACGCCCCCGGTTGGCTGAAAAAGATCACAATTAGAAGAACGATTAAAAGATCAGCAATATGCAGCCGTTTTAAGATCAAAATCAGATAGGTCCAGCATCCGACCGCAGCCAACTCAGCCGCGAGATTCACAGCATAACTCATCGGGATGTGAAATATGGTCCCCACAAGTCTCACCCAAATCGGAAACCCAGGGAAAAACGCGATTCTGGATCCGCCCTGTGCGCTATGCGGAAGGGGGAGTGTGACTTGATAACCAAACTCTGCAATATCCCGATACCAATTGCCGTCCCACTGGACGAGATGAGCGTATTTTCCTCCGGTCACAAATAGCACAACAATCAGCTGGAAAAGTGCGATCCCAAATCCGATCGCAAGAGGTCGAAAAGAGCGTAGCGAGATCATTTTTTGTCTTATGTCGCCGATTTCCAGCCGCACTTTTTTAGCGCCGAATTCCCGCCGTACTTTGTACGGCTTCCTCTCGGCGCTGTGGTGACGCGACTTCCTTTCGGCTCCTTTCCTATGCCAGGACTTTAATCGGCGCTCCGATATTTGGCAATGCTTAACCAAACAGCCGGAGTTGTCCGTTCTCTGTTTCGGAGGCTTTAAGGCACAGGGCTTCGAGTCGTTCATGCAAGACCGTAAACTGTTTTTTTAGGTCGGCGTTCGAGAGAGCACCCGTTAGGTCTAGCGACTCTTTGGCGTCCCGAAGGGACATAAGACTTACGCAGAGGTGCCGGAGCTCCTCTTTGCGATCGGGAGTGTGAACACTACATGCGAAGTGATGAATGAGGGTCTCGAGACTTTGGATCAGGCGATTGCGAAGCGCGTACGGAAGTTCGAGGACGGCGCATTCTCGATGAAACTTCACTACCAAGTGATAGGTCAGGTAATTCTTGAACATCCTGTTCTCTCCATTTCCCGAAGCCGTCTTGGCTTCTTACTAGAGGAGTAGAGCACGAGTCGTGCCAGGCCCGGGATTGGGGTGTCAAATGAACGAGATCATGAACTTCACGCAGTGTCTAAAAATGGCCCAATTCGATCATGAAATGTAAAACTTTCCGATGACAGGAGGACTTGGAGCTATTGCAGAGTCGTTTTGAACTGCCTGAAGCTTAAAGCAATGCTGATACATGCCATGATGAGAAGAACGGAATCGTCGAGGATAATCACAGATGGATCTCCCCCTTTGAGCATGATGTTTCGAACTACGGAGATGAAGTAAGTAAGGGGGTTCATGTAGGCAAAGGCTTTCATTACGACCGGCATATTCTCAATGGGGAACATCATCCCCGAAAGTTGCACGGCAGGGAATAAAAACAAAAACCCACCCATCATGGATTGCTGCTGACTCTTCGCTACCGAAGAGATCAAAATCCCAATACTCACCGTCGTTGAGATATAAACCATCGACGAAAAAACCAAGGCGATTAGCGAACCCCGCATTGGGACATGAAAAGCGAAAATCGCGACTCCCAAAATCAGAGGGATATTGCTCATCCCCATCACGACGAATGGAAGTGATTTGCCTAAGATCACTTCCCACGGTTTAACCGGGGCGGATATCAGCATCTCGAACGTGCCGACTTCTTTTTCTTTCGTCAGTGACATACTCGTTAGAATGATCGTAATCACCGTGATGAGCATGCACATCACACCCGGCACCATGAAGACGGCGGTTTCCATCGTCGGGTTATACAGAATTCGAACATCAAGGTGAATGGGCGGTGGCGGCGCTCCTTGAGAATAGACGCCCAGAGAGGAGGAACTCAGTATCGATTGAATGTAGGATTCTACGCTCTGAGCTCGAAGAACATTGGTCGCGTTCACCAAAAGTTGAAGCTTGCCCTCGTGACGTTCGATGGACCGGCTGAGTCCGCCCTCCGGCGCAACGAGGACGGCGTCGGCCTTGTCATTTTGAATATAAGTAAATGCTCCCTGTGCCTCTACTTTTGCAGGAATAAACCAGCCAGACGCCAGGGCGTGTTGATAAACCCGTTGAGCAACGACGTCGTCTGGAGCCGCTTGAAGGGCAAGTCGCACATTTTTTACATCATTAGAAATAGCGACTCCGAAGAGTGTCATCTGAATGAGAGGCATAACAAAAAGGATGATTCGCATTCTCGGGTCGCGGAGAGACTGCTTAAACTCTTTTTTCAAAAATCCGAGCAGAGTTTTATTAAAAAATCGCGACATCAATGGCGGTGGATTTTTCATTAAGGCTCCAGGTCCTTTTTGAATTTTTTAGAAGATACCGTGATGAGAACCAAGTTGATAAAGATAAGGAAAATGAAAGGAGACCTCAGCTCCGAGAGTGTCGCTCCTTTTAGAAACGTTCCGCGACTAATCTCCATATACCATCTTGCTGGCAAGATCCCCGTCAATACCTGGAAGAACATCGGCATATTCTCGATCGGGAAAATAAACCCCGACAAAAGTAGCGAAGGGAGAAGTCCCGACATCATCGCGATCTGCATTGCCATTTGTTGTTTGCGCGTGGTGACGGAGATGAGGAGGCCTTGCGCCAAGGTGGCGGATAAAAACAAAAGAGTACCGAGCGTGAAAACTAGTAAATTGCCCATGAATGGCACTTGAAAACCGACACGCGCAATCACATAGACAAAGCTCACCGCGCTAAACCCCAAGATCGCATAAGGGGTGAGTTTGCCCAAAACAATCTCAATCGGAGTCACGGGCGTGGAGAGTAAAAGTTCCATCGAACCGTTCTCCCACTCGCGTGCGACAGTCATGGATGTCAGCAAAATAGCAAGAATACCCATCACGACAGAGGTGAGGCCGGGGACGACAAACCACTGACTGTTGAGTTCTGGATTATACAAAAAACGTGTTTGCAGTGCGACTTTTGGGGGAGTATTGATCCCCGTCAGTCTTGAACTGGCTCTCATTTGGATGGAGCCCAGATATCCTAAGACTGGGCCGATTGTCGAGTTGTCGGCCCCATCGACGATCACTTGAGTTTCAACAGATTGCGACGCGATCAAATCTTTTTCGAATTGCGGTGGGATAATCAAAGCGGCGCGTGCTCGGTCCGAGTTTAACCACCGGGTGGCTTCAGCAGGTGAGGTCGCAGGTAGGATTTGAAAATAATCGGAACTGCCAAAAGTCTCGATGAGTTCTCGAGAAGCTTGAGTTTTATCGGAGTCTTGAACCGCAAGCGGGATGTTTTTGACGTTGAACTCGATGGCAATCCCAAAAACCGTGACAAGAAAAACCGGAAGCGCCAGCGCCATTCCCAGCGTGAAGGGATCTCGAAAGATATGATAAAATTCTTTCCGAGCAATCGCACTGGTACGGTCCCAATTGATGAACGGCGATTTCGTGCTCATCTTGTTTTGCCCTCAACCATCCGGATGAAGACGTCCTCGAGCGAAGGTGGGATGGTGCGGATTTTAAAAGTTTTCTCCATCTCCGGTTGAGCTTGTTTCCAGTCGTTCTCGTTTGTAACGGTAACGTGGTATCGAAGGCCGTAGGGCTCAAAACTACTGAAGAGAGGATTGTTTTTCACCTCATCAAAGCGTTCACCCTTGAGCGGAGTCAATGGGTCCAGTTCGTATAGAGGGAGAGGGAAAGCCGTAGACTTCAGCCCTCCGGGACTATCTAGTGCGATGATCTCGCCGGCCCGCATGAGCGCAATTCGCTCACATTGTTCGGCTTCGTCCATATAATGAGTCGTGACGAATATCGTAGTGCCCTGCTCGGAGAGTTTGCGAATCAGCGCCCAAAAACGAGCGCGCGCAGCGGGCGTCACGCCCGCCGTAGGTTCATCGAGGAACACGATCTCCGGGCTGTGAAGCAAAGCTGCGGCCAGCGAAACCTGTTGCTTGATCCCCCCGGGCAAATCCTTGACGAGAGTGGTAACCGGGCGATCAAACGAAATAAACGAAAAAAGTTCGTCCCGTCTGCGCTTAAATACTTCGTCATCTAATTTGCGAAGACTGGCCGTGAATTCGAGATTCTCTTCGACGGTAAGATCGTCATAAAGAGTAAACTTCTGAGACATGTAGCCGACTTTGGATTTGACGGCCTCTGCTCCGTCGGCAAACGTAATCCCTCCGAGTTGGACGTGCCCTTCGGTAGGAAGAAGAAGTCCGCAGAGGACTCGAATGGTCGTGGTTTTGCCCGCGCCGTTTGCGCCTAAGAATCCGAAAATCTCACCTTTGCGCACATGAAAAGAGATGTTTTTAACGGCATAAAAATCTCCGAATCGAACGCTGAGGTTCATGACTTCAACGGCCCAGCGAGGTGAATCAGTCTGGATCTGGGAGGTCATGAAGGATCTCCTGTTATTCGGGCTGCTCGGGAGTTTTCTTCATGCGATGCTGCTCTTTTTAAAAACAACTCATCAAACGATCTGACTTTTTCGTGATCCAAAAGCTGTCGTGGTTCCCCGTCGGTGATCAGTAACCCAGAGTCCAAGAGGTGAACATGGCCGCATCTTTCCGCTTCGTCCATATAAGCCGTGGCCACAACAATCAGAATGCCCTGGTCGGTGAGTCGATAAAGAAGTTCCCAAAACTCCCGCCGGCTGATGGGGTCCACTCCGTTTGTAGGTTCGTCGAGGAGCATAATATTAGGCGAACGCAGGAGCGCGCACATGAGTCCAAGTTTTTTGTACATCCCGCCCGAAAGTTTTCCCGCCGGACGATCCTGAAACTGATCCAGTCGTGTGATGTGCAGAAGTTCGTGGCGCCTAGATTCATAAACATCTTGAGGGATTTGGTAGAGGGCCCGAAAAAAGTCCAGATGTTCCGCAATCGAAAGATCCGGATACAAGCTCTGAGTTTGCGGCATATAAGCAACCGAGGCGCGGATTTGTTCAAAATCCATTGCAAAACCGTCTTGCATGAATTGAACTTGTCCTCCCGTCGGCTTGAGCAAGCTTAGGATCGTGCGGAACAGCGTGGTCTTACCTGCGCCCTCCGGGCCAATCACTCCGTGCATCGCTCCAGCGTGAAACGTCGTAGTCACACCCCGCAGCGCTTGCACGGGGGCTGGAGCGGACTTAAACGTCTTTTGTATATTTTTAACTTCGATGGCAAGACCCAAAGAGTGAGCTCCTTGTAAAGCTGGGATGGATTGGGATCAGCGTTGGAGGTTATTCGGGGAGCTTGACCTCAATGGACATTCCGGGCTTTAAAACCTCGTCGGGGTTGTTGAAAGTGATTTTGACGCCAAAAACGAGGCGAGTTCGTTCCTCGCGCGTTTGCACATTCTTGGGAGTGAATTCAGCTTGATCATTGATTTTGGTGATCGTGCCTTCAAACGGCCGCATCGCTAGCTCCGGAAGATAGCCCGTGACTTTCGAGTTGAGCGGAAGTTTTGCAATGAGTGTCCCCGGAACATAGACATATGCCCAGACGTCTTTGATATTGGCGAGAGTGAATAACTTTGTACCGACATTCACCCATTCGCCGACTTCCGGATATTTATTTAAAACCGTGCCCGTCAAAGGAGATTTGACGGCGCACCACTGAATGCGAAGGTCAGCGTCGTCCTTTCTGTTTTTCATTTGATCGAGTGTTTCTTTAGGCATGGAGCCGGTATGAAAGAGTTTTGCCGTTCGATCATAGTTCTCGTTCGCAATCTCGTCGGCTATTTTATAGTCCTCGCAGGCCAGCGAAAGAAGTGGTTGACCTTCGATGACGTGTTGACCTTCGATCACCTGAATGTTCGAAACCACCGATGAGACGCGCGATGATAGGTTCACTTCTGTTGCTTCGACCGTTCCAACATAAAGAAACGGAGATTGGAAAAAGAGCATCTTCACCGCAATAGCGGCGACCAATACCAGGACGATTGGAATGAGAATTTTTTTATTCATGAGTGCTAACCCCGGAATGGATAGGATTCGATTTTGACAGCGACTCGAGCGTCGCCGACTGAATTAAAAATTGCGCGGTCGTGCGTGCCGCTTGGACTTTGGCTTCAAGAGCGCGAAGATTGGCGCTTTGAACATCGAGATAGTTGGTGCGTCCATTTTTATAAGAACTATAGATCAGGCGCGAGATCTCTTCGGTCTCTCCGACCATTTCGGCGTTGAGGGTCCGCTGTCGACGATACGTTTCGAGTTGAATTTTGGTTTTATCCCAATCGCGCTGCAAATCAGTCTTAAGTTGTTCGCGCCGATACTCAGTTGAGATCGCTTCCGCCTCTTTTTCGGAGCTCAGATGTCGCGTTCGACTCCATTCGAAGAGTGGCATCGTGAGCGTCGCTTGAACAGTATTCTGTTCGTAGCTCGCGAGCAGAATCGTATTTGGATATTCATAAGAGGCACGAGCCGAAACTTGGAGGGTAGGCCACAGACTCGAGGACTGACTCTCGGATGCTAAGTGCGAAGCCGTGGCCACATGCTGCAGAGAGCGAATTCGCGGATGCTCTTCACCAGGCGGAGAAAAGTTTGCCGATGCGAAAGACTTGTAAGTCTCTTCGAGCGGATCCAGCTCGGCAGCTTGTGTGTCGGCCAGAAGTAAAGCCGAGAGGTCTCGATAAGCCAGCTCGAGATTGGCCTGATCCTGTTCCAAATTCAGCTCCATGCTCTGGGCTTCTCGATGGGCATCGAGCTGATCGGTACGGCTTGAGGCTCCGGCAGCAAAGCGATCACTAATATCTTTATATTGGGCGTTTGAAACTTTGAGCGAATCCGTCACGAGTTTGAGTTCTTCGATTGCCAGTTGTACGCGAAAATACGCCAATCGGGAGGAAAGCTGAATTTGGATTTTAGCATTTTCGAGGTCCTGCTTGCGGGCCTCAGCAAGGTTTTTAAAACTATTCCAAGAGTCTCGAGCGAGCCCCGTGTCCCAGAGTGTGTAACTGAGAGTCGGGCCCACACTATAGTTATTATAGTCGCCAAACTGGATCGTTCCAAGGGGGCCCAGGGTGACACTCGGAACGTTTGTGACGTATCGATAATTGGCATCAAAGGTGAGGCGCGGTAGTAGGTAGGTCATCTGGGCAGCAGCCTGATGGTCGGCGCTCATGACGTCTGACTCCGCGGACTTGATTTGAGAGGAGGCCTCCAGAGCCTTGTCGACCGCATCGTTCAGGGAGAGGTGTAAAGCGGCCCGAGCATCCGAACACGAAAATGCAATAAAAATGACAAATAATATCATGGAGGACGTTGAGAGGAATTGTCCGAAGCACGAAGGAGTTCGGCTCTTATAAAGGGATGTCCGGTTTTGTTGTCCAGCGGCGAGGTGCATGTGTACATTTGTTTTATCCTAAGTTTTTCGGATGTCTACATTTTGCCATGAAGGGCGGCTATATTTTTGGCCGCTTATGCGAGGAATCCGGCTTTTTCATGAGTTTTTGAATATCTTTGCTCGGGCACCTATGCTACCACTACAGCGTTCGTTGTGAACTGTTCAGTCGACTCAGAGTGTCTGCGAGCATAGTGCTCTAGTATCCTCACATGAGTGACGTTTTCGCCTTTAGGAGGCTTTTCATGGGTAAGAAGTTATACGTTGGCAATCTCCCTTTTTCCGCAACCGATCAGGTTCTTCTCGATACTTTCGCGCAGTGCGGAACAGTTGAGTCTGCCAAAATCATTATGGATCGCGATTCTGGCCGTAGCAAAGGCTTCGGTTTCGTCGAAATGGCTACTGAAGCAGAAGCTCAGGAAGCTATCACTAAGTTCAATGGCGCTGATTACGACGGCCGTACATTGACTGTCAATGAAGCAAAGCCAATGGTTCCTCGTGAAGGTGGCGGCGGAGGCCGTGGCGGTTTCGGTGGTGGTGGCGGCGGAGGCCGTGGTGGCTTCGGTGGCGGCAATCGCGACCGAAATGGCGGAGGCCGTGGTGGCTTCGGCGGCGGCGGACGTCGTTAATTTAGATTTGAAGTAAATCACTAAAGTTTACGGCCAGGCAGTTTGCCTGGCCGTTTTTTTTTGTAAAACCTTCCGTTAAGATTGTGAAATTAGGGTGCTCAGGTAGGATTAAGTAACCCGTGGAGATCTCTAACGAACTCATTAGCGAAAAGATTACGATCGAAGAGATCAAGAGGACTGAGCAGCTCGTTTCCCTTCAGGAAGAGTGGGGCGAACTTCTCAGTCGCTCTGACGCACCGACCCCGTTTTGTACGTGGATCTGGGTCAACAGTTGGTGGAAAAACTTTCAACACGACCGTGAGCTTCATACTCTTTTGATTCGAGAAAGGCACCCTTCTGATGCGACGCCGGGAAGGCTCCTCGGGATTGCTCCATTTTATATTCGCTTTTCGGGTGGGGTGCCCATTCGTATTCGGACGCTTACTCTGCTGGGAGCGGAGTCCGCTTTTACCGAACGCCATGACATCATCGCTGCTAAAGATAAGCGACATGTCGTAACCACAGCCGTTGCCGAGTACCTCATCAAGCGTGAGGGTGAGCTTTGGGACATCATGGAGTGGGAAGGCGTCGGACGAGATGACTTGCCGACTGAGATTGCCGATAAAGTGGAGTCCGAGACGAAGCAGGTCTACTCGATCGGTGAGCTTGCGACGAGTTGGGAAACGTTTTTTAAGAGCCTAAATCCCAGCATGAGGAGAAACCTTCGTTACTATCCACGATTGATTCATCGTCATGGACACCAGTCCGATGCTCGCATCGTGAGTGATGCTTCCGAGGTCGAGTTTGTTGTTCGTGAGTTCTTGCGGTTGCATCAAGCTCGAGCCGAAATGGCCGGGGGCGAGCAACATATGAATCGTTTTGATTCAGTAGAGTCTCAATTATTTTTACGTGAAACGATGCTTGAATTTGCGAAGATGCGGATCTTGCGTGCGGCTGTTCTCACTATCGATGGTCAGACGGCGTCGGTTCAACTGACTTTTTTACATAACGATACGTTGTATGTTTACTATTCGGGATTTGATCCTCGCTGGCGCAAATACGCTCCGTCAGCTCATGCTCTTTCGATCTGTGTTCGTCACGGGATCGAGTCGGGAGCGCGAAAGATAGATTTCCTCTCTTTTATGGCGCCGTACAAAAGGAGTTGGGGAGCGAAACCTTATTTGAGGAGCGAAACGGTATTCTCGCGTAGCAGTGTATTTGTGGAGTTAGCGCGAGGAGTTCGGCATTTGAAACGCCAGTTTCATTTGTTTTTTGATCGATGATTGAGTTCACTCGTTCAATTACAGATCATCTCTCTGCAGTTTTACTTTCGCTTTGAGCATCACAAAATATTGCGGGTCAAAATAGACTTGGGGATTTCGAGCATTGGATACGGCATCTTTGCCGGTTAAAAGAGCTGTTTGTCCGAACTCTCGTCCAGCTGAGATGTCCAAGGCGAGTTGGTGATTTACAGGTTGAACCAATCCAAGCGCGAGTCGCTGATCGTATAAAAAGAATCGCTGTCTGAGTATCGTTCGGTTTGCCAAAAAGAAAGTATCGTTGTCCCAAATATAAGAGGTATAAAGTCGCGTGTCGCCGTGTAACGAGTAACTCACCTGAGCCAGAGCGCTAGCAGGAGTGAGAGAGCCGTTGATCATGCCTCGGCCTAAGAATCGGGCCCAAGCCGAAACAAAAGGAACCCCTAGGGTGACGCCGAAGCGAGATCCGTTTTCATGTTTAAACGTGATGCCGGGGATCGGGATCCCATTCAAAAATGGACGGTTGTTGGAATAATTCAGTGAGAATCTCCACGTATTAAAATCGCTGGCTCGCCAACTGTATGCGACGTCTGCCCGCATCGAGTCTTCGTTGATCGTCGCAAAGGGGCGATCACTTTGCGAGCCCACGACGAGATCGGCGCCAAATGTATCTCGATTGCTGAATCGATGGATATAGGTCCCGCCGACCGTTAGATCCCAAAGAGTGGGAGGGATTGACGAACCGTAGCCGGGAAGGAACGGCGAACCTGTCACATCAGTTCGGCCCGCATGAAGTGTTGATCCATACTCATCTCGTCCGACAAAGGCGACAGGAGTGGAGGCATCTAGCGCATTTTGAGTGACGACTGGAACTGCACCCGGCGTTTTCGCAGAAGAAGTGCCAACGGTTCCAACCGCACTAGGCGAAAGGAGTCCGGCAAAATCGACTTCCGTCGAGGGTCTCTCGATTGAGGTCGGAGATAAATTAGTAGTAGAGGTCCCGAAGGTAGCGTAGGCGAGATGAGGCGATACCAATATCTGCCCAAAAAATAAACTCACCTGAAAAGCTAAAAAAAGCCAAAACGGCGCACTTAGTCCCGATTTTAAAAATCTCACGGATTCCCCCGACCCAACTGACCTAGTGGCACACGGATGTGGACAATGCCTTTGGATACCCTGAAATGCAAGAAGTTTTGAACCGTCTACGAATCGCTGTTTCAATCCCATTTCCAATTTATGATAGGATGGCTTTCATATGACGAGATTCTTGTTTATTGCACTTGCCGTCGGGACCCTTGCACCCCAGGTTTCGGCAGCTATGGCGTTGCTCGTGGGTGTCGGATTCGCTCTGGTTTGGGGTAACCCCTTCATCGATAGAACCAGAGCGATGACTCAACGACTTTTGACGACCTCCGTGATGGGATTGGGGGCCGGTATGAACCTCGCAGTCGTGGGTGAAGTGGGTTTTCGTGGCATTGGCTACACGATGTCAGGGATTGTCGCGGCGTTTGTCTTGGGGACTCTCCTCGGGAAACTTCTGGGGACCGAGCGCGATACTTCGCTTTTGATTTCGACAGGTACAGCGATTTGCGGGGGGAGTGCTATTGCCGCTGTCGCTCCTGTGATTCAGGCGAAGGCGCATGAAGTTTCGATCGCGCTTGGGATTGTTTTTATGCTCAACGCTCTGGCCTTGCTGATTTTCCCTTGGGCAGGGCATCTTCTGCATTTGTCCGAGGCGCAATTTGGGCTTTGGGCGGCACTTGCTATTCATGACACAAGCTCTGTCGTGGGTGCGACGTCGCAGTATGGGGCGCATGCTCTTGAGATTGGAACGACGGTCAAGTTAGCGCGCGCGCTTTGGATTGTCCCGGTCGCTCTCACGATCGGTTTTTTGCGAGCTCGGGGCGCACGATCGCAGAGAACTCCTCAAAAAGTGAAACTGCCTTGGTTTATTCTCGGGTTTTTAGTGGCCGCGGCTATTGTCACTTGGGTTCCGGTCTTGAAACCCGCAGGGCATGTGATTGAGTCGATCGCCCGTCGATCTTTGGTTCTGACGTTGTTTTTGATTGGAGCGAATTTGAATCGTACGACCCTTCAAAGCGTTGGACTTAAACCTTTTATTCAGGGGATTATGCTCTGGCTGATGGTGGCGTGCGGGACTCTAGGAGCTATCCTTGGCGGAGTGATTCATGACTAATACTCATCGAAGTGTGTGTTGGAGCTTGGCGACCCTTTATGTTTTTTTGAAGATGTGTTTTTGGGCATCGGCGTTTGCCGGTGATAAAATACTGGCCGTTGAAGTCCAAGGGCTCCGAAACGACGAGGGCCAGGTCTATTGTTCACTTCATCGCGTGAAGGAGACGTTTCCAAGTGATGCTCAGAATGCGTTGAAAGCGACCAAAGTACGTCCGAAAGATCATCAGGCACTTTGTGTATTTGAAGCAGTGGAAGCCGGCGAGTATGCGGTCTCCGTATTTCATGACGAAAACGGGAACGGCAAACTGGATACGAATTTTCTTGGGATTCCGTCTGAAGGAGTCGGCGCCTCAAATGATGCCAAAGGACATTTTGGTCCTCCGCATTTTGAGGACGCTCGATTTAAGTTTTCAGGTGGGTCCGTGAAGATTCTGATCCACATGGCCTATCTGTAAGTCAAGTTTACTTCGCCGTTTTTGCGAGATCGGGAAACATTTCCTTACCATTGATTGAGAGATGGCCTGCTTTGACGGGTTTGCCTCCGATTTTTCGGTCGAGGGTTTTGCGTTCCGTCATGTTTCGAACAGCCATCAGCACAGGATGGCCAGCAAGTCGAACACTCGCGCTCCAAATTTGATTATGAAGATTGAGGTCTCGACTCAATTCGGAGCGAATATCTGAACTCGACAGGCTATCGATCAGGCGTTTGAGATCCGTTTCGTCACCGTCTGTCTTGCAATTGCGAATCACCGAAGCGATACCGACGCGGACGTGCTTGCTTTCAAGCTTTTGAGCCTTGCCTTGGTAGTGGTAGATCGCAAGTCTCGATGCGTGTTCTTTTGCTCCATCGCTGTCTGTTTTAAGAACGATGCGCGGACTGTGCCCATCCGCTCCTGCTGCTTCAAATATCCTAAATCCTACGCAAGCGCCGCCCTTTCGAATCGCAAGAATAGAGCCTACGTCACCCGGGATTTCATTCGGCGCAGTGAGGGAAGTTTTTTTTCCGTTCCAAAAAACAGCGTCTGCGTTTTGCGGTAGAATGAGATTCGTCGCAAAACTAGCGGTTTCTTCCTCGTGCTCGGGATTGAGATCGAGCATGACGAGCATTGCACCGCGGTCTTGAACAGTCGTTGGATGTAGAGGCACGTGATGGGGTTTTGAGTGACCGTCTTTTTCTTCGGTTTTGAGTTTACCGTAGGGATTATCTGTCACGTCAGGAATCAAAGAGATCACGGGCTCATCCGCCGAGTTGCGAAGCTCCCAGACAATTGGTTTATCCTGAGGACCAAAGTCTTCACTGCTACTTCCAACTGCAAAGCCGGGCGTGACGTAGTTCCAACGGTCACCACCGTCCTCTTTTTCTTTTCCCCAAGTCGTGGATACGAGCTTTTCAGGGAGTTCCGCGATCTTAATAATGCTTTCGTTTGGATGGTAAGCCGAAGGGCTTGAAAGTGCTTCGAGAAGTACGACTGTTTGGAGATCCGCCTTTTTGGTGTTCGACTTTTCGCTCCAGCCCTCAATCCAGAGGTTCATGCCTACGCTTCCTCTGCCCGTCAGAAAGTCATAATCTCGGCTGTGAGGTCCCGAAAGGCTCATGCGGCCTGGAAAATAATTTGCCGCAATGTCGGTCCATAAATAATCGAGACTGAGTTTGAGTGTCTTGCGAAGTGCGGGGTCGAGTGTGTTAGAATAAGCGATTTCGAGTGCCTTGAGATCAACGCCGTAATAGGTCGGGCTATCATACTCGTGAATGCCGAAAGTCGACACGTGGCGAAGCCAATTTCTAAACTGTAGCGCCGCCTGTTGAATCGTAGGCGTATCTTTAATCGCGGCCCCGAGTAGCAGAAGATTTGAAGAGTTCAATAAATAAATATTCGTATAATTGACTTCAACTTTTTTAGGATTTGAGTCGGAAGTGTGACGCTTCAGCGCGGCGATTGCGGCGGGGACATGTGCAAGCATTTTTGAACGAAAGCTTGAGCTCAATAAGCCGCCGTGGCGAAGAAGGAGTGTCCCCCAGCTTTCGGTGGCAAATTCGGTCGCATTTTCATCTCGCACTTTATCGCTACCAATCCGCCACGGGATCGCCCCATAGTCGGGCGATGCGGGATCCATATTTTGACTGTCCAGGACGAGAGTGAGCCAAGCCTCTGCTTGGGACGTATCTTTGGGTGATCGGAGGATAAGTGCCAACGCACCATTGGAAAGATCGCGAGTATTGACCGGTTTTTTTTCATCCAGCAGAGTTGCAACTGTTTTGAGTTGAGCATCAAGCGCCTTCTGAAGATCGGTGAGCCGCTCAACTTGTTGAACAGGGGTGATGTTGGCGCCAGCGAGCGGCGAACTCATCATGAGGCACAAAAGTAGTGAAAGAGAGCTGATTCTGACGACGCTGGTGGTGATTTGCTTGATGGTCATGGGGGGTACGCTTCAGTCTTCTGATTCTTCCTTTTTTTCGGGCTTTGCGGGAGCCGCTTGCGGAGCGGGTGCTTCTTGGGCGATAAATTTGATGACTCCGAATACGGAGTTACCTTCGATTTCAATCAAAGTTTCGTTCGCTTGAGGTTGCGTCTTATAAAACAAGGTTCCGAAGGGAACCGAGCTACCATCGGGCATCTCCGCGATGCCAAATACCGAAGTCGCTTTGATGCGGGTTGCGATTTTTGGATTGATCAAAACAGTCGTTTCACCAAACACAGAATGGATCTCGATGTGACGAGGGAGTGAAGAAGATTTTTCATCGGAGCCCCCAGGGCGAGCCGTGAGGTCGATTCGGGATTTTCCGAAAACTGTACTGTAGGACTTTTCGCCGTGTGAGTCGGTTGACTCATTTAATTTGGAAGGATTCATGAAGGTGCTGAAGATGTGATGGCGGCTATTTCCGCAGCCCATCCCTGTGATCATGCGAATGCCCATATAGATTAAAAAGCAGGCAAATGTGATCCGAACGAGTGGAACGTCAATTTTAAATAAAATCCGTATAATAATAGATAAGCCGAGAAGGAGAAGAAAAACGCCTAGAAACATACCTTTGTCCTGTTTTCGTGTGAAGGGCATGAATGGGTCACCTGAGTTTCCACGCTTGTATCGCGAATTCTTGAAAATAGCGCGTCAAAAAACCACGCCCTTGTGCCGATCGCGCGATTTGCAATGTGATTGATATTGTTACTAATTTTGTCGATCCGCTTGACACATATCGAGAAGAGGATAATATTGCCTAGTGGAGGTTTTACGAAATGCTGAAAGTTTCCCTTGCTTCCGTTGCGAATCAGCTACAGATCGTTTTTGCTAAAACTTACCCCATTTTAGTTTGGTGCGGGCTTGTTGCTTCTGCGGCGTCGTCCGTTCTTCACTCTGATTTTATTAAAACTTTCACGAGCACGGGCGAGCCTTCTACCTACAATTTGAGCGGCGGGACGGATGAGTCTGGCGAGTCTTCGGATCGCGTGGAGTCCCGAGATCATTTGGATTTGAAGAGAACCGTGATTTTTTTCAGTAACTATCGATAAGGCTCTTCAACAATATGCTGAGTAGCACGATTTCTCGTCTTCGTTGCCCTCAGTGTTCTAAGCCGTTTGCTGAATCTTTGTCCGTTCACGACTCGCAATTGGCCCGTCAACGTGTCACGGAGCGGTCTTCTGGCAATCTCTCTTGTCGTTCGTGTCGCGCGAATTATCCGATCATTGGCGGAGTCGCGCTACTGGTGCAGGATGTTCGCTCTTATATACTCGACCACGTGAAGGGGATCACTCAAGTTGTAGCGGACGAGGAGATTCCGAGCGAGTTTCGACGCGAATTCATTCGCGAGAAAAAATCAATTCTAACCGAGCACATCGAGGAGGATCTTGAAGCGGAACGTGTGAACGCTCTGTACCTCATGAATCACTACCTGCGAGTGAAGTCGGTCGAGCCGGACCAGATGCCGTGGTGGAAGCCATTGACCGGAGAAGGGAGTCCGGAGATCGATGCGCTCATTCGAAAACATTGGGATCATGGGCCGTTTTCTCATATCGAGAAGTTGATTTCACGGTTAGCGACAGATTCGAGTTCGCCCCTTGCAGCCGTTGAATTGGGATGTGGAGTGGGGGGGCTTTATTCAACGCTCAAGCCGCGCTTAGGGCTTTATCTCGGAGTGGATAGCTCTTTCGTAAGTATCGCGCTGGCTCGACATTTGAACTTGGGCGTTCCCTATCGGGGCAAGCTCCGTATTCCGGGGGATTTGCTTTTGGGAACCGTTTCACGCGATATCCGGCTTCCCATACCCAAGGGCTGGCCCAATGATTTGGACGATAAAGTGGACTTCGTTGTTGGAGATATTCAGAATGCTCCCGTTTTAGCTGGAAATTGGGATGTTTCGATCGTTCTCAATGCAATCGATATGCTCGAGGAACCTGCGTAGCTTCCAAAACTTCAATATGAGCTACTGAAAAAGGGCGGACTTGCCGTTCAAAGCTGTCCGTATATTTGGCATGCGGCAACTGCTGCAGCTCTCCGAAAGATACTCCCTCGTGAGGTTCGTGATTCAGCTTCGGCCGTGGAGTGGTTGTATCAGAAAGCTGGTTTTTCAGTGCATCGGGAGGCCAGTCACATTCCTTGGCTGTTTTACAAGCATTTGAGGCAGCTCGAAATCTATTCCGTGCATTTATTCTCGGCTGTTAAGTAACGTCAAATGATTGTATAACGCTTTCATATGATGTCCGAAGAAGTATGCCTGACCTGCCGTCGTCCTAAAGGTGCTCAAAAAAATGCAAAGTCTCAGCTGCTTCATTGCGAAGTTTGCGCCGAGTGGGTTTGTCGTGACTGTGTTCAAACCATCGAAGAGAACGCTTTTGCGTTTTTGCAAAAGGTTCCGGAGATTCTGTCCCATCAATCCTATTGTCAGCTTTGCTTTGATCAGCATGTGGTGCCGGCGGCCGATTCGTATCGTGAGGTCTTAGAAAGAGCGAAGCTCGTTTATTTCTTTTTCGCGAGCCAAAAGCGAGCGATACCTCTGATCAAAAAAGCAAAAGATCGAATTTATGTGAAAGACTGCCTCGACCGTGACGAGACGGTTTTAAGACTTGCGTTTCAGGCTGCCGAACAGAATCATAATGCTGTGATAGAGGCTGAGGTCGTTGGGGCGAAGGTTCGCAATCACGCCTACCAGACCTCTCGTTGGAGTGGTGAAGGCATTGCAGCGACAGTCGATGCCGATAAAATGGAAAGGTCATTTATCTAATGTATCTCAGATCCTCGTCTTCAAAGACTGCACAGCCATCGAAAGTTGATTTTAAATCTTACGAAGAGTTTTGGCCGTTTTATCTTTCCCAGCATTCAAATGCAGTTTGCAGAACTTTGCATTTTGTCGGGATGACATTGGCGCTGTTTTTCGTGACGGTAGCGTTGGTGACGCATTTTTATAGGCACTGGCAGTGTTTTTAGGTTACGGGTTTTCGTGGACGGGGCACTTTGTTTTTGAAAAAAACGGTCCAGCTTCTTTCGGTCACCCGGTTTGGTCGTTTCGTGGTGATCTGAGGATGTATTATCAAATCTTAATCGGGAAGTTGCCGCTGCGCGGGGACCTGAGAGAGTCGCAAGCGATTAAGAATTAATTTTCGTCAGAGGTCTTCGGATGTCAAACAGCGGATTTGAAGAACTACTTGAGAAACGAAAAAAGGGATCTTTAAAAGTTTACCTCGGCTATGCAGCAGGGGTAGGTAAGACATTTTCGATGCTGCAAGAGGGGCAGCGGCTGAAGAGCCGAGGGTTTGATGTCGTGATTGGCTACGTCG
>Ga0206856_10134_pt1 | contig 25561 bp, 23 predicted proteins | sample Alteio_BWOrgCont_48_FD_152630 | JGI IMG/M metagenome (GOLD analysis project Ga0206856, IMG submission 152630) | Enriched cells from forest soil in Barre Woods Harvard Forest LTER site, Petersham, Massachusetts, United States -... | ecosystem: Environmental > Terrestrial > Soil > Temperate forest >...
CTAAGGGAATCTTCGTATTGGGGGAAATTTTTTTGTTGTACCAATATCGTGTTTTTACAGCATCCTGGTGGAATGAAGTGATGAAATTGCCATAAATCTCAAATTCCGACAGCGCGCCTGAATTGGCTGCTTCAATTTTGTGTAATATGGCATCTACCAGCGATAGACCGCAATTCTCGCGGACTTTATTATTTAGGCTTGCTAGAAATTTGCGTTGTAAAAGCATGGAATGCGTCACGAATGATCGACGATGGCGCTTGATCGGCCCCAGAAAATAAAGCAGTAATTTCTCATATTTTTTTGTATATTCATCTGCCAAAAATAATATCTGGCGATCGCCGCAGAAGAAGGTGATGTCGCGCATCAGATACGTATCCGAATCGTGCACCAAAATCGCATCGGCATTGATAAAATCGAACACGCTGAGCTTGATAATTTGCTGGTATACCCAATTGCTGGGTTTGATTTTTTTATGATTGTTTGGATTGGATTCAAACGCTGCGCGTGGCAGCACATCGTTTTCATTAATGTAAATCAGATTATTCGCTGCGCAGAAATCTCTGATATCGTCATGATCCTGCCCAACGATCACAATCTCGTTAATCGGGTGCTTCACATGTTTTCGTATGGAGGATACAGCAATTCCCGCTTTATAGATGTCTTTCACAGCGAGCGGGATTACGACGGATAGCGGCTTATCACTTGTTACGCAATTGCGTGGGAAATAGCTCAAAAAATAGCGATAAAATCGCATCTTCAATAAACGAGGTATAACGAACTTTCCAAAGAAGCCGGATCTTTTTACACTATGCATGGACCCTCGCTTCAATCGCATCCCAGAGGTCTGCTTCCAGCTTGGTGTTATAGAGCTTATTGATTTGTGCAAGGCCGGTGGGAGAAGTGATGTTGATTTCAGTGAGATAATCGCCGATGACATCAAGCCCGACAAAGATTAATCCTTTTTCGCAAAGTACGGGTTCCAGCGTTTCACAAATCTCACGCTGCTTGGAAGTGAGCTCCGCTTTGGCCGGCGAACCGCCGACGCGGAAATTAGCGCGGATTTCATGTTCAGCCGGAATACGCCCCATTACACCGCCGACACGCCCATCAATTAAAATAATGCGGCGATCCTCGGTTTTAACTTCGGGCAAGAAGGGCTGGATCATCAGCGGTTCTACACTCGTTGCGCGGTGCATTTCCATAAGCGTTGATAAATTATCGTCATCGGATTTTATGCGTAACACCGCACGCCCGCCGTGCCCATAGAGTGGTTTGATAATGATGTCTTTATGTTCTTTGCGGAAATATTCAATTTCGCCGAGGTCTGCCGTCACCAAAGTCGGTGGCATGAATTGGCGGAATTGGAGCGGGAATAATTTTTCCGGGTGGTTGCGCACACTCGCAGGGTCATTGACCACCAGCGTATCGGGTGCCAGATGTTCTAAAATATGTGTGGTGGTGATGTACGCCATGTTAAACGGTGGGTCTTGGCGCAATAGCACCACATCCATCGTCCGCAGATCAAGATGCATGGATTCACCCAGCTCATAATAATGATTGGGGTCGGCAAAAAATGTAATGCGCTGTGCCGCCGCCGTTATCATGCCCTGATAATAGGCGAGCTTATCGGGAGTGTAATAATAAACCTCATACCCGCGCTTGCAGGCTTCAATCCCCGTCAGCAATGTTGAATCGGTGCGCGGGTTAATCCCAGCCACCGGATCCATCTGTATCGCGATTTTGAGGGACATAGAATTATTGCACAGCGACGCCACGGCGTGGATCATTTTTCAATCGCACATAGCTGACTACCTTCTGCACATAGCTCGTGGTGCTGGCAACATTGGTGGCCTTGTCCAGTTCATCCTGATCCTGTGCCACGCCCATCATGTAGACGGTTTGATTGACGGTAATAATCGAATAATTGACCGAGCGAATGCCCTTCGTAAATAGCAGGCGGCTTTTCACCTGTGTGCTGATCCATACATCACGCGCATAGTTGCTGAAGCCCGCCTGATTGCTGAGTTGTATCTCATTGATTACTTCTTTCACGGAATTCACCTGCCACGCCAGATTAACTGCCTGAATCTGTGAATCCGGTTTATCGACATTTCCTGTCAGCAATACGCGGCCTTCAATGACTTTAATTTCCACATTAGCCAGCAGATCCTCCACATCATTTTGAGCGTAGAGGGCTTTGATTTTGATCAGGATGCCGCTGTCGTCGAGTGCCTCGCCGGTGGTGCGTTCCTGCGATGCAACCACAGCTCCTTCGGTGCCGCCACCTATGATTGCCAAGGCACAACCGGTGAGTAAAAAACCTAGGGTACAAATAGAGATGATATTGGCAAGACGCATTTATAGACTCCACGCATTTTGTATATGGCGCGGCCATTGCCAAGGGGCAATCCAAACCACGTCGAAGCGTATATTAGGGTGGGCACTTACGACAAGTCCAGTAATTTTACCGCCCTGACTGCCAAGCCCCGCCAGTAATCCCTGCATGGCGCGTTCTATTTTTTGTTTTTTCCACGAGGTGATGGTTTCTTCACATTGCACCAGCGACTTGCGTGCTTTCACTTCAACAGCGATGAGTGTTTTTCCCCGCGCGGCGACGATATCAATTTCACCATAGGCATTGCGATACCGCTCAGCCACAATGCGATAGCCTTTACAGCGCAAAAAAAGAGCGGCAATTTTTTCGGATGCAATCCCGAAGCGGTAGGCTTTTTTGCGTTTTTCAGGAGCGGCCATTAATGTGCGGTACACAATATTTTTCGGATAGATACTTGCAGATCAGGAAGCTTTTGCTCAATAACTTTCCAGACAATTTCAAGATCAAGATCGCCCAGATATTCATGCGCCAGCACATTACGGAAATCCCAGATGTCCTGCCATTCAATTTCAGGAGCTGACGCTTTAGCTGCGGGTGATAGGCGCTGCGTGGATTCGGACATCACCTGCAAGGTTCTAAGTATCGCTTCCTTCACGGTAACGTTGTGCAAGAACCCCTGTTTTCCCCCTCCGCCTGCTGCTAAATGCACTGAAACAAGATCGATGCATTCCAGAATATGCTCAAGGTATTTTTTATCCCCGTGTTTTGGATTCATAATCAGATTGGCCGCGCTTCTTGCAAAATAGCGTCACGCAAGCCGTGATAAATACCCTTCTCGAATACGATGTCCACATCCCGTCCCATCAGCGCCGCGACTTCCCGGCGGAAGCGCAGGAACCCGAAAGGATCGACATCGTAACGCATGGCGATCAGCAGGTCGATGTCGCTGTCCGGCCTCTCTTCGCCGCGTGCTACCGAGCCGAACACGCGCACATCCAGAACGCCATGCCGGGCGGCAAGAGCGAGGATTTCATTACGATGGGCACGGAGTTCATCGAGTAGCATAGTTATTCCTTTTCGCCAATAATGCTTCAAACTCCGCCCAATGTCAAAAGCGCCTTCACTTCTCCATCAACTTCAGCGCCAACGAATAAATGGCTTTGCGCGGCTGCCCGGTTTCTTCGGCTAGAATCGTGGCTGCTTCTTTGACGCTGTGCGATGCCAGTAATAATTTCAGCTTGGCTTCTATCTGCTCATTCGTTTCTGCCACCACCAAGGGCGGCGCGACGACAATGACCACTTCTCCTTTGGGCTGTCCGTTTTTATCGTAATACGTCCGCAATTCCTGCAAGGAACCACGACGTGTTTCTTCATACAGCTTGCTGATTTCACGCACTACGGCGGCGACGCGATCGCCCAATACCTCCTGCATTACACCAAGCGTATCTTGTAGTCGGTGCGCCGATTCAAAAAACACTAACGTTGAAGGCACTGATACAAGCTCGCGCAGTTCCTTTCGGCAGGCTTCTTGTTTCGCGGGTAAAAATCCGCCGAATAAAAAACGATCGGTGGGCAACCCCGACAAACAAAGCGCGGCCATGACACTCGATGCGCCGGGCACGGTGGTAACGTAAATCCCAAGCTCCTGCACTTCCTTTGCGAGCTTATATCCCGGATCGGAGATCAGCGGTGTTCCGGCATCCGACACTAGCGCCACGCGCTGTCCTTGCTGAAGGGCATCAATGATTTTTGGCCGGCGCTCTCCTCCATTGTGATCGTTGTACGACAGCGTCGGTTTATCGATGCCGTAATGGTTGAGCAGTTTTCCGGTAACGCGCGTGTCTTCACAGGCAATGATATCCACCGCCTTCAATACATCGAGGGCACGCAGTGAAATATCCTTCAGATTGCCAATCGGTGTGGCAACAATGTAAAGACCCGGAGGGAATGTTTGACTGTGGTCTGCTTTCACGATAACTTCCGATTCCAATAATTCGCTGGACTATAGCCTGCACGGCCTGTTTATGAAACCATCTTTATTTTTTCTAAGTATCGCGTCCGCTCTGTTGCTCGCAGGCTGCCTGGGCATGCAAGCACCTGCGCCTGTCGCGCAAAAGGCGGCGCAACCATCACCGATTATGGTCGAAACGCCGATCGTTCCCAGCAAGGGTTCCATCTCCGTGGATGTGCCTGCGGTAAAAGTGGCGATACTCCTGCCGCTGTCGGGCGAATCGTCCGCCGTGGGCAATGCGATGCTCGATGCGGCGACGATGGCAGTGTCCGATAGTTACCTGACCATCGCCAGCGACCAAATCCACTCGCGCATTATCCTCATCCCCAAAGACACCGGGCAAACGGCTGCCGATACCAAGGTCAGTGCCCAGCAGGCGATCGACCAGGGGGCGACGTTTATCATCGGGCCGCTGTTTAGCCAATCGGTCAACGCCATCGCACCCATCGCCAAGGAAAAACATATCAAGCTGCTGACGTTTTCCAATAACAGCGCCGTCGCCGAAGAGGGCGTATATGTCTTCGGTTTTCTGCCCGAACAACAGATCGACCGTATGTCGGAATATGCCTATCTGCATAATTTCCAGCGTATTGCCCTGCTCGCTCCTAACGACGCGTATGGCGAGAAGGTCAAAACGCGTTTGATCGACAGCTACGGGCACAAGGGCGGCACGGTCGCTCCCGTCGAACTGTATGCCCCCAGCCCCAGTAATATCGACGCGGCGGTCACGCGCTTATCGCAGACCTATGCCAATTTACCGGAAGAGCGCCGCTTCCAGGCGATCTTTATTGCCGAGGGTGGCACACAACTCAAAAATATCATCGCCGCACTCAAGAAAAGCAAAATCGACCTGACCAAGATAAAACTCATCGGCACCGGCCAATGGGATGATCCGGGCATTGCCAAAATCCCCGAAATGCAGGGCGCGTGGTTTCCCGCCGCACCGCCCGAAGCGTACGATATTTTCGAAAAACGCTTTGTTGCCACCTACAATTATCAGCCGATCCGTTTAGCCAGCCTCGCCTATGATGCGGTGACGCTGGTATCGACGCTGACGATGGCAACGCCCGGCAGCGGTATCACCACGGAAGCGCTGACTGATCCTGCCGGATTTATCGGCCCGGCCAATAGCCTCTATCGCCTTAATCCCGACGGCACGTCACAACGCCAGCTGGGTATTATGGAAGTCAGCGGCGATGGATTCAAAGTCATCGACCCGGCGCTGAAGCATTTTTAGGTCATTATCGCACCGTTTCAGAGCATTTCGGAGCATTTCAGAGCATTATCGCAGTGTTTCATAACATTTCAGACCATTAATGCATCCATTCGCAGCCTCTTTTTCCTCCTTTTGAACATTCCTATCGCTGCGTACAAGAAAAATATCCTTATTTATCAATAAGACATATGGGTGCGATGCACGATTTTCCCCTTTTCGGCTTTAGATTTCTTTAGATTCCTTGCGATTTTCTCCTGTCCAATGACCCGACTAAGTTCATGATGACACGAAAGAATGTGGCAAGGAAGGGGGGAATGATCGCTCAAGCGCCCTTATTTTTCGAATAATTGATTATAAGAAAGTCTCAATACCTTGCATATCTTTTCAAGGGTTTCAAAATCGGGCTGACGTATATCTTTTGCATAATTATTATAGCGCTGGGGACTAATGCCAATACGCCTCGCTACCTCAGCATCTGTTAAACCAAGCTCCTTTGCCCGTTTTTGTAAGTTTTTGCCTATGGTGCTCATATAGGCAATGTATAAACATTTTGTTGTTGAATAAATAAACGTTTCGTGTATAAAATTATACACATAATATTGATAATATTTATATAAAAACATGAAAAATCATACAGATGAACTACGTTCATTACGAAAACACATTGGTAATACCATTCATCATAAGCGCATAGAAAAAGGTATGACGTTGCGTAAACTATCCCGGCTTGCAAACATCAATATGGAAAAGCTTGATCAGTACGAAATGGGGAAAAATCAGATCAAGCTGGAAGATTTGTTTATGATTGCACATCTATTAGAAATCAGGATAGAGCACCTATTAGCGCAGGATCGATGTTCACTTCAATAACTCCGCCGTCAATTGATTCAGGACTAACCTGCCGCTCAGCGTCGGTTGCAGGCGGGTGGGGTCATCGACTAACAACCCTTTGGAAACATATAAATTGCGCCTGGACGGGCTGATGTAGCCATGCAAATCCATGCCGGTTTGCTGATGAAAATCCTCGTAAGAAATTCCCTCGCGCAGGCGCAAGCCCATCATAACGCGTTCTTCCACTTCGCGCTGCGGTTCGATCACTTCCCACACTTCCATCGCGTGGCCATTCTTTTCCACATTTTCCAGCCAACGTTCCGGGCTTTTGAGGGTTTGGGTCGCTATTCTGATAGTATTGCTTTCGTCATTCCCGCGTAGGCGGGAATCCAGTCTTACTTGCGGAGCAAGGACAAAGACCTTTTTCGCCGCAGACGCGGCTTTACTGGATTCCCGCCTGCGCGGGAATGACGGAGAAGACGGAGGGATGCTTATCCTGCCATGCGCGCCCGGCCCCACGCCCACATAGTCGTCCCCTTTCCAATAACTCAAATTATGGCGGCTTTCTTCGCCGGATTTCGCATAATTTGAAACTTCGTATGCCAGCAACCCGCGATCTGCCAGCAGCGATTCGGTCAATCGGTACAACGCCTCCGATTCCGCTTCATCGGGTAATGTGAAACCGCCCTTGGCATAGGCATGATGGAAAGCGGTATTTTCTTCGATGGTCAGTTGATAGAGCGATAAATGACCGCCGACATAGGCCATCGCCTGCGTTAGTTCCGCTTCCCAGCTGGCAAGTGTTTGCTGAGGGCGGGCATAAATCAGATCGAACGAGTAACGATCGAAGTTTTTGCGCGCCAGATCAATCGCATGCAGTGCTTCATGAGCCGAATGTTCGCGCCCTAAAAACCGCAGTGCCTCCGTATCCAACGACTGCACACCGAGTGACACGCGGTTAATCCCCGCTGCCTTAAAATCCGGGAAGGTGGAGCTTTCTACTGAGGTTGGATTGGCTTCCAGCGTGATTTCGATGTTATCGGCCACCGGCCATAATTCATGCACGCGGCGGATAAGCGATTCAACGGTAGCAGGTTTCATCAATGACGGCGTACCGCCGCCGAAGAAAATGCTGGTGACGCGGTGATCGGGAACCTTCTGCGCCATGGTGTCCAGTTCGCGAAGCAGCGCCGCTTGCCAGCGCTCATGCTCGACGGAATCGCGCACATGGCTGTTGAAATCGCAATACGGGCATTTGGATTTGCAAAACGGCCAGTGGATGTAGATGGCGAGAGGGCGCATAGAACGTTGCCAGTTGCTGGTTGCTGGTAAGAAGCAATTGACTATACTAGCAACTGGTAACTAGCAACTGGCAACGCTCTTATGAAACTCTCCCAAGCTGAACAGGAAGCCCTCGTTGCGCTGCTTACGCGCATGTACAGCGATATCCGCGATATTGAAGAAGAGTTTGAACTGCTGGTCGGCGACGGGGATTTTCGCCCGCGTATCGAGTATTTTCATGATGCGGTACGGGCGTTTACCTCCGGTGAAGCCAGCGCCCGGCTCGCCGTGGAGTTGCTGGCCTATGATGTGGCGTCACTGCGCGTCATTTATGCCAAACCGCTGGCGCCGTTTACACCGCATACGTCGATTTTATCGCCTTCCACCGCCATGGTCGCACCGGGGCATCACGATCTTTCTATTCAACGTAAACGCCCTGACCGGGCAGTACGCGAGCGTATTTCTGATTTATATCAGCATTATGCGGTACTGTTTTCGGCACTACTTAAGCCCTTTGCCGATAAGGATTATCACGAACGCGTCGATAATCTGAATCAGGATGTCGAGGATTTGCATAGTTTGGTTGCCGAATGCGTCGCCTATCAGAAAGGAAAAGGCAGCGCCGAGAAAATGGGCAGTGCCATCACCCATGTGGAAGACGATGGTTTGCGCCACGAGTTGGTCAATTTCATGCACCAGCAGAAGTTCAAACGCAAAGACCATATGCAGAAATTAACCCAGTTCTTGAAGGCTACTATTGCTAGTAAAAACAAAGAGATAAAAGCCATCGACGATGCCCATATGCACTATGCGCTGGCGCAATTAGGGATTTTTGAAGGCTCCAAAGACATGCTCAAAACCATGGCCAAGCAGGGCATGAACCTCGTCGGCAAGTTCGTCGAAGCCTCGATTGCCGAAAGCAAACGCGATGTGGGAAGGTAAAGACTGGACTTTTTAGGTAAATCCTAGAAAATGCCACTCCAATTAATTCAAAAGCATCCCTATGTCCGTTAAAGTCCGTTTCGCCCCATCGCCCACCGGCTATCTGCATGTCGGCAATATCCGCACCGCGCTGATCAACTGGTTGTTCGCCAAAAAGCATGGCGGCCATTTTCTGCTGCGTATCGACGACACCGACACTGAGCGCTCCAAAGACGAATATACCGATGCGATCAAGCAGGATTTGGCGTGGTTGGGTTTAACATGGGATTCGGAAGAACATCAATCGACGCGTTTTGAGCGTTACAAAATTGCCGCTGAGAAATTGAGAGAGCAGGGGCGGTTGTACGCGTGTTACGAAACACCGGACGAGTTGGATATCCAGCGCAAGATGCAAGCCAGCCGTGGCCTGCCGCCGATTTATAATCGCGCGGCACTGAAACTCACCGATGAGCAGAAGAAAACCTATGAAGCGCAAGGACGAAAACCCCATTACCGTTTCACACTGCATGATGAGGAAATATCGTGGGAAGATTTAATCCGTGGGCGCGTTGCCATGCGCGCGAGCACCATGAGCGATCCGGTGCTGCTGCGTGAAGACGGCATGCCGGTATACACGCTGGCGTCGGTTGTCGATGACGGCGAATTCGCCATCACCCATGTCATCCGCGGCGAAGACCATGTCAGCAACACCGCCGTGCAGGTGCAATTATATAAAGCACTTGGATATACCGTGCCGCAATTCGCCCACATGGCACTCCTAAAAACCAAAGACGGTGAAATGTCCAAACGCTTAGGCGGCAACGACATCCGCGCACTCCGCGACGCCGGAATATTACCGATGGCGATTAACTCGCTGCTGGCGCGCATCGGAACGTCCGAATCGGTGGAAGCATTTACCGATCTTGCGCCACTCGGAGAAAGTTTTGATTTCAAAAAATTCGGCCGTGCGCCTGCGAATTACGATGTGGCGGAACTCGAAAAACTCAACGAAAAAATCCTGCATCAATTGCCGTTTAGCGCCGTTGCCGATAAGCTGAATTTCACCAATGAATCCTTCTGGCTTGCCGTACGTGCTAACATAAAGAATCTCGCGGAAGTTAAGCAATGGTGGGATATATTGTATGGCAAAATTTCAGATGATTACGATTATACAGACGACTTAGAATATCTTCGTGAAGCGTATCACCTTTTGCCGCCCCAACCATGGGGTGAAAATACATGGGGAGAATGGACTAAAGCACTTTCTGCTAAGACGGGGCGGAAAGGCAAAGAGCTGTTCATGCCACTTAGGAAAGCACTTACTGGTATGGAGCACGGACCAGAAATGAAAATAGTGCTTCCACTGATCAATCGCAGTCGTGCCGTGGATAGAATTAGAGATTGTTTAAGATCATGACCCTATCGCTTTACAACACCCTCACGCGCAAAAAAGAACCGTTTTCGCCCATCGACCCGGCGGACGTGCGCATGTATGTGTGTGGGCCGACGGTGTATGACCGCCCGCATCTGGGCAATGCGCGTTCGGTGGTAGTCTATGATGTGCTGTATCGCCTGCTTAAGCACCTGTATCCGAACGTCACGTATGTGCGCAACATCACCGATGTGGATGATAAAATCAACGCCGCCGCCAAGGCGAATGGCGAGCCGATTTCGGCGCTGACGAATCGTGTCGAAGGCTGGTTTCACGAGGATATGGCGGCGCTGAATTGTCTGCTTCCCACCAAAGAACCACATGCCACCGCGCACATCGCGCAGATGATTTCCATCATTGAAAAACTGATCAAAAATAATAACGCATATGTCGCGCAGGGGCACGTCCTTTTCGCAGTGGATAGTTACAAAGATTACGGAAAATTATCCGGCCGCAAACTCGAGGATTTGATTGCGGGGTCGCGCGTCGATGTGGAAAGTTACAAAAAACATCCCGGTGATTTCGTGCTGTGGAAACCCGCCGACGCGGGCGATGATGCGTCGAGCGTGTTCGATAGCCCGTGGGGCAAAGGTCGCCCCGGCTGGCACATTGAATGCTCGGCGATGAGCAGCACCTACCTCACCGACCATTTCGACATTCATGGCGGCGGCGCGGATTTAATGTTTCCCCACCATGAAAACGAAATCGCGCAAAGCTGCTGCGCCACCCCCGGTTCCAAATTTGCCAATGTCTGGGTGCATAATGGGTTCTTAACCATCAATGGCGAGAAGATGAGCAAGTCGCTGGGCAATTTCACCACGGTGAAAGATTTATTGGATAAGGGCGTGAAGGGTGAGGTGATTCGATATGCGATGCTATCGACGAAGTATAACGAACCATTAGATTGGAATGAAAAACTCCTGGAAGATTCAAAGAAGGCTTTGGATTATTGTTACCGTCTATTAAGTAAAGTTGATTTGATGAGAGGAAAACAGATAAACGAAAGTTTAATGCAATCAGACGTGCAGTGCTTAGCATGCTTAGAAAATGACATTAATGTACCCCAATTGTTTGGATCCTTAAATGTCATTATTTCTAACATTACATTTCGTAATATCGAACTTGATCATGCCGGATTTCTTTTGCATAAATATATGAATTTAGTTGGATTATTAAATCTGACACCCAACCAATGGTTCAAAGGCGAGGGCGACGATTCGGCCATCCAAGCCCAAATCAACGCTCGCATCGAAGCGAAAAAGGCTAAAAACTGGGCGGAAGCGGACAGAATCCGTAAATCCCTTGCCGATCAAGGCATTCTATTGGAAGATAAACCTGACGGCACCACCGATTGGAGGCGGGCGTAATTATTGTCATCCTGAGTGAAACGAAGGATCTTAAGATTCTTCACTTCGTTCAGAATGACAGAATAAGGAATGAAGATGGCTGATAGAGTATACCTTTACGATTCGACTTTGCGCGATGGCGCGCAGGCGCGCGGTGTGGATTTCACCGTGGCCGATAAGCTCGCCATTGCCAGAGAACTCGATAAAATTGGTATCGATACCATCGAAGGCGGCTGGCCGGGTGCAAACCCGAATGACGATGCGTTTTTTGCCGAACCGCCGACGTTGCATAAAGCGCAACTCTCCGCCTTTGGCATGACGCGCCGCTCCGGCCGCTCAGCGGATAATGATCCGGGGCTTTCGGCGCTACTCGAAAGTGGTGCAAAGTCGATTTGCCTGGTGGGCAAAGCCTGGGATAAACAAGTAAAATCGGCGCTGGGAATTTCCAATACGGAAAATATCCGCATGATCGGCGAATCAATTAAGCATGTGGTGAAACATAAACGCGAAGCATTGATCGACGCTGAGCATTTTTTTGACGGCTATAAATCCAATCCCGAATTCGCGCTCGATTGCTTGAAGGCGGCGTTTGATAACGGTGCGCGCTGGATTGTGTTGTGCGACACCAATGGCGGGTCGATGCCGTTTGAAGTGGGCGAAATTGTGCATCAGGTAACGAAACATATTCCCGGTGCTCATCTGGGCATTCATTGTCATAATGACACGGAAAATGCAGTTGCGAATTCACTGTGCGCAGTGGTTGCCGGTGCACGGCAGGTGCAGGGCACCATCAACGGTATCGGCGAACGCTGCGGCAATGCGAATCTGATTTCGATCATCCCTAATTTGATGTTGAAAATGGGTTTTACCACCGGCGTTACGAAAGAAAAATTAGCGCAACTGACGCATCTATCGCATTTTCTTGATGAACGTTTGAACCGTGCACCGAATAACCATGTGGCGTATGTCGGTTCGGCAGCGTTTGCGCATAAGGGGGGGCTGCACGTGTCGGCAATGGCGAAAGACTCGACCAGCTATGAGCATATTGACCCAAAGCTCGTCGGCAATCAGCGCACGGTTTTGGTGTCCGACAAGGCGGGGAAATCGAATATTCTCGATAGGCTCAAACAATTCGGCATTAAGGTCAATGCGGATGATGAGCGTGTGGGCGAGCTGGTGCATGAAGTCAAGCAGCGCGAAAAACAAGGCTACGCGTATGAAGGTGCGGAGGCGAGCTTTGAGTTGCTGGCGCGCAAGACGCTGGGTACCGTGCCCGAATATTTCGATGTGGAGAGTTTTCGCGTCATCGGAGAGCGCCGCCACAACGCCAAAGGCAAACTCATAAACACCTCGGAAGCCACCATCAAAATCATCATTGATGGCGAGGAAATCATGACGGTAGCGGAAGGTAATGGACCGGTGAATTCGCTCGATGGCGCACTGCGTAAAGCCCTGATCAAACATTATCCGTCGCTTAAAGATATTCAGCTGACCGATTACAAAGTGCGCATCCTGACGCCAAGTGAAGGTACGAAGGCGATCACACGCGTTATGATCGAATCGCGCGATAGCAAAGGAAATGTGTGGAACACAATCGGCGTATCGGCGAACGTGATCGACGCATCGTTTAACGCGCTGCACGACTCGGTGACGTATAAGCTTTTACATGCAAAAAAATAGTTCGCCTGTCGTCATCCTCGTCCGCCCGCAGATGGGGGAAAATATCGGTGCGGTGGCGCGAGCCATGAGCAATTTCGGCTTGAGAGAATTGCGTATCGCCGCACCGCGCGACGGTTGGCCGAACCCTAAGGCGCTGGAAATGGCAGCGGGTGCAGAGAGCATTATCGAGTCTGCCAAAATCTTCCCCGATTTCAAAGCGGCGATGGCGGATGTTCAACTGGCCTACGCCACGACGGCGCGCAAGCGCGATATGGAAAAGCGCGTGGTGGAACCGGATGTGGCGATGCAGGAAATCAAACAATTACTTTCTTCCCCCCTCCCTAACCCTCCCCCGCAAGCGGGAGAGGGGATAAAAATTGCACTCGTCTTCGGCCCGGAACGTTCCGGGCTTGAAAACGATGAGGTTACCTGGTGCGATACGCTAATTACCATTCCCACCGCACCGGAAAACAGTTCGCTTAATATTGCGCAATCGGCGGTGATTTTGGGATACGAATGGTTTAGGCAGGGGACAGGATTCATCCACCTTCGCCAAGGCTTCGGCGGACAGAGGATTCAGGATTCAGGGGAAACACCAGAATCCTTAGCCCCTAGAGCGGAATGGGAAGGGCTGTTTGGTCAGCTGGAACATTATCTCGATCAGGCAGAATATTTCCGCGTAGCACACAAAAAACCGGTGATGTGGCAAAATTTGCAAACGATGTTTTTGCGTTCGCAGTTAAGCAGTCAGGAAGTCAGGACATTGCGCGGTATGTTCAGGTCGCTCTGGGAACGTGCGCCGGAAAGGGATTAGAATTGTATTTTGTCCCGCACTTCCGGGGTGCTGATGTGAATTTCTGAAATGGTGTTGAACCGGTTGATGCTTTGCTGGCGCATGGCGAGGCGCAGGTTGGCCGGGCTATCGGCTTCGGCAAGCGCCACTTCCTCGCTAATGATATGTTTTCCATACATTTCCAGCAGTGCCTGTTCAAAAATTTGCATCCCGGAACTCGTGCCTCTTTCGACCTGATCGCGAATCGCCTTAATATTACCCTCCAGTATCAACTCCCTGATCTGCCCGGTATTAATCATGATTTCAACGGCAACGCTTCTTGTGTGCTGCAGATTAGAAACCAGACGCTGGGACAATACCGCCTTAAGGTTGAGCGATAAATTCATCAGCACCTGCGTGCGTTTTTCTTCCGGGAAAAAGTTGATCACACGCTCAATCGCCTGATTGGTGTTGTTGGCATGCAGCGTCGCCAGGCACAAATGCCCGGTTTCGGCAAAATTGATGGCGTTTTGCATCGTGTCGAGGTCGCGCACCTCGCCGATCACAATGACGTCCGGCATCTGGCGGAGAGCGTTTTAAGGCCGGAACTATAGGACAGGGTGTCGATGCCGACATCGCGCTGGGTGATGATGCAATTCTGGTGCGTATGTTCAAACTCGATAGGATCTTCAATCGTAATGATATGGCCGGAGCCGTAACGGTTGCGGTGCCCTACCATCGCCGCCAGCGACGACGATTTGCCCGATCCCGTTTGCCCGACGACCAGCACAAGGCCGCGCTTTTCCATGATGAGATCGCCGTAAATTTTGGGCAGGGAAAGCTCGTCCAGGGTCGGGATTTCTGTTTGCACGCGGCGAATCACCAGGCCGGTATTCTGTTTTTGTTTGAATACGTTGATGCGCAGGCGCTTTTTTTCGCCCCAGTTGATGGCCGTATTGTATTCAAGCGCGGCATCGAATTCCGCAATCGCTTTTTCCGGCAAAATATCTTTCATAATCGTGCGAATATCTTCTTCGCGCAGCGCTTCGCTCGCGTAGTGCTCGAGATTATTATACAGGCGGATACATGGCTGCGTACCCACCGTCAGGTAAAGATCCGAGGCGTTTTTACCGATAAAATACTGAAATATATCCGTGGTGATAGTGTGCATGGCGGCCTTAGAACGTTTTCATGTTTTTAGGAGGGGGCCGCGTTTCTTCTTTCGTTTCCTCAGGCGCTTCCGAGATACTGGTATCGAGCGTTTCATGCGCCACTTCCGAAGTGATAATGCCGCTTTGCACCAGCGTCATGATGGAATCCCGCATGGTGCACATGCCAATCTTCTTATTCATCTGCATGGTCGAATACATTTGCGGGATCTGGCCTTTGCGGATCAGGTTGCGGATCGCGTCGTTGCCCAGCATGATTTCATGCGCCGCCACGCGCCCGCCGTTTTTACGTTTGAGCAGTGTGTGTGAAATCACCGCCTCCAGCGACACCGACAACATCGCCCGCACCATTTCCTTACTTTCGGTGGGGAATACGTCGATGATACGGTCGATGGTTTTGGGAGCGGAACTGGTATGCAGCGTCGCCAGCACCAAGTGGCCGGTTTCAGCGGCGGTGAGCGCCAGCTGGATCGTCTCGATATCGCGTAACTCGCCGACCAGAATCACATCCGGGTCTTCGCGCAGGGAGCTTTTGAGCGCGTGCGCAAAGGATTTGGTATGCGGCCCGACTTCACGCTGGTTGATCAGCGATTTCTTGGATTTATGCACAAATTCGATCGGGTCTTCGATGGTGAGGATATGGCGCGCCGAGTTCGTATTGATGTAATCGACCATCGCCGCAAGAGTAGTGGATTTACCGCTGCCCGCCTGCCCGGTCACCAGAATCAGGCCCTTGTATAAATTGGCGAGTTTTTTGAATATCTCGGGCGCTTCCAGCTGATCGAGCGTTCTGACTTGATTGGGAATAATACGCATGACGGCAGCCGCGCCGTTGAGCGTGTTAAAACAGTTGGCGCGAAAGCGGTATTCCTTGCCCAGAAAAAAGGAGAAATCCAGCTCCAGATCGCGCTCATACTCCGAGCGCTGATGATCGGACATGATGGAATACAGCATCTGTTTGAGCTCATCGCCTTCAAGCACCGGCGCTTTATACGGCATCAGATCGCCGTTAATGCGCATGATCGGCGGGCTGCCGACGGAAAGAAAAATATCCGACGCATTATTCTTTTGCGCAAAGATAAGTAAATCAATAATTTCCTGCATTAGAAACCAACCCTAATCTGCAATAACATTGCGGGGAGAATTAGGGTCTATTAGAGCTGATAAAGGTTAATCTTTGCTGAATTTTCTCAATATTACCGGGCGTTCGCTCGCCGCGCTGGTACGCCTGAATGATTTGCCGGTAAAGATCGGCGGCTTCCTTGTACCGGTGCTGCCGGTCGAGCATCACGGCTAAATTGTAACGATAAGTCAGGTTTTCGGGTGCCAGTTCAATGGCATGCTGCATACTCTCCGCCGCCTGATCCAAATGACCCAGTTTTTCGTCTATGATGGCGATCTGCGCGGGGATGGGGCTGAAGCCCGGGTTGGACATTTGCAATTTCTGTAATTGCGAAAGCGCCTCCTCCGGGGCTTCATCCGCCAGAAGCACGAGGAAATTATTCAGCCCGTCGCGGTGATTGGGATCGACAGACAGCAGCCTGGCATAAAGCGGGCGAGCCAGATCCAGTTGTCCCGCGCGATGATAGGTCGTCGCCAGGCCAAAGAGCGCATTCTTGTTGTTGGGATCGACCTCAAGCACGTTTTTATAGGTAATAATCGCTGCATCGGAGCGTCCGGCGATGGAGGCTTCATAGGCCTTTTCCAGCTCGTAATCGAGATTCATCTTGGGGGCCTTCACCTCCACCTTGATGCCGACGGATTCATGCGATTTTACGTCGTCATTGGGTATCGGCGACTTATCCAGCTGAGGCACCGTCTTGGCATGATCGATGGCGATGGGCGATGCAAAATCGTCCATGTCCGGCATCGGGTGCGACGGGATTTTCGACAGGATTTTTTTCGTATCCGCCGACAGTTCCTTTCTTGGCGGGGCAGGCTCGGCAACGGGCGCGGGCTTCTCAATATATACCGGTTCGGGCAGCGGCTTGATTGCAGGTTCCGGCTGGATTATCGGCTTTTCAGGCTCTGTTGCCGGTTTATTGTAAGCAGGAAGGGGATTTTCGACCGGTGCGGGCGGTGGTGGCGGCAGGGGGTTTGTGTCGGGCGCCGACGCGACTTCTGGCCTTGCGATGAGCGGCGCGGGAATAGCCTCCGGCTGCGCGGCAGTCGGCATAATTTCAGCAGCGGGTGCAGGTTCCGGCGCTATGGGGTTAACGTCCGTGGGTGTTACGGACGGTGCCGTTTCAGCCACCGGCGGAAGCTGCGGCAACGCGGGTTTAATGTCCGGCGGCGTAATGGGGTTTGCTATCTCAGCGGCGGGTGCGGGCTGCGACTGCACCGGTTTTTTAGATATGCTTGGCGGTAAATCCTCCACCCGCACCGCATCCGGTCCCGTCCACCGCTTGATGGCATAGGCAGGAACGTTCGGCGGCAATGGCGCAGTGGAGGCCGTCTGATCCGGCGCTGGCGGGAGCGAAGTGGCCGCAGGCGCGGATGATGTGTTGTCAGACCACGGCAAAGGAGCCGTTTCCGTTGCGGTTGCAGGCAGTGAACTTGGAGCAGGGGACGCTGGTTCATCCATTGCCTGGGGGACAGGCGCGGGTGACGTGTTACCAGACCACGGTAAAGGAGCTGCTTCTGTCACCGGCGCAGGCAATAAATTTGGCGGGGGGGACACCGGTTCATCCATCGCCGCTGGGGCGGGCATTGGGTTATTGGACGCCGCTTCAGGCAGCGGAGCAGGAAGGGGAGGCAGGGGCTTGGGTTCGTTATTTTCCACCACTGGTTCTGATGTGGAAATCAACGGCTTTTCTGCCGGCAGCGCTTCCACGGGCACATTATCTACGACATTATCCGCATTAGGAGGGGGCGGCTGGTCGCCGCCTAAACCCACAGCCGATACAATTTTCGCAAGCCCGTTGGTTTCGCCGTCCGGCATCCCCGAGACGGTAGAGGTGCTGCCCTGCGTATTGGCAGTGGGCCACGCCGTGTTGCCCACCACACGGCTAAGGGGCACTACCGGGTTAATCGCAGAGTGGGTTGCTGTTGGCGTTGGTATTGCCGCCGGTGGTGGAAGAGCTGCAGGCGGTTGGGACGCCGGGGTATCGGGCGGGAGGGGAATATCCGCATCGATCGATGACGAATCCATGCCCGAGGCAATCCGGGCGGAAACCGGCGTTTCGACAGGTGGGGGTGAAAGCGGCAATGTCGCCGGTATCGGTTTATTCGTACGAGGCGCGGTAGGCGGCGTTTCCGAAGATGACGGCGTGCCCGCAGCCGGGTTGACGCCATTGCCGACCAACGGAATGGGGGGATGAAAATGCCCGGGCTTGCTCAGGGCATGCACATCCGGAATCGTCACCCGCAACGGGTGGGGAGCCAAAGGATCGGAGCTGATTTCCTGAGGAATTTCCGGGGAGACCGCCGGGGATACGGCGGTTGTTCCATCCGGGGAGGAATCCAGCGTCAGCGCCCGCGCCAGCCGCGAGAAAAACCCCGATGTCGGAGCCTGACTGGATGGCGCTGCCGGTTGCGGCGTTCCCTCTATGGGATTGCCCTGCGTTGTATCCGCTGATCCGGAGGTGGCAGACAGTGAATAGTCGACAAAATTGGAAGGATTCGCATAGGCGGAATCGGTAAAATAAGCGGTCAAACATGGGATCGCCACCCCGCCTAGCAAAAATGCCTTGATAGAAAATCGCTGCCGCACCAGAAATTTACCCATTACGTAACTACGGTTATCCTACACATATACACAACAAATAGCATTAAAAAACATCTAAAAATACCACAATTAGTGAATTGAGCCATAATAATTTTTCGGCATATGAATTGCTTGTGAATTGTTACAGGAAGCTAGCAGTTTATAATTTCAAAAACCAATGTCAAAAGAGGGCATGTGATCAATTACCGTCAAATGGTGCTGTGGTGCGCCGCAGCATTGATAATGGTGGGAAACCCGGCGAGGGCGGAAACCGAATCACCGCAAGGTGCCGTTCATCCCGGATTTCCTATTCATACCGCAGTAAAACCGTTTCCTTTGACGCCGTCTTCTTCGCATTTTATGCCGCTTTCGCATAGTCCGACGATCATGCAGGCACCCCGGGCCGTGATGCACGCACGCGCTATGACGCCAGCAGCAGCCTCCTTACCACCGACAGAGACGATTACGCCGCCCGCCCCGCCAACCAGATCAGACCATAAGGACACGACGGTCGCCATGACCAACGATGAGGCCAAGCAAATACTTTCCCTTTTCAGAACGAACTAGGTCCCACTAAAGGCCAAATCCCCACTTCCTGACCATGTTTTTCTGTTCTATCATGAGATTGCGCTTGAAATAAAACGAAGAAAAATCGCAAGGAATCTAAAGAAATCTAGTCGGAAAAAGCTGAAAAACCGGGAAAAACGAGACTGGCGACTACACAACGGATTGTTTTTGATTGCTATTGATAAATGGAAGGCGGAAAAAAGAGTGTCTGAAGTACCATCGAACGATCTCGAACGCGCGCCTAACGTATCCGAAACGGTGCCTAACGTATCCGAAACGATGCGTAGAGTATCGTTCTGCTACCGATAAGCACGGAAGGAAAAAATTATGGTCAACACGTTCACCCTGATGCGCCCCTTTATTCATCTTCTGCCGCCTGAGACCGCTCATAACCTTGGGTTGTGCGCGCTGAAGCGCCGTCTCTTACCGTCTGCTCCGCTCACGCATTTTCCTGAACTCGAAACGAAGGCATTTGGCCTCTCCTTTGCCAATCCCATCGGGCTTGCCGCCGGATTTGACAAAAACGCGGTGGCCATCGACGCGTTGCTGCGGCAAGGCTTCGGTTTTGTCGAAGCTGGAACGGTGACGCCGCGCCCGCAGGCAGGAAATCCCGAACCACGCCTTTTCAGACTTCCCGAGGATAAAGCCGTTATTAACCGTTTGGGTTTTAACAATCAAGGGCTTACCGCATTTGTGGAGCATTACAAAAAACGAGACCAGTCGCTGGGCATCGCCGGGGCCAATATCGGCCGCAACAAAGATACAACCGATGCCGTGACCGATTACGTCCTCGGACTCAAAGCCCTCTATCCCTATGCCGATTACATCACCGTCAATATTTCCTCGCCCAACACGCAGGGCCTGCGCGCATTACAACAACGCGAAGCACTGACGAAATTGCTGGGAACTTTGCAAAAGACGCGTCAGGATTGCCGCGAAGCGTACAGCCGTTATGTGCCGCTCCTGCTTAAAATCGCTCCCGATCTGGAAACCGGCGAGATGGAGGATATTGCGGACGTGGTGCAGGCTCACAACATCGACGGAATGATTATCAGCAATACGACGATCCAGCGCCCAGCACTTACCTCAAAATACCATACGCAGGAGACGGGTGGTTTAAGCGGAAAACCGTTGTTTGACCTTTCCACTGAGCGCCTGAAACAGATGTACAAGCTTACTAGCGGCACCATCCCGTTGATTGGTGTGGGAGGGATATCCAACGCCGCCGACGCCTACCGGAAAATCCGTGCCGGGGCGACGCTTCTGCAGCTCTACACCGCCCTCGTCTATGAAGGCTTTTCCGCCGTGCGCACGATTGAGCGCGAATTGGTTTCGCTGTTAAAAAACGACGGATTTTCCAGCATTGAGCAGGCGGTGGGAGTGGATGTTGCCGGATAACATCCATAACATTACATAATTTAGGGGATGGATGGTCTACGGATTGACAGGTATCTTTCGCTGGTTTAGTGAATGAGTGTATAGGTGCTATTATAAACAATGGATTAGCTAGGCGCGGAATAAGCTTATGGATACTGCCCTTTTATTATGCGGATTAGGACTAATGGTGCTCGCCATCTGGCGGAAGTTTTTTTTAAAGATACGGCATAGGCCCGTTGATCCACACATATCATGAACTAAGCCATTGAAAATATGGCGCACCCGAGACGATTCGAACGTCCGACCTTTGCCTTCGGAGGGCGAATTTTCTGATGCACACCTATGAACTATAATGCATTTCCATACACATGCAATAGTCATATAAAATGTTGATAAAAGATGATATTTTTATAAAATTTTCTTCTAGAATTATGTTCATAGTTGTACTTTGAATATCTTTCTGGCACATTGCATGTGGACTTATGGAGGACTTACGGCATGCAGACCAGAATTACTAACCGTACTGCTGAGATAATTTCCGCGAAGGAAAAACCTTACGAAATACGCGATGTCGATATCAAAGGCTTCCTGCTGCGCGTACAACCTTCCGGTATCAAAACCTATTACTATGCCTTTCGTGCGCCGGATGGCAAAAAGCAACGTATATGGATCGGCAAGCATGGTTCTATCACCGCTACACAAGCTCGTGATGCGGCCGAGATACATGCTGGCAAGGTGGCATTAGGCGGGAACGTACAGGAAGAAAAAAAACAAACCCGGTTAAAAACGGAGCAATTAAAATTCAGTACGTTGGAAGGCTTCATAGACCATAAATATCAGGCATGGGTAGAGGCCGAGCGCAAAAGCGGCAAAACCACTATCAAACGCCTTAAAAAGAATTTCGCTCACCTGCTTTCCCGCCCGCTGGATGATATCAATACTTGGGTAGTAGAAAAATGGCGTGGCGAACGCCTTAAAGAAGGTATCAAGCCTGCTACCGTCAACCGAGATATCACCACACTTAAAGCGGCCCTGTCGAAAGCTGTTGATTGGGAAGTCATCGATAAAAACCCCTTGGCGAAGCTCAAGCGCGTAAAGACGGATAATAAGGGTAAGGTGCGCTACCTCAAGCCGGAAGAGGAAAAACGGCTGCGCGAGGGGTTGGACGCGCGTGAGGCGCGCATCCGTCAGGAACGCACCAGCGCAAACGAATGGCGTAAGGAGCGCGGATATGAATTATATCCTGATCTTACCGGCCATACATTTGTCGATCATCTGAAACCGCTGGTGCTGCTCGCGCTCAATACTGGTATGCGTCGCAGCGAGCTTTTTTATCTGAAATGGGAAAACATATCCCTTTCCAAGGCCATGCTAACCATCGAAGGCGCTGACGCCAAGAGTGGGAAAACACGCCATATCCCTCTCAATAAGGAAGCTGTTGCAGCTCTCAAAGGCTGGAAGGGTGACGTCAAGAATCCTACCGGTTTGGTATTCCCGAGCAGAACCGGCATGCCGCTTGATAACGTTAAAAAAGCATGGGTGAAATTACTGCAAGATATAAAAATAAAGGAATTTCGCTGGCACGATATGCGTCACCACTTTGCATCAAGGCTGGTGATGGCTGGCGTCGATCTCAATACCGTGCGCGAATTGTTAGGCCATAGCGATTATACCATGACCCTGCGATATGCCCACCTCGCGCCGGAGCATAAAAAAGATGCGGTCGAAAGGCTGGTAGCGAATGGTTGATATATCGGATGTGGATATCCTATCTGATATCCAAGATGCTAAAAATGGAAACCGAAAGGCGGCAGAAAGGGTCTTGGGATGGACCTGTAGTTACCTACAAAAAAATGAGCCTTTACCGATATGCTTACGTGATTATTTTTTAGAAGCGTTTAATTCTGTTACCAGTCGTAAGAAAACTGCAGACAATGCCCTCCACCTTAAGCGTGATAAGAAAGCAAAACGCGCGGATATGGGAGATAAAGATAAAGAACTTAAAATAGCGTTAGCTGTTCAAGATAGAGTTGATGACGGATATGGCCTTGAAGAATCTTATTATTATGTAGAGGACCAATATAATTTTGATCTTAGTGCTGAACGCATAAAAATAATTTACAGAAAATGGCGTGAACCAATTGAGGAAGGCCGACGCTTTCAAGAGGAAAAAGCAAACAGGTAGTCAATTCGATTAATTCGGGTTCCTGACCAATACACGACCATATGCAACTATGACTCCCACAACACTTAAAGGGAGTAATTCACATGCAAAATACACCTCAAAAATCCACGCTTACCGAAATAGAAGCGGCGGCCTATATCAATATGAGCCGTTCGTTCCTGCGCCATGCCCGAATCGACGGCAATCGTGAAAACCGCACTCCGGCGCCCAAATTTATTAAAATTGGCAGGGCGGTTCGTTATCCGCGCGATGAATTAGACCGCTGGCTCTCCCAATTTCCCCGCCAATCGCATCTGTATGAGTCAGGACAGAAAATATAACCATGGCTATAAATTTCAAAGCCATTGCAGAGCGCTTGCTCGCCGACGCACCGCGCCATTTATCCGAATGGTTGCCCGGGGGAAAAATGCACGGCCGGGAATTCGTCGCCGGCAGCCTGAAAGGGGAGGCAGGGCACTCACTTTCCGTCAATATAGACAAGGGAATATGGAAAGATTTTGCCAGCAATCAAGGAGGCGGTGATCTGATCAGCCTATACGCGGCCATCCATGGCATCAAAAACGGTGAGGCGGCAAAACAATTCGCCACCGACAAAGATAATAAGGCCGAGGATGAATATTTCGCCGGCCCTGAGCATAAAGGACCGATCCCGGCGCACTCCAAGTATGGCGAGCATACGGCCGTATTCGAGTATCGCCGCGCGGACAATAAGGTTGCCGGCTATATCTGCCGCTTTGATCCACCAAATGAGCGCAAGCAGCTTATCCCACGTACCTGCTATATCCGCGCAGATAAAACAATATACTGGCGTTGGAAAAAATGGCCCGGCCTGTCTCCGCTTTACCAACTGCCGGAATTATTAGCAAATACTAACAAAAAAGTGCTTATCGTCGAGGGGGAAGGTAAAGCCAATAAGGCTCAACGGTTGCTACCAGATTGGGTTGTTATCGGGTGGTGCGGTGGCGTGGGTGCCGTCAAGGGTACCGATTGGAGCCCGCTTAAAAATAGAGTGAATGATATATGGATATGGCCCGATGCCGACCAGCCGGGGCTCAAGGCCGCCAGCCAAATCAAGGAAATACTACCGCATGTGCATATCGTAGATATCATGCTCATCACACCATCCCTGCCGAAAGGTTGGGACCTTGGTGATGCGCCGGACGGTTATCAACCCGAGCAGTACATGCAGGAGGCCGTAGAGCTGCCGATATCAACGCTGGCATCTCCTGTCATTCAACCATCAACTCTCCCCGAGCGCCTTGATAAATTAAATAATGAATATGCAGTTATTATACGTGGATCACAGGTTTTGATTATGCGCTACTGGATGGGTGAAGATGGGCAAAGTCAGCTTATTTTCATCAGCACAAAAGAATTCCTACTCCTTCAGGGAAACAATATTGCTCATATTGACGATGGGGAGGGAAAATCTAAAAAAGTAAATGCGGGGAAATTGTGGCTTGAATGGGAAGATAGGCAAGAATTCGAGGCAGTATATTTTGAACCGGGCGGCCATATTTATAAAAAACGCTACAACCTATGGCAAGGTTTTTCTTTCAATCCTGATGCTGATTCTGGAAAATTCGATCTATTGCTGGCGCATATCCATGACAATATATGCCAAAAAGACGCCGAACAATATGAATGGGTGATGGCATGGCTGGCTGATCTATTCCAAAAACCCAACCGCAAGCTCGGCACGGCGCTGGTGCTGCGCGGCCCCATGGGTATTGGCAAGGGTATATTCGCTAACCATATCGGCAAATTGTTGGGCAAGCATTATATGCCTATATCGCAGGGCAGCCAGTTGACCGGAAAATTCAACGGCCATATGGCGGATAAGTTGCTGATGTTCGTGGACGAGGGTTGGTGGAGTGATAAGACTACGGGTGCCGGTACTCTGCGTGCGCTTATTACAGAGCCTGCTGTTACCATCGAAATGAAGGGTAAGGACGCCATATCATACGCCAATTTCACTCGCTTTATCATGGCCGCAAATGCCGATTGGGTTGTGCCGGTAGGAATGGGTGACGAGCGCCGCTTCGTGATTTTGGATGTCGGTACGCAGCACCAGCGCGATATTCCATACTTCAAGGCCATAGAAAAACAATTGCAGGATGGCGGCTACCCAGCTCTACTCCACTATCTGCTCAATTATCGGTATGATGAATCTTTACCACGGTCGATTATCAAAACCGAGGCGCTGATAGATAACAAAATTTACTCTATGCCGGACGAGCTTAAGTGGTTCCACAGTTGTTTATACAATGAAAAGATTGGCGATTACTTCTTAAAAAATAGCCTTGATAATGATATACCCTGCGATAAGTTTTACGATACTTACTTGCAGTGGTGCAAAGATATGGGGATAAAGCCTCTGGCTGATAATTCCCTTCCCAGAATGTTAAAAAAAGGTGGCATATATCTGGTCCGTAAACGCGCCAGTTATGATCCCTCTGGCAAGCGCCCTACGATATACGAATTACCCACTCTCGATAGTATGCGCCGTTCCTTCGAAGAGCATATCGGCGGCAAAATGGAATGGGAGAAAATTTAAGAGTCCTCCCTACACGCGTATATAAAACACCTCCATATTCTAACGATTTGACACGGTTTCCACGGTTAGCCCCCGTTAAAAATCGCAGCTAAAAATTTCATTTTATGTGCGCATGTATGCACATGTACTAAGTATGGAAGTAATATTCAAAATAACTGTGTCAACTATGTCAGCCATGACAATGGTCGAGAAATTA
>Ga0206856_10135_pt1 | contig 25549 bp, 19 predicted proteins | sample Alteio_BWOrgCont_48_FD_152630 | JGI IMG/M metagenome (GOLD analysis project Ga0206856, IMG submission 152630) | Enriched cells from forest soil in Barre Woods Harvard Forest LTER site, Petersham, Massachusetts, United States -... | ecosystem: Environmental > Terrestrial > Soil > Temperate forest >...
GGCGTTAAGTCTTGAGGAAAGCGATAAGATTCGCCGCACCCTCGGGGCGACGCCGATCTATATTCTGCGTCAGTCCTACGGCGCCGGCTTCGCGCCCGGGACGCCGGGCGACGTCACGCTCGGTCAAGCGATGGATCACATCGACAATTCCTCGATGTCGCTCCTCGCGCGCCGCCTGGCGCATCGAGCCGCGGATGAATTGAACCGGATGTAAGTTCGCCACAAGCGCAATTTCCTAGCAACTGATCGGCGTGCCGCCGCACGCCGCACGGGAAGGTGTTTTTTCGTCGCCCATTGCTGCTCGCGATGCGACCCAAGCCCGTTCCCCCCTATTGACAGGCTTCCGCCCGGCGAAACAAAATACGGAATCCGAAATAAATGCGTCAACGGCGTATCGCCGGGGGCCCGGGAACCGCGGCCAATCGCGTTTGCGGGCCTGAGAAGGAACCACGGGGGAACGCCATGACGACCGGCTTCTTCGGCGATATCGCGCCGATCCGTTTTGAGGGCGCAAAGAGCGACAATCCGCTCGCCTTCCGCCACTACGAAGCCGACCGAAAGGTCCTCGGCAAGACCATGGCCGAGCACCTGCGTCCTGCGGTCTGCTACTGGCACAATTTCGCCTGGCCCGGCGTCGATATGTTCGGCGCGCCGACGTTCGATCGGCCGTGGTTCGGCGAAACCATGAAGGCCGCCAAACTCAAGGCCGACGTCGCCTTCGAAATGTTTTCCCTGCTTGGGGCGCCGTTCTTCACCTTCCACGACCGCGACGTCGTTCCCGAAGGCGGCGATCTCGCGGAATTCGGCCGTAACCTGGCCGATATGACCGAGTATTTCGCCGGCAAGATGAAGGCCTCGCGCGTCAAGCTGCTTTGGGGTACGGCCAATCTCTTCAGCCATCCGCGCTACATGGCGGGCGCGGCGACCAATCCCGATCCGGACGTTTTCGCCTTTGCGGCGGCGCAGGTGAAGAACGCTCTCGATGCGACGCATCGCCTCGACGGCGCCAATTACGTGTTATGGGGCGGACGCGAGGGATATGAAACGCTGCTCAACACCGACCTCAAGCGCGAGTTGGAGCAACTCGGCCGGTTCCTTTCCCTGGTTGTTGAGTACAAGCACAAAATCGGTTTCAAAGGCGTCATCCTGGTCGAGCCCAAGCCGCAGGAGCCGACCAAGCATCAATACGACTATGACGTCGCCACCGTCTTTGGCTTCCTGCAGAAATACGGCCTCGAAAAGGAGGTCAGGGTCAATATCGAGGTCGGCCATGCGGTGCTGGCCGGCCATTCCTTCGAGCACGAAGTGGCGATGGCGGTCGCGCTTGGAATCCTCGGTTCACTCGACCTCAATCGCAACGATTATCAATCCGGCTGGGACACCGACCAGTTCCCGAACAACGCCGCCGAACTCGCGCCCGCGTTTTATCACCTGTTGAAGGGAGGCGGCCTCGCGCCCGGCGGGCTCAACTTCGACGCCAAGCTGCGCCGCCAATCGATCGATCCTGAGGATCTCATCATCGCCCATATCGGCGGACTCGATGTCTGCGCGCAGGCGCTCATCGCTGCGGCGAGGCTCATTGAGGACGGCAAATTCGACCAGGCTCTCGCCGAGCGCTACGCGGGTTGGGACAAGCCGGAGGGCAAGGCCATGCTGGCGGGCAAGCAGTCGCTGGAGGAGATCGCCAAACGCGTTGCCGACAAGAAGATCGCCCCGAAGCCGCGCTCGGGTCGCCAGGAGTTTCTCGAGAATCTGGTCAATCGATATATTTGAGCAACGCGTCGAATCCCGCCCTCGCCCTTCGGGCAAAGAGAAGCAATCCTAGATAAACGCCGACCGTGGATTGCTTCGTCGCTTCGCTCCTCGCGAAAGATGAAGAGGTCGGCGCCGCAGCGCCTGTCCGGAGCCCCTGATGTCCGACGCCATCGAAGATGCGCCCATCGCCACGTACCCCAGCCTCAAGGGTAAGGTCGTACTGATCACCGGCGGCGGCGGCGGCATCGGCGCGGCGATCACGAGACGTTTCGCCGAGCAAGGGGCAAAGACCGCCTTCCTCGACATTGCCGAGGCACCGTCCAAGGCCCTGATCGCCAAATGGGCAGGCCCCGGCCGCGATATCCACTTCGAGCTGGCCGATCTGAGAAACGTCGACGCCTTGCGCGCGGCCGTCGCCGCCGTCCGCAAGCGCTTCGGACCGATCGACATTCTGATCAACAACGCCGCCCATGACGAGCGTCACGCCATGGCGGACGTGACGCCCGAATATTTCGACGATCGTATCGCGGTCAATCTCAAGCACCAGTTCTTTGCGGCGCAAGCCGTGCTGCCGGACATGGTCGAGAAGAACAAGGGCGTCATCATCAATTTCGGCTCGACCTCCTGGATGCTCGGGCGCGGCGGCATGCCGGTCTATACGGCCTCGAAAGCCGCGGTCCTTGCCCTGACCCGCTCGATCGCGCGCGATTATGGCCAGTACAATATACGATGCCTCGCGCTTGCGCCGGGTTGGATCATGACGGAACGGCAGCTCGAACTTTGGGTGACGCCCGAGGCCGACGCCGAACGGGTCAAGGGACAGTGCATTAAGCGGCGCCTTGTTCCCGACGACATGGCCCGCATCACCTTGTTCCTCGCCTCCGATGAGGCCGCGGCGATGACCAACCAGCAATATGTCGCCGACGGCGGCTGGATTTAGAGGCGGGCCGCGATGATTGTCGTCTTCGGTTCGATCAACCTCGACCTCGTCACCAGGGTCGAGCGCATTCCGGGCCCGGGCGAGACGACGCTTGGCGACGATTATGAGACGAGCCCAGGCGGCAAGGGCGCCAATCAGGCGCTGGCGGCGCAACGCGCCGGCGCCGAAGTCGCGATGGCCGGCGCGGTCGGCAAGGATTCCTTCGCCGTTCAAGCGCTGGCGCTGTTGAAGGCCGAGGGCGTCGATCTCTCCGCGACGATGGAGGTCGGCGCCCCGACGGGCGCTGCGTTCATCGCGGTCGACAAGCATGGCGAGAACGCCATTGTCGTCGCGTCCGGCGCAAATCGGTCGGCCAAGGCCGTTCAGCTCGAACGGCTCGCCCTTGGCGCAAGCGACATTCTCGTTCTTCAGCGCGAAACGCCGCCGGCCGAGGTGGAGGCCGCCGCGATCCACGCCAAGGCCAAGGGCGCACGCGTGATCATGAATCTAGCGCCCGCCGGACCGCCCGGAGAGAAACTCCTTAGGGCGCTGGACATCCTCATCGTCAACGAACATGAGGCCCTGACCCTTGGCGATGCGCTCAAACTTCGAACGCGCGAGCCCGAAGAGGTTGCGGCCCATGTCGATCGCGTGCTCGGCCTTGCCACGATCGTGACGCTTGGTCCCGCCGGCGCCGTCGCCTACGCCAAGGGCGCGCGCTTTGCGGCGCCCGCGCCAAAGGTCGCGGTCGTCGATACGACGGGCGCGGGCGATACATTCGTCGGCGCCTTCGCCGCTTCGCTTCATCGCGGCCTTTCGTTCGAAGCCGCCATAAAACGCGGCCTCGCTGCCGGCAGCCTCGCCTGCACGAAGCCAGGCGCCCAGCCGAGCATGCCTTACGCAACGGAGATCGAGGCCTTGGCGGCGAAGGTCTGGTAGAGCGGGCCAGGGTCGGCGCCGGCCTGCGCATCGTGAGGGGAGGACGAATGACGAAGACGGCTCTCTGCTATGGCGATTCAAACACGTGGGGCTGCGTCCCGATGTCGTCTTGGACCGATAACGCGCGTCACGAGGCCGCGCAGCGCTGGCCGAATGTCATGCGCCAAGCGCTCGGCGAAGATTGGCAGGTCATTGCCGAAGGCCTGCCGGGGCGCACCACGGTGCATGAAGATCCGGTCGAGGGCGGCCATTTGTCGGGGCTCGCCTATCTGCGACCTTGCCTAGAGAGCCACAAGCCGCTCGACCTCGTCGTGGTGATGCTCGGGACGAATGATTTCAAGCGCCGCTTCTCCCTCGAAGCCGAAGACGTCGCGCTAGGGATCAAGCGACTGCTGTTGGAAATCGGACGTCTCGACGTCTTTGGCGGCAAAGCGCCGAACAAGTTCGTCGTCTGTCCGCCGCCGGTCGAAGTTGTCGGAATTTTCACAACCATGTTCGAGAGCGCCGATCGCAAGTCGCGTCTGCTGCCGCCGTTGCTGCGCGATGTCGCCGCCGCCTGCGGCGCCAGCTTTCTCGACGCCGGCAAGACTATTCGCTCGAGCCCCGTCGACGGCATTCACCTCGATGGCCAGGCCCAGGTCGCCCTTGGCCGCGCCGTCGCCGCGGCGGCGCTGATGTCCGCGGCGCGCTGATCGGGGCGGCGCGGCGTTACCCGAATGCAACGAATTTCGTCGCCTTCCGTTAACGCCTTATTGGCGGGACCGCGTTAGCTTAGTCTCGCGCAAAGCTCCGAGGGCGGGGCCGCGCCGTCGGCTATGTTATGTTGCGTTCATCTCTGATTGTCGCGGTCATCGCCTGTATTGTAGGCGCCTATGCGCCGAGCCTCTTTCCGAGCTTGTTCCAGGCCATGAACGGATCGGGCGGCGGAAGCGCGCCGCAGCCGATCCCGACGGTCGCCCTGGCGCCGCCCCCAGCGCCGGCGAGCGCAAGTCGAGACGAGAGCTATCGCGTCGCTGAAATCTACGCCGACCGCGGCGGCCAATATTCGACCGACGTCGTCGTTAACGGCGTTATCGTCCATATGATGATCGACACGGGCGCCACATTCGTGGCGCTTTCGGCCGAAACCGCCTCTCGCCTCGGCTTGTCGCTTGGCCCAGCGAGCTATACCGGGCGCGTGCGCACCGCCAACGGAATTGCGCGCGTCGCGCCGGTGACCCTCACTTCGGTGAGCGTCGGCGACGTCTTTGTGCCCGCCGTTCAAGGACTGGTGATGGAGCCTCAGGCGGGACGGGACAATCTGCTCGGCATGAGCTTCTTGAAGCGCCTCTCCACGGTCGAGCAGAAATCGGGGCGGCTGATCCTGCGCCAGTAGCGTCGGCTTTCACGCCTTCGTCATAGGCGCCTGTCGCGATTTCCTGTAATCCGATTCACCGCGCCGCTCCTCGCCGGGGATTCTATGTATCCAACGCCGCAAGCCGTCCTTCGCCCCAACACTTACGCTTTTGAATCGAGCCCGATGGTGAAGCCGACGGGCTTTCGCGAATATGACGCGCGCTGGCTGTTCGAAAAAGAAATCAATCTGATGGGCGTACAGGCGCTCGGCCTGGGCCTTGGCGCGCTGCTGCGCGAGATGGGGGTGAAGCCCGACGTCGTCACCGGCCACGACTTCCGTTCCTATTCCTCCTCGATCAAATACGCGCTGATCTGCGGACTGATGGCGGCGGGCGTGCGCGTTCACGACATCGGCCTCGCCGTTACGCCGATGGCGTATTTCGCGCAATTCGACCTAGACGTCGCGGCCGTGGCGATGGTCACGGCCTCGCACAACGACAACGGCTGGACGGGCGTGAAGATGGGCGCAAAGCGCCCGCTCACATTCGGGCCCGAGGAGATGGGACGCCTCAGGGACATCGTCGTCGGCGGCAAATTCCGCACCGCCGAAGGCGGCGCCTATCGGTACATCGAGGATTTTCCTCAGCGCTACATCGCGGATATTACCAACCGCGCCAAGCTCAAGCGCAAGATCAAAGCCGTCGCCGCCTGCGGTAATGGCACCGCTGGAGCCTTCGCGCCGCAGATATTGACCGCACTCGGCGTCGACGTCGTACCCCTCGACGTGACGCTCGATCATACATTTCCACGCTACAATCCCAATCCTGAAGACTTGCATATGCTGCATGCGATGGCCGAGGCGGTGCGAGCGTCCGGCGCCGATCTCGCGCTCGGGTTCGACGGCGACGGCGACCGCTGTGGCGTCGTCGACAATGAAGGCGCGGAAATCTTCGCAGACAAGATCGGCGTGATGTTGGCGCGGGACCTCTCGGCGCTGCACAGGGGCGCAACCTTCGTCGTCGACGTCAAATCGACCGGGCTTTTCGCGACCGATCCCGTGCTTCTCGCCCAGGGCGCCACGGCCGACTATTGGAAGACCGGCCATTCTCATATCAAGCGGCGGGTCAGCGAATTGAAGGCGCTGGCCGGCTTCGAGAAATCCGGCCATTTCTTCTTCAATGCGCCGATTGGGCGCGGTTATGACGACGGCTTCGTCACCGCGATTGCGGTTCTCGACATGCTTGGCCGCAATCCGCGGAAGTCGATGGCCGATCTCTATCGCGATCTTCCCCACACCTATGGCTCGCCGACCATGTCGGCCCATTGCGCGGACGAGGTCAAATATGCGGTCGCCGACAAAGTGACGGCGCGTATCAAGGAGATGCGCGACAGGGGCGAGACCTTGGCCGGTCAGCAGATACGAGACATCGTCACGGTCAACGGCGTCAGGGCGACAGTCGAGGACGGAACATGGGGCCTGGTGCGCGCCTCCTCGAACAAACCCGAACTCGTCGTGGTGATCGAAAGCCCGGCCTCCGAGACGCGATTGCGCGAAATGTTCAAGGCGATCGACGGCATATTGCGCGTCAATCCTGAGGTCGGCGTGTATAACCAGACGCTCTGAACCGGCCGACCGCGACGGCGGCGCTTTTGCAAGACTAAGCCGCGCGCCGCGACAATCTTTCTTTCCCCCTCGATTGCGGGCCCTGGGTGTTCTCCGGCTCTCCGGCCAAAGCAGCGACCATCGCCCCCAAATCGAACCGCCCGCGCCGCAAATCATGCCCGGCTTTTTCGACCACGAGCATCCGTTTTGCGGCAGGGATCATCGAGATGGCGGCTTCCATTTCCGAAATGGCGCCGAAAGGATCGTCAGAGCCGTGAACGAAGACGACAGGCGTCTTCAGCAACGGAAAATGAGCGGTTCGCAGCTGCGTCGGCTTATCCGGCGGATGCAGGGGATAGGATAACAACAGAAGCGCTTGCGCAAGCTCGGGTTCGTCCGCCGCCAACATGCTGGCCTGGCGCCCGCCGTAGGAATGACCGCCAAGGTACAGATCGCCCGGCAGCATCGCTCGCAGAAACGCCGCCGCCTTTCGCAATCCGGCGCGATCGATCGCCGCCTTCGCGCGATTGGGAGGGCCAAACCGACGTTCTTGCCTGAAGGGAAGGTTGTAACGAAGGACCCAAAGGCCCGCAGCCTGAAAAGCGTTGGCGACCGTCACGCTCAACGGCGCGTTGCAGTCGCCGCCTGCGCCATGCGTCAGAACCAATCCGTCCTCGGCCTTCTCGCATCGGTGCAAAAAGCCGCGAACGCCGTCTTCGTCGATGGGAACGACGTCCCGCGAATGAGCCAAGGTTGGATCGAGGGTTGTCATTCAAGGGGCTCGACTATTTCGCCTTGCGCGCCTTGGCGGGCTCCGCAGGCGCTTTGGCCGCCGGCTTCGAAGCGCCGCCTTTGGCTTTCGAGGCCGCCTTGGGTTTGGCGGCCGGCGTCGCCGCGGCGGCCGCGTTGATCTTTGCGGGCTTTGGCGCAGGCCCGCCCTCCGCCGCGATGCTCTTGCGTAGGGCGTCCAGGATGCTGACGACATTGCTCGGTCGCGACGGCTCCTCCGCGGGCGTCGTCGGCAGGCCCGCTTGCTTGGTGCGGATGAGCGCCACCACGGCGTCTTCATACCGGTCGTTGAACTCTTCGGGATGAAAATGACCCGCCTTGCGCTCGATAATGACCTGAGCCATCTCCTTCAATTCCGCGGGCAACTGAAGGTCGGGAATTTCCTCGAAATAGGGCTGCTCGCCCCGAACCTCGTAGGCGTAGCGCAACACGGTTGCGAGAATGCCCTTGCTAAGCGGCTCCAGCATCATCACTCGTTCGCGCCGGGCGATGACGACGCGCCCGAGCCCCACCACGTCCTTGTCGCGCATGGCGTCTCGAATGACCGAAAAGGCTTCCTCCGCGACGCGCTCATTGGGCGCGATATAGTATGGAGCCTCCAGATATCGTGGATCGACTTCAGCGCGCGGCACGAATTTTACGATGTCGATGGTGTGCGTGCTCTCGATGTGGATCGCCTCGAGTTCACTTTCATCGACGAGCATGTAAGTATCTTTGGAGACTGGATAGCCCTTCGCCTGGTCCTCAGGCTCGACGGTCTCGCCGGTTTCCGAATCGACATATTGGCGTTTGACTTTATTGCCCGTCTTTCGGTTGATGGTGTTGAAAGACACGCGTGACGAAGAGCTGGAGGCCGGATAGAGGCTGACAGCGCAGGAAACGAGCGACAGCTTTAAGTAACCCTTCCAATTGGCTCGCGGCGCCATGACGCTTAACTCCACTCTCCAGCTCGCCCGGCTGAGACTCTACCTCAAACTATATTGCTCAGAGCTAAACGCATTATGTCCTTGCTAGGCGCCAGAGTCCATATTCACGGACGTTTCCGTGGATTGACCAAGCGACGGATCGCGCAATTGGTCACTGCCGGCGGGGCGAAAATGGCCCGGCGCGCAACCAGCGCTACTCTTCTGGCGCTTGGCCACGGCTCAGCCGTTTCAACCTTGTCCGATGCTGGCGACCTCAATTTGGGATTTAAAGTCCCCCCGCGCGCGGAGTTTGTTTCCGAGCGCCGGTTTAAGGCCAAGCTCGGGATTCCATTCGCCGGCGCCGAAGGCGTTCGCAATTATTCTGGCCTCCAATTGGAGCGACATTCCGGCCTTTCGGCGGCCCAGTTGCGTTGTCTCGTTCTCTACGATGTCCTTGATCCCGTTGCAGGTTCTTATTCCTATCGAGACCTTGTCGCAGCCCGGACGATCGGCCGGCTGGTTTCCGCGGGCGCGCGGTTCGGCAAGATTGCCGCCGCGGCGCTCGCGCTTGAACTCCATGGAATTGACCTTGCTACCGCGCGACTCGCGGAATCGCCTTGGGGGGAGATATTGCAAGAGATCGGCGGACAGTCGGCCCGCCTCGACGGGCAGCTTCTTCTCCCCCTTCACGGCGACGACCTTGATGCGAACGAAGCCTTTGCGCGCGCCGAAGCGAGCGAGGAGGACGGCGATTTGCCGACCGCGCGACGCTGGTATGAACTTGCGGCGCGACTTGACCGCGACGATGCAGTCATCCCCTACAATCTGGGCAATGTTCTCGATGCGCTCGGAAAATCCGCCGAGGCCGAGATCGCCTATCGGCAAGCCATCGGCCGCAGCCCCGATCTTGCGGACGCCTGGTTCAATCTCGGCTTGCTCCAGGAAAGGGCCCGTCGCCTGGGAGAAGCGCTGGAGAGCTATGCTCAAGCCTATCTGGTCGAACCGACCTATTGCGATGCGCTCTACAATGCCGCCGCGCTGCTTATGCGCCTGCGGCGTTTTCGCGACGCTCTGCCGCTGTGGGAAAAGATCGCGGCGACGACGCCTGACGGCGTCGTCGAAGCCAGGCGTTTGGCCCATCTCTGTCGACTCGAACTGGCCGAGGCCGCCGCACGCCCTTAAGTCCTCAGCCGACGTGTGCTTGGCCGGCGGGTTCGCGCCGAACTATCGCCGGCGCCTGCCTCCAGGCGCTGATCCAATTCGAAGAAACCCTCCCACGGATCGCGTTTCAGGTAGGCCAATCGGCGCTCGATATTGCCGAGGCGATAGTGGTCCGCTTTGACGGCGTCGGACAGTTCGTCCCAGCCGAGCGGCGTAGACACCGCCGCTCCGGCTCTGGCTCTCGTCGAATAGGGCGCCACCGCGGTCGCGCCGCGACCGTTGCGAAGGTAGTCGACGAAGATTTTCCCCTCGCGCAAGCGCTTGGCCATATTGGCGACATAACGTCGGGGATTGTCGGCCTCCATCGCCTCCGCGAGGTCCTTGCAGGCTTGCTTCGCCGGCTCCCAAGTCATCGAAGGGACGAGCGGCGCGACGACATGCAACCCCTTGCCGCCGCTCGTCTTGACGAAGCTCTCGAGCTTGAGGCTTGTCTTTAGCCGCTCGCGAACCTCGCGGGCCGCCGCGTTCACCGCGCTCCATGAGACGCCGTCGCCGGGGTCGAGATCGAATATCAATCGATCAGGTCGCTCCAGGTCGGCGGCCAAGGCGCCCCAGGGGTGAATTTCGAGCACATTCCCTTGCACCAACGCCAAAAGGCCGTCGGCGTTCTCTATCAGGAGCGATTGCTCCCGCTTGCCCGTATCGATGCGACGTACGGCGGCGTCCAGTCCATGCCATGCGCGCTTGGCGTAGAAGCACTCCGCATCGACGCCGCCTGGGCATCGAACGAGGCTCAAGGGCCGGTCGGTCAGATGCGGCAGGATCCGGCCGGCGTTGGCCAGGTAGAAATCGGCGAGACCCTGCTTGGTGATTCCCTCGCTTGGCCAAAGCATCCGGTCCGGGTGGGTCAGCGCCGCCGCCGGCGCAAATTTCGGTCGAACCGGATCGCCTCCGCGATTCTCGCGCCGGATCTCGCGAGGGTCCTTGTCCTCTCTGAGGCCGCGATAGGTCGCGTGCCGAATGAGGCCGTCGTTGGCCCAGGCGTGGTAGTCGACTTGGACGACGAGACGCGGCTCAACCCAGCGCACGTCCTTCTGGGCCTCCTTCGGCGGCGCGGGATCGAGAGGAAGCTTGGGAATCTTGATCTGCTCGAGGCCCTCAAAAAGCGTCGCTGCGTCATCCTGCGTGAAGCCGGAGCCGACCCGCCCGGCGTGCGTCAGTCGATCCCTTTCATAGTAGCCGAGGACCAGCGCGCCGACGCTCCGGCGCGAAGCCGTCGACGGCGTATAGCCGATGACGACGAACTCTTGGCTCAGGACGCAGCGGGACTTCAGCCAATCCTTTGAGCGTCCCGATCGATAGGGGGCGTCGGGCCGCTTCGAGACCATCCCTTCCAGGCCGAGTCGGCTGACGTGCTCGAAGAACTTTGCGCCGTCGATTTCGAAGTGCTCGCTTAAGCGAATGCGCTCGACATCGGGGGCCGAGGCGAGAACGCCGGCCAGCGCCCGCTTGCGATCGTCGAGCGAGGCGGTCCGCAGATCGGCGCCATTGAGATACAAAAGATCGAAGACGTAGTATCGAAAGCGATCCTGGCGTCCGCTTTTCAAATCGCCGACCAGTTCCGCGAAGCTCGATATGCCCGCGGCGTCCTCCACCACGATTTCCCCGTCCAGAACCGCCGATCCGAGACCCAATTTTTTGACCGCTTCAGCGATGACCGAAAAGCGATTCGTCCAGTTGAGGCCGGTCCTGGTCAGGAGACGCGTCTCATCGGCGTCGATGCGCGCTTGAATGCGATAGCCGTCGAATTTGACTTCATGCCGCCATTTGTCGCCGGCGGGTGGATTGTCGGCCGTGGAGGCCAGGCATGGCTCGACGAACAGCGGCAGCAGGGCCTTTCGCGCCCCCCTTATGGCGGCGATATCCGGCAGTTTTCTTTGCCGCGCCGCCACAATTGCCGTTCTCTTTCGATGGTCCTCGCGAAGCGCATTTTCCCTTTCGAGGTCATCGGTCGTCCGGCCAGAGAGAACGGACGTGTCCTCCTTTTCGAACATGTCCTGATCGGACTCGGAACGCTGATACTTGTCCGCCGCCTTGATCAGCAGCCATTGTTCCTTGCTCGCGCGAACGCGCGGCCGCATTCTAACCAGATGCCATCGCCCCTTCAGACGTTCGCCATCCAGTTCGAATTCGAGGTGGCCCTTGGCGATCGATTTGTGCGGATCATGAACGGGGCGCCAGGCGCCGCGATCCCAAACGATCATGGCCCCGCCGCCATATTCCCCCTTCGGGATCACGCCCTCAAACTCCAAGTATTTCAGCGGATGGTCCTCGGTCCTCACCGCGAGACGCTTTTGCATCGTGACGAAGCTCGGACCTTGCGGCACCGCCCAACTGAGGAGCGCGCCGTCAAGTTCGAGCCGAAGGTCGTAATGGAGTCGTCTCGCGTCATGCTTTTGCACGACAAACCGGCTGCCGGACGGGGCGCTTGAAGCAGGCTCGGGTTCGCTTGTGCGGGCAAAATTTCTCTTGCCGCGATATTCTTTCAGTCGGTCGTTGGGATTGCGGCTCATTCGGACCCGGCGCGTTTAGCCAGCCAAGGATTGTTCGGGTTTGGCAAGCCTCGCAGAGCTTGCCATAGCACGGCTTATCTTCCGACCCTCGCCCAGGCCTTGGCGCGCCGGTCTAGAGATCTTTCACCAGGCGCAGCGCGTCGTAGATGGCCGCGTGGGTGTTACGCGCCGATACGGCGTCGCCGATCCGGAATAGTTGAAACGTCCCCTCCGGATTGCGGCTCACGCGCTGCTCGGCGCCTTTGATCAGCGCGCCATAGTCGACGGCGCCGAGATTGGCGGAGTCGGGTTTTAGCGCAAAATAGAGTTCGTCGAGCGGGATCGTTCCGTGATTGACGACAACCTGATCGACGCGCCGCTCGCTGACCCCGCCATAGTCGCTGCCGATCCTCGCCAGGAGCGCATTGCCCTCGCGTTCGACGCTTTGAAGCCGATAGGTGACCGTGAAGGTCGCCTTCTCTTTCTGCAGCGCTCGCATATAAGGCACGAGATTCATCCCCATCACCTCCGGCGAGAAGGACCGGTCGGGCGTCATGATCTCTACTTTCGCGCCGCTTGCCGCGATGACCTCGGCCGCCTGCAAGGCCGCATGGTCGCCCGCGTCATCGTAGATCAGGACATTGGACCCCGGCTTGACGTCTCCGGAGAGAATGTCCCAGGTCGATGCGACGAGGTCGGCGCCTTTGTCCAGAACCTCCGTGTGAGGAACGCCGCCCGTCGCGACAATGACCGCGTCCGGCCGCTCCGCAAGAACATCCGCCCTCTCCGCCCAGACATTGAAGCGGAACTCGACGCCGCGCGCGGAGCAGCGATCCATGCGCCATTGGATGATGTCCATCATCTCCCTGCGGCGTTTGCTGCGCGAGGTGAGCCGGATCTGTCCGCCTGGATGATCGGAGGCTTCGAAGACGACGACGCGATGACCGCGCTCGGCTGCGACGCGCGCCGCCTCCAGTCCTGCCGGTCCTGCGCCGACGACAACGATCTTTCGGCTGACCTTGGCCGGCGGGATATCGTGCGGCATCGTGGTCTCCCGGCCGGTCGCGGCGTTGTGGATGCAATGGGCCGCGCCGCCTTGGTAGATGCGATCAAGGCAATAGTTAGCGCCGACGCATGGGCGAATTTCGTGCTCCCGTCCCTCCAATATCTTCCGCACAATATGCGGGTCGGCCATATGGGCGCGAACCATTCCGACCAAGTCCAGTTTCCCCGACGCGATGGCGTAGCGGGCGGTCGCGACATCTTGAATCCTGGCGGCGTGAAAGGTCGGCAGATTGGTGGCGGCGCGGATCTCGCCGGCAAAATCGAGGTGCGGCGCGCTGGGCATGCCCTGGATCGGAATCACGTCGACGAGGCCTGCGTCGGTCTCGATATGTCCGCGGATGATATTCAAGAAGTCCACCATCCCGCTCGCCTTCAATCTTTGCGAAATCTCCAGACCCTCGGTCTTGTCGATCCCACCGGGCAATTGCTCGTCCGCAACATATCGAATGCCGACGATGAACCTGGCGCCCACGCGTTTGCGGACGGCGGCGAGCACGTCGAATGTGAAACGCAGGCGATTGTCGAGCGGTCCGCCATAGGGCGCATCGAGCGTGTTCGTCAGTGGCGACCAGAACTGGTCCATGAGATGGCCGTAGGCCTGAAGCTCGATCCCGTCCATGCCCGCCGCCACCATGCGTTCGGCGGCGTCCGCGTAGTCCTGAATCACCCGCTCGATGTCCCAGTCCTCCACTTTTTTCGTGAAAGCGCGATGCGCCGGTTCACGCGTATTGGAGGCTGAGATCACGGGAAGCCAGTCCCCCGTGTCCCAGCGCGCCCGCCGGCCAAGGTGAGTGAGCTGGATCATCACTGCGGCGCCGTGCTCGTGCACCTCGTCGGTCAGCTTGCGCATCCAAGGCACGACCTCGTCCTTGTAGGCCAGGACGTTGTTGAACACCGGGGGACTGTCGCGGCTGACAATGGCCGACCCTGCGGTCATGGTCATTGCGATCCCCGCCTTGGCGCGCTCGACGTGATAGGCGCGGTATAGATCCTTCGGCAGGCCGTCCTCGGGATAGGCCGGCTCGTGGGATGTCGTGATAATCCTGTTGCGAAGCGTCAGGTGCTTCAACTGGTAGGGCTGCAGCAAGGGATCATTCGACATCGACGTCTCCGTATCGTGGAGGTGACGCAAGCTTGTACAGTCGTCGGCTAGATTGACATCCGCGTTTCATCGCGCAGGAGTAAGGGGAGGGGACGAGAAGCCCCTTGGTCCAGCTGCGTTGGCCCCGGCGTCTTCGCTCGAGCAATCGATCCCGCGATTGCTGTCGGGTCTCACGATCCTCGAGGCCGACGCCCTCAGGGTGCGAAAACGCCGTCGGATGCGCTATGATCGCTTGGGTCGGCGCGCCGCGATAAATTGTCATGGGTCGGTTTGCCGCCTTCAAGATCGTTTTCCAGTCCATACCAGGATGGTTCGATGACAAAGCCAACCGACCCGGAACGTGTTCGTCTCGAGGCTACGCGCAACGGGACGGAAGACTGGCGGGGATGGGGACCCTATGTCAGCGAGCGGCAATGGGGCACCGTCCGCGAGGACTATAGCGAAGATGGCGATGCTTGGAATTACCTTTCCCACGATCAGGCGCGGAGCCGCGCCTATCGCTGGGGCGAGGACGGTATCGCCGGTTTTTGCGACGATCGCCAACTTCTCTGCCTTTCGCTGGCGATGTGGAACGGCGCGGACCCGTTCCTGAAAGAGCGGCTATTCGGCCTCACCAACCAGCAGGGCAATCACGGCGAAGATGTCAAGGAGCTCTATTACTATCTCGACGCAACGCCGAGCCACGCCTATGGCAAGATGCTCTACAAATACCCGCAAGCGGCTTTTCCCTATCAACGCCTGATCGACGAGAACGCGCGCCGCGGTCTCAACGCGCGGGAGTTCGAACTGATCGACACCGGCTTGTTCGACGAAAACCGCTACTTCGATGTCGAGGTGGAATACGCCAAAGAGTCGCCGCGCGATATTCTGATGCGTATCGTCGTGCACAATCGCGGTCCCGAGGCTGCGCCGATCCACATCACGCCGCAGGCGTGGTTTCGCAATATTTGGAGTTGGTCCGACGAGCATGCCCGCCCCAATATGAGCGAGCAGAGTCCGGGCGAAGTTTCGGGCGAACATGACCAGCTTGGTCGGTTCGCCCTGTGTTTCGAAGCGCCGGACCGGTTGGCGTTTTGCGACAACGACACTAATATTTCCAAGGTCTTCGACTGCGCCGGCCCAGCGGGCTATTTCAAGGACGGCGTCAACAGGTTCATCGTGGAAGGCGCTGAGACTGCGCTCAATCCGGCGGGCCGCGGCACGAAAGTGGCGGGCCTATACTATCGGCGGCTCCCCCCAGGAGGCTCGATGACGGCGCGTGTTCGGCTCAGCGTCGGCGCGATGGTCACGCAGGGCTTCACCAACTTCGACACGCTCGTCGAGCAGCGACGACAGGAGGCCGACGCCTTTTACCAAGGGCTGCAAGCTCGGATCGCCGATGCCGAAATGCGTTCGGTACAACGGCAGGCCTTTGCGGGCATGCTCTGGGGTAAGCAATTTTACTGCTTCGACATCCAGGAATGGCTGGATGGCGATCCGCGTCAGCCGCCGCCGCCTCAGCAGAGAAAACGAGGGCGCAACAGCGGCTGGCCCCACCTTGACGCAGCCGACATCATCTCAGTTCCCGACACATGGGAATATCCGTGGTTCGCGGCATGGGACCTCGCTTTCCACTGCGTCAGCTATTCTTTGATCGATCCGGAATTCGCCAAACGGCAACTGCTCTTATTGAGCCAGGCCTGGATGATGCATCCAAATGGACAATTGCCGGCATATGAATGGTCTTTTGGCGACGTCAATCCGCCGGTCCAGGCTTGGGCGGCGCTTCAAGTGTACGACAACGATCGCCGCTGGAGCGGGGGCGCAGGAGATGTCCCGTTCCTCGAGAGGATTTTTCACAAGCTGCTGCTCAATTTCACCTGGTGGGTCAACCGCAAGGACGCGCAAGGGTTGAACGTCTTCGAAGGCGGCTTTCTCGGCCTTGACAACATCGGGGTGTTCAATCGATCAGCCCCGCTGCCGGGCGGGGCATCGATCCAGCAGTCTGACGGTACGGCCTGGATGGCGATGTATTGCCTCAACATGTTGCAGATCGCCATCGAGCTCGGCCAGCACGACGAAGTCTACGAAGATATGGCCACCAAGTTCTTCGAGCATTTTCTTTTCATTGCTCGCGCCATGAACGGTCTCGACGAGACCGAACACGGATTGTGGGACGATGCCGATAATTTCTATTACGATCAGCTTTGCATGCCCGACGGATCGATGCTTCCGATGCGCCTGCGATCGGTGGTCGGGCTGATTCCGCTCTTTGCGGTCGCGGTCGTCGATGGCGCGGCGTTGCGCAAGCTGCCCGGCTTCCTTGAACGAATGCACTATTTCCGCGAAACGCGCAGCGATTTGGCGAAGCTGGTCTCGCGCTGGAACGATCCCGGCGTGAACGGCAAGCATCTGCTTTCGCTCGCGCGCGTCTTTCGCATGAGCAAGCTGCTCGAGCGGATGTTGGATGACGGCGAGTTCCTTTCGCCGCATGGCGTCAGGGCGCTGTCGCGCGCTTACTTCGAGCGACCTTACGACTTTGAATATTCCGGCGAGCGCTACGGCGTGAAATATGTCCCCGCTGAGTCCGATTCGCGCTTATTCGGCGGAAATTCGAATTGGCGCGGCCCGATCTGGTTCCCGGTGAACTATCTCTTGATCGACTGCTTGCGGCGCTTCCATCAATATTACGGCGACGCCTTCAAGATCGAATGCCCGACCGGCTCAGGCGCCAAGCTGACACTGAACGAGATCGCCGACCTGTTGGCCCGCCGGCTGATCGGCCTTTTTTTGCGCGGGGAGACAGGCGCGCGGCCTGTTTACGGCGACGCCGCCAAATTCCAGTCCGATCCGTATTTCCGCGATCTGATTCTCTTCCACGAATATTTCGACGGCGACACCGGCCGCGGGCTTGGGGCGTCGCATCAGACCGGTTGGACCGGTCTGATCGCCAATCTGATCGATCAATGGGCGACAGAGCGGCAAGGCTCGTGATAGGCTCGCCGTCGACGGGTTTGCCCCAGCGCTGCCCGGCTGAACAATTGGAGCCAACCCCATGTCGCTCGGCGGGAAAGTCGCGATCGTCACCGGCGGAAACAGCGGGATCGGCAGCGCGATCGCCCTTGGCCTCGCCAAGGCCGGCGCCAATGTCGTCATCGACTATGTCGTCGATCCCGACGCGAGCAGCGCGCTTGAGCGCGAAATCGTCGCCTTGGGCGACAAGGCGATCGGCGTCGAGGCGGACGTCAGTCGCGTGGATGAATTGCAGAAACTCGTCGACGCCGCCGTAAAAGCCTTCGGCCGACTCGACATCATGGTCAACAATGCCGGCGTCGAGACCCGCACCTCGGTGTTGGACACCAGCGAAGCCCAATATGATCGAGTGCTCTCGATCAATCTGAAGAGCGCCTTCTTCGGCGCCCAGGTCGCCGCGAAGCAGATGATCAAGCAGGGCGGCGGCGGTCGGATTATCAACATCACCTCGGTCCACGAGGATTGGCCGATGCCGGGCAACACCGCCTATTGCCTTTCCAAGGGCGGCATGAGGATGCTGACGCGCACGGCCGGCGTCGAACTGGCGCCGCATGGCGTTCTGGTGGTCGGCGTCGGCCCCGGCGCGGTCGCGACGCCGATCAATGTGAGCACGATGAAGGATCCGGCGCTGATGGCGAAACTCGACGCCGCCATTCCGCTGGGGCGCATGGCGAAGCCGCAGGAGATCGCCGATGTCGTGGTCTTCGTAGCGGGCGATGGCGGCGGCTATCTCACCGCGACGACGATATTCGCCGACGGCGGGATGATGCAGAACAGCGTCGGGCTTTAGCATCGCGATGTCGGAGCGCTATGACGTCCTGATCATCGGCAGCGGCGCGGGCGGCGGCACGCTGGCCCATCGTCTGGCGCCCAGCGGCAAGAAGATACTTATCCTGGAGCGCGGCGACTGGCTGCCGCGCGAGGCGCGCAATTGGAGCGTCGCCGACGTCTTCGGGCTCAATCGCTACATTTCTCCCGAGACGTGGTTGCTGCCGGACGGCGCCTCCTTCCAACCGCAGGTTCATTATTTCGTCGGCGGCGCGACGAAATTGTTCGGCGCTGCCCTCTACCGTTTGCGCAAGCAGGATTTCGGCGAATTGAAGCACCATGACGGGGTCTCGCCGGCCTGGCCCATCAGCTACGACGAGTTGGAGCCCTATTATACCGAGGGCGAGCGCCTCTATAATGTTCATGGCGCACGCGGTCTCGATCCTACCGAGCCGCCAGCCAGCGGACCCTATCCGGCGCCGCCGGTTTCGAATGAACCGCGCATCCAGAAACTTTCGGACGATCTCACCGCCGCCGGCTACCATCCGTTTCCAGCGCCGTCGGCCGTCATGCTGAATGAAGCGGATATGGCGTATAGCCGCTGCATCCGCTGTCAAACCTGCGATGGATTTCCGTGCCTGGCGCACGCCAAATGCGACGCGGAAGTCATCGCGGTCCGACCGGCTTTGGAGCATTCCAACGTTTCGTTGCTGCGCAACGCGCGAGCGCTGAAGCTCGAGACCAATGCCGCCGGGACTGCGGTGGCGGGCGTGCTCGCAGAAGTTGCCGGAAAGCCTGAACGGTTCGAGGCCGACATCGTCGTCGTCTCCTGCGGGGCGGCAAATTCCGCGGCGCTCCTGCTTCGTTCGGCGAACGACAAGCACTCGGCGGGTCTCGCCAATGGCTCGGGTCAGGTTGGGCGGAACTACATGTTCCACAACAGCCAGGCTGTTTTGGCCTTGTCGTTGACGCCGAACGACACGATGTTTCAAAAGACGCTGGCGTTGAACGATTTCTATTTCGGCATGACCGAATTTCCCTATCCCATGGGCAATATCCAAATGATCGGCAAGACGTTGGGCGGCATGTACCGCGCTGAAAAGCCGATCTTGACCGCGCTGATGCCGAATCGCGCCTTGGACGAGATCGCCCGCCACGCTGTCGATTTCTGGCTGACCACCGAGGATCTCCCTGATCCCGACAATCGCGTGACCATCGACCGGGAGGGAAGGGTCGTTCTCGCATACACGCCGAACAACCAGGTTCCGACGCGCAAGCTTTACGACAAATTGCGCTCGATGCTTGGCGAGATCGGCCTGCAACCGCAGCACCTGACGACGCGCGATCTCTATATGCGCAACGAGATTCCGCTCGCCGGTTGCGCCCATCAGGCCGGCACGTGCCGCTTCGGAGAGGATCCGGCAAGCTCGGTGCTTGATCGCGATTGCAAGGCGCATGAGTTGGATAATCTCTATGTCGTCGACACCAGCTTCTTCGTCAGTATCGGCGCGGTAAATCCGTCCCTTACCGCCATCGCCAATGCGCTCAGGGTGGGAGACCACCTTCGTCGACGTCTCGGCTGAGCTATGCCCGCCGCGCCGCAAGCCGCCGGCAAGACGGCAATCGGCCTTCTCTATCTCGCTGGGGTCGTACAAGGCCTGGCGTTGGTGACCTTTCCTGCGGCGAGCACGATTTTCACCAGCCCGGCAGGGTTCAATCTCTCAAGCGCGCTCTATGGCGCAATGTTCGTCCCCCAGGTTGCAATGGCGATTCTCGCCTCGGCCCTGGCGCCGCGAGTCGCCCGCCGCTACAGCCTGAGGGGCGTGCTCATAGCGGGTTTTTGCGCTGACGGCCTGTCCATGGCGTTGCTGGCGGCAAGCCCCGCGCTGATCGGTTCAACCGCGGCTTTCGTTCTCCTGTGCTTCGCCACCGCCGCACTTGGTCTCGGTTTCGGCGCGGCGGTCATGGCGTTGAACACGCTGGTCGAAGGGCTGTCGCCCGGCCGCGCCGACAGCGCCGTGCTTGCGCTCAACGCGCTCCTCGGGCTTGGCACCGCACTCGCCCCGGTCCTCGTTGCGGCCTTCCGCGGCCTTGGCGCCTGGTGGGCGCTTCCGCTTCTCCTGGCTATCCTCTCGGCGCTACTAACGTGCGCATTCGTTGTTCGCGGCGCTTCGCTCGCCGCGGTGCCGGCGGGCGAAGCCTCGCCACGGGAAGGCTTGTCCGCCCGTTTTCGACTCTACCTCGCCGCCGCGCTGCTTTATGGGATCGTCGAAGCGCTCAACGGCAATTGGGCGACGCTCTATCTCTCGCAGGAACGTCACATCCCGTCATGGGAGGCGTCATTTGCGTTGACCGCCTTCTGGGGCATGGTGACGGCGGGGCGCGTCTCCTTCGCGCTTTTGGGTCGCTGGCTGCCCGCAAGATGGGCCTATCTGGGTCTTCCGATCGCGCTCGCCCTTGTCTTCCAGGCAATCGCGCATTCCAATGGGGCCGTGACGGGGATCGCCGGCTTCGCCGCTGCGGGTCTCGCCTGTTCGCCGTTGCTGCCGCTCAGCATCAGCATGGGCGGACAGGAGTTTCCCAGTCGGGCCGCGACCCTCTCCGGCGAGTTGATCGCCTTCTATCAGGTCGGCTACGGCCTTGCAGCATTCGGAGTCGGTCCGCTTCGCGAGCTTGGCGGAGTTTCTTTCTCTACGGTTTTCTCGATCGGGAGCCTTGCCGCGCTCGCGCTGGCCGGCGTCGCTTGGCAAGTGGTTCACGGATCGACGCCGACCCAAGGGAGCAAGCCATGAGGCGGTCGCCTTTGCTACGGCCATCAGCGCGCGATGCAACAGGAGAAGCATCAGCAGATAGATCGTGCCGAACGGCGGCAGGCAAGTGAGCCAATAGCTCCAGCGGGGAAACCGACATTGCGAATCGGTATAGTTGAGGTCGTATTTTCGCCGGCCGCGCTGGATAGTTGACCATTCCTCGGCGGCTCCGCCGCTCGTTATCGGCGAAGGATCCCCCGTTGTCGCGTTGTATCAACGCGTCGCCTGGTCGGCCCCGTCTAACGCCGCACGCGGGGCCGATCGGGTCTCTGAGAGGCTTGCCCGTCGCCGCATTTCGATCGTCGCGCCCTGATTCGAGGCGCAATCTCATTGCCGCGACGCTGGCGGAACGAACTCTCGCGATGTTGTGGTCCCGAAGGCTCCCAAACCCAGTCATCCTCAAAGACGGTCGTCGATTCGACACGCTGCGCGACGCCGCCAACTTCATACTTGCGCTGCCGGAGCGCGGTCACGTCAATCCAAATTGGCGACATGCTTCCGAACTGCTGATGGCGGCCGCGCAAGGCAGTTCGGCCCTCACTGAAGAGTTTGCGACCAAGTTGAAGCGCGCGCTCAAGGCCGATGGGCTGATTTGAGACGCTTTTTCGCCGCAATAAAGGCGAACGAATCGCTTGCAAGGGACTGAAGCGCATCTCCCCGTTATGCGCGTACCTCGCCGGCCTTGTGGTCGGCCTTTTCTTTCGCAGAAGAGGCGCTTTTCATCGTCATTCGAGGCGCAGGGGTCGTCTTTTCTCTTGGAACAGCCCCGGTCCTACAATTCATCTTGTGCGCGACCCTCGTATCGGTCGACTAGCAACGTCCGCCCCTTCCTTGTACGCTTGATGAGCTTTCCTGTGCTCTCAAAGAGCGGCGCCCGCCATCCCGGCGCTTCACGCCGGACCTTGCGATTGGAAATTATCCGCTCAATGTTCCGACGGCCGGGCCGCGAAAGCGGCGATGGCGCGACTGCGCGATCAAAAGGGGAGGCGAATTTGCCGGCATCGGCGCTCCGCCCGGCAATTGGCTGGTGGGCTTGGTCCTGCGTCGCCTCCATTTTCTTCGTTAACGGCGCCATCTATGGCGTATGGGCGACGCAGATCCCGCTCGCGAAGCAGCGTTTGGCGCTTGATCCTTCGACGCTCGGGGCGACGCTTTTTCTGGTCGGTTTCGGCGCCCTCGTTGCAATGAGCGCCAGCGGGTGGATTTTGCAGCGCATCGGCGCAGCGGCTCTCATTCGCGCCAGCGCCGCTCTTTTTTGCGCGCTTCTGCCTGTCGTTTGCAACGCGCCGAGCGTCTGGTCGCTGGGGCTGGCGTTGTTTTTCTTCGGCGCGAGCGGCGGCATCATGGATGTGGCGATGAATGTCGCCGCCTCCGGCGTCGAGACGCGTGCGGAAAGGCCTTATATGTCGTCATTTCACGGCATGTGGAGCATGGGCGGCGTGATAGGCGCCGGATTTGCTACGCTTCTCGAGAGCTTCACGCCGCCCGCCTTTCCGGGGCTCCTCATGGCCGCGAGCCTGGCGGCGATTTTCGTTATCGGTCAGAGGACGCTACACGATGAAACCCCGAGCCGGAGCCTTGCCAAGAGTCATGGTCTGGCGTTGCGGCCGAGCCGCACGGCCGCCCTCGTCGGGCTTATGGCGGCGCTCGCCTTCGGCGGGGAGGGGGCCGTACTCGACTGGGCGGCCATTTACCTGCGCGAGCAGCTGGGTTCGAGCGTTGCGCATGCAAACGCCGGTTACGCCGCATTTTCAGCGACCATGGCGATTGGCAGGTTCTGCGGCGACAAGATTCGAGGGTTCGTTGACGGCCCCGCCTTGATTCGCAGCGGCTGCATTTTGGCTATCATCGGCGTTTTGGCCGGCCCTATTTCCGGGAGCGCCGGCGTCGCCGTCGTCGGCTATGCTCTTACCGGCCTCGGCTTTTCCAATATCGTACCAATTCTCTTCAGCGCCGCAGGCGCAATGCCGCGGCCGGAGACGCAAATCGCCGCCGTATCGACGTTGGGCTATGCGAGTCTGCTCGCGGCGCCGCCGCTGTTCGGGCTGATCGCGCATGCGACGTCTCTCGCCGATATTTTCTACGTTGTGGCTGGGGCGACTGGCGCCATCGCGGCCTTCGCCGTGCTTTGCGCGCCGTCCCAGCCCGACGCCTGATCTGCTCTGCGGGCTCCATGCCCGAGCCAGCCGCGCCGCGCCCGTCGAGGCAAGGACGGCGACGCCGATCCTGCGAGTCAGAAATTGCGTCGGCGCGCTCGACCGCCTTTGCGACGGTTCTCTCGAAGTTCGCAGGAGCGCATCTCAGGCGCAGCGCCTCGAATCCTAGCGCATCGGATTCGCAATTTGAATCGCAGAGGCTCTCTGGAAACAAACGCCAACGCCACGGGCCGCCATTATTTGGAACAGTGACCGGAACGCGCCGACCGCGCGCATTGCGCGCCGCCGAAGGCGGCTAAAGCCCTTGACAGACGTTTCGGTCGGCGCACAGGAGCCCCTGTTCCAAATAATGGCGGCTTGCGGCCTCCCGCCGCCCGCTAGGTGAGTTCATTTGGGGGTCCGATGCTCTAGTTTGCGTAACGTCCTATTGGGGTCGAAGAGCTTTGGTCAGCATCGTAATACCTGGCAAAAGCGTTTCCGTTGTCTCAATTTTGAATCCTGCGTCGCGCAAGACGCGTTCAACATAGTCCGGCGTGAGGCAAACGGCGGTTGGGTTATCGAAGATGCCGCCGAGAAGATACCAGGCCGCGAAGCGCGGTCCCTCGCACGAATTGGCGACCATGAAGTCATGCACCAGGAGGAGGCCGCCCGGCGGGAGCGCAGCGAACGCGCGCTTGGCGAGGATTTCGGTCTCCTCCCGCCCCACCGCGCTCCAAATATAGGACATGAGGACGACACCATGGCCGCCTGGCCAGTCGGCGGTGGCGGCGTTACCAGCGACATGTGCGATCCGATTGCTCAAGCCCGCTTCTCGCGCATATCGCTTTGCCGTATCGATGGTCTGCGCGAAGTCGAGGATGGTTGCGGAAAGCTGCGGATTGTCGGCGCAGAAAGCCAAAGTGAAGGCGCCGCTGCCTCCGCCGACGTCGAGCAATTTATCGCGACCCTTTAGGTCTATCCGCTTGGCCATTAGCCGAGCCGGTCCTTGCGAGCCCGTGTGTTGGGCTGAACTGAACAGCGCTCCGCCGATCCCTGCATCATAAATAAGACCTTCGTAAAATCCCTTGTTCGGGAATATTCGATCGCCGCGCAAAGCCTTTTCGAGATGTCGGAAGCTTTCGTACCCGAAGGCGCCGTTGACGAACCTGACGTAATCCCGGAAATCCCCCGGCGCGCCCGCTACGAGATAGCGGGACGTCGCCGGCGCATTCTTAAAATGACCGCCGGCCTCGGTGAGCAGCCCAATAGATTTCAGCGCTGTCAACAGAGTGTGCAACCGGTTCTCGGCGATACCGGTCGCCTTTGCCAAAGGGCTCAAAGAATCTGAGCCGCGCGAAATGTGGGTGAACAGATCGAAATCGAGAGCGGCGAATAGCGCCTTCGAAGCCATGAAGCTGTACGTGATCGCCGATATTTCGCCCACCTCCTCGATCTGCCTTGCGCGTATATCCTCCATGGCGCTCTCCAATCAACTGACTTGCAGCACGATTCGTCCCTGCACGCTGCGCTCCGCAACGGCGCTCAAGGCCTCTGCCGCTCGCTCGAGCGGCACAACGCGGTCAATATGAGGCCGCAGCTTGCCTTCGCCGACCAGAGACATGAGTTTGTCGGCGGCGTCCGCCGCTTCGTCGGGAAACTTCGTCGTCCAGGAGCCGGCGAACACACCGACAATCGAATAGTTTTTCAGCAATGGAAGATTCATAGGCAAGGTCGGGATTTCGCCGCCGGCGAAACCCATCGGAATCAGCCGACCGTTCCAACGCATCAGACGAGCAAGCGCGCCGAACAACTTGCCGCCGATATTGTCCACGCAGACATCGACGCCCTCGTCGCTCGTCGGTTCTATTATGCGTTCGCGCACATCTTCATGCGAATAGTCGATGACCTCTTCAGCGCCGTATTCGCGCACGATCGGCGCCTTGGCGGCCGACCCAACTGCCGCGATGACGCGGCCGCCGAGCAGGCGCGCGACTTCGACGCAGGCCAAGCCGACGCCGCCGGCCGCGCCCGTAATCAGAACCGTCTCGCCAGCTCGCAGCCGGGCCCTATCGACGAAAGCGTACCAAGCCGTCATATAAGCATGGAGAACGGTCGAGCCGGGAATGAAATCCACATTGGCCGGTATGCGCGCGCTCTTTGAGGCTTTGGCGACCATGCGTTGCGCATAGCCCCCGAACCAATTTGCGCATGCGACACGGTCGCCGATGCGAAACCGCACCACCTTGTCGCCCACCGCGACGACGACGCCGGCTGCATCTGTTCCCGGCACATAGGGCAGCGGCGGTCGCATCTGATAGCCGCCGCAAATCATAAGGTAGTCCATGTAGCTGACGGATGCGGCGTGAACGTCGATCAAAATCTCGTCTTCGGCCGGGAGCGGCTCCGCGGTCTCGCCAAGCCGAAGCGCCCGGATTCCTTCAAATCTATCGCAAAGCACTGCGCGCATGATGATCCCTCAGCGATGGAGCCGAAACTAGTCAAATTCGCGAGAAGGGCGCGAACATCAGCCCTTCTGCCTCGATTGCGTCGAAAAGACTCCGCGTCGCTAGGACGTCGATCCCATCCGCCCTGGCGAACCTCCACGCTATTGCTGAGGCCGAAGCTCAAGGCCGACGCCGCGATTGACGAATTTGAGCGTGTAACTCTTCTTATAGTCGGTATCAGCTCTTACCAGGCCG
>Ga0206856_10136_pt1 | contig 25321 bp, 22 predicted proteins | sample Alteio_BWOrgCont_48_FD_152630 | JGI IMG/M metagenome (GOLD analysis project Ga0206856, IMG submission 152630) | Enriched cells from forest soil in Barre Woods Harvard Forest LTER site, Petersham, Massachusetts, United States -... | ecosystem: Environmental > Terrestrial > Soil > Temperate forest >...
TTTCGGGAGGGGTAGGTTTTTTCGCCATATTTTGGGTTTATTCCGCGCGCAAATCCGCTACGCATTCCACATGCTGCGTTTGTGGAAACATATCCAGCGGCTGCACGTGCAACAGGTTAAAGACATTTTCCGCCCGCAAAATGTTCAAGTCCCGCGCCATGGTTGCCGGATGGCACGAAACATAAATAATTTGCCTGGGCCTGGTCTCGCGCAATAACTTTAAAATTTCCGGCCCGCAGCCTTTTCGCGGCGGATCGATCAAAACCGCCGTCTCTTGCCCTCTGATTTTTTGCAACAATTCCGGTAAAATTTCTTCGACTTTGGCCGCAATAAATTGTCCGTTGGTGATGCCGCGCGACGACGCATTCTTTTGCGCCGCCTGGATCGCGCGCCGGTCGTATTCCACGCCGGTAAAACTTTCAACGGAATTTGCTAATTCAATTCCGAAAAACCCAACCCCGCAATACAAATCTGCCAGGTGCTTCACCTGGCCCGCCTGCAAAAAAGCCCGGGCCGTTTCCACCAGCTTCGGCAGCAGGAAGAAATTGTTTTGGAAAAAGGAGTCCGGCGGCAGTTCCCAATCTTCCGGTAGCACCCGCAGGACCACTTTGATTCCGCCCTTCGGCGGCGGATGCGCGCGAACCTGCAGGAGCTGTTCATTGATCGCCGGTTCCGCAATCACGCATTTCTCGATGTCCTCTACCAGCCCGCAATCGCCCCGGATAAAGCCGATGTTCAGTTTTTGCTCCGGCTTGTTCCATTGGCTGCGCACCATGATCCGGTTGCGATACCCGTAAGGCGAAGGGCAGGGGATGACCGGGCGCACCACGTCACGCGGAATTTTCCCCACGCGCTCAAACAGATCGGCGATTTGCTTTTGCTTCACTCGCAACTGCTCCGCGTAATCCATGTGCTGATACTGGCAGCCGCCGCACTTGCCGAAATAAACACACTGTGGCTCCACTCGTTCGGGCGATGCCTTCTCTACCCGCAATAATTTCGCGCGCGCGAAATTCTTTTTCACCTCCGTGATTTCCACTTCCACCGTTTCGCCCAACAGCACGAAGGGTACGAACACGACAAAATCCTCCTTGCGTCCAACGCCTTCGCCGCCGAAAGCAATGTCCTCAATCGTCAAAGTAATTTTGTCGCCCGTTTGCAGTGCCATGGAATGGAAAGCTTAGAATATTATCGCGCGTCCGTCATCAAATCCCGGTGAGTTTTATTCGCCCTTCACTTCTCCGCCGCGCGGATCGCTCTTTTCGGCAATCGCTTCGGAAAAAATCGTCAACAGTTCCGCCCGCGCCACGGCTCCCACCAGGCGGTTTTCCTCGTGGTTGTTCACGACCGGCACATTTCTCAATTCACTTTCCAGCACCGTCGGCAGCGCATCGAGCAACGGTTGCGCGGGCGTCAATGTTTTTGGCGCGGTCCGCATCACATCCGAAGCAATGACCCCATGCAAATCTTTCGCGTTGTTCAAAACTTCTTTTAAATCCTGTAACGCCACAACCCCCACCAGCCGTTTCCCTATATCCACGACCGGCAGAAAATTATTCGAACCCGTCAAAAAGCGTTCCGCCACTTCATCCAGCGTGGTGTTTTCCCGCACCGGCGCGACCGGCGGATGCATGAGATCCCCAATCGTTTGTTCCATTGTCACGCCCAGCCGGCTGGTTTCGCGTCCGAGCGCGATGCCTTTCACCCGCAAATGCTCCGTATAGACAGAGTCACTGTGCATCTGCTTGGCCACTAAAACCGAAACCACGCACGCGAGCATGATCGCCGGCACCATCGAATAATTTAAGGACAATTCAAAAACCATGATGATCGCCAACAGCGGCGAACGCGTCGTCGCCGCCAGCACCGCGCCCATTCCCACCAGCGCAAAAGCACCCGTTTGCACGTCTGTCGACATCCCAAACCGATGCAACGCCGTTCCAAAAAATGCTCCCGTCGTTGCGCCGACAAACAGCGTCGGTGTGAAAACGCCGCCTACCGTTCCCGAACCCACCGTCGCCGCCGTCGCGATCCACTTGGCCACCAGCAATCCCGCCAGCCAGAGCAGCGGCCGCGCCTCCTGCATGAATTGTTCATGCAAAATATCATTCGTCACCGTGTAACCGTTTCCGCAGACGCCCGGAAATTCCAGCGCGATGATGCCCACCACCAAACCCGCCAGCATCAACTTGATATACAACGGCCAGCTATACTTTCCAAATTCCTGCCTGCCGAGGTGCACCATTTTTAAAAAAATCGCGCCCGCCATTCCGCAAAGCACGCCCATCAGGAGAAACCACGGCAATTGCCACGGCCCCACTTCCGGAAACGGAGGAATTTGATACCACGGTTGGATTCCGAAAAAAGTCCGCGAAACCATCGTTGCGATCACCGACGAAAAAACCAGCGGCGCAAACAGGTTCATCGAGAAATTTCCCAGCACGATCAGCGCGGAAAAAACTGCGCCGGCAATCGGCGCGTTGTAAGCCGCTGCCATGCCCGATGCCGCGCCGCAGCCCACCAGCAGCCGCAAACGATACGGCGGCCATTTCGCCAGTTGTCCCAGCTTCGACGACAACGTCGCCGACAATTGCACGATGCCACCCTCGCGCCCGATGGACGCGCCTGTCGCGATGCTCACAATCGCCGAGCACGATTTTACCAGGTCCGTCCGCGTCGGCAATCGCCCGTCTCCCGCCACCACTACCTCGATGAGATTTGTTGGCCCTTGGTTGCCGACCAATCGCAATCCCCAGTGCAAAATCAATCCCGCCGCCAGGCCACCCAGCGTTGGCAGCAACACCCGCTCCCAGTCCGGTAATTTTTCCGCCAGCTCCACGATGTTGCCCGGCTGGATGAGATGGACGGCTTCGTAGAAAAATAAATTCACCACCCCGCCGATGACCCCAACCATCCCGGCCAGAATCAGGTGAAAGGCTTCCTCCTTAAGTACGAGCTTTTCCCGCCAACGCAAGGCTCCCTGCCAATGCCGCCGGAGAAAATCCCGCGTTTTAATCAAAATGCTGCTGTTCTTCAGCAACTGCACGGAAAAATCTTAGCCATTTAAGAAGGCATTGACGAGAACCGTTTTTTTCCTGAATCAAAAAGGTGGGAACACCTAAGCAGCTTTATAAAACGTCTGTGCCGGGAGCTGCGCTGGGAGTGAATGCCGGGAAAACGCCGCCAGGGTCTCCATCGCTACGAAACGGTCTTTCCGGCTGTCCACGATGCCGAAACCTTCCAGCGCGCGCAGGCCGATCAACGTCGCATCTCCAGGCTCGGCGAAGACTACTTCCTCGCGCGTCTCATAACCATTCGCCTGCAAGACGACAAAACCCGTTTCGCGCTCCACGGTCTTGTAAGTTGAGGTCGGAAACGTCCGGCGACGTTGCGGTTCCACGCCGATTCCCCGCAACATCTCACCCGGCAGCCAGGTCAGTTCCGAGCCTGTATTCACCAGCGCCGCGATCGGCATGGTGATTTGCCCCCCGTTCTTCGGGTTGCAGGCGACGATACTGACCTTAAAAATGCTCACATAGCACCAGCGCTTTTCTTCTGCAACGAATCAATCGCCGCCTGCATCTCATCGAAATGCACTTGCGCGTTTCCTGAGTTCGTCACGTGCACAATCTTGCCGTCCAAACCGATCAAAAAACTCACGCGGTTCGACAGGTTGCGCGTCTCCATCTTCGTGCCGTAGGCCGCGGCGATTTTTCCGTCCGAGTCCGGCAGCAATGAGAACTTCAAACTGTATTTGTCTGCGAACGCCTTGTGGCTCTCCGCCGAATCAAAACTCACGCCGATGATCTCCACGTTGTCCTTTTGCAGGTCGCCCATGCGATCGCGAAAGCCGCACGCTTCCTTCGTGCAACCGCCCGTGAAATCTTTCGGATAAAAATACAGCAAAACGATTTTTTTCCCGATGATGTCCGCCGAATTCACCACGTTGCTGTTTTGGTCTGTGCCTGAAAACGCTGGCGCCGTGTCGCCCGCCTTGGGCATGTCCGCCAGGACAGAAGTCGCCGTGAAGAGAGAAAGTGCCGCCAACAACGAGAGATATTTTGTCATGTTATTCAATATAGTTAATTGTTTCGTTTACCTCAACTTTTACCGCCGTTTTTGGCCCAATATTGACTCTGCTGGGCCGGAAACTGCCTAAAAGCCGAGCGCACCAGCCATTGGCGCAGAGTCTTAGACGCCTAACTGGCATTATTGTTCCCGTTAAATTTAGGTAGGGCGTGTCAGTCCTCTGACCGCCGCTGATATACGGTAGGGCGAAGCTCCTGCTGAGCCGTAGCGGCGCTTCGGTAGAACGCCGCAAATCCCCGAAGGTGCAGTTTGCGGCTTTTTCCCAAAAGCCGTTACGTCCGCGGGTGCTCCCGCAACTTTCAACCATTACAACCTGCAACCTTCAACTGCTCCCGGGGGGGGTCTTGCGTAGGTTGGCGTGGCTTGGCGTAGCCGCGAATTCTTGCGCTAAGGTAGGGCGTGTCAGTCCTCTGACCGCCGCCAAACCTCCAATTTCGGACCAACCTCGCTTCAACCTTTTTACGCTAATTTCGCTCATTTTCACCCATGACGTCCTCGCCGCTGATATGGGTAGGGACGCTCGCGCTGCGGCGTCCGCCTTCCTCAACTTTCAACTGTTACAACCAGCAACCTGCAACCGACCTTGTCAAAGAGCAACCCCCACTTTACCACGCTTCTGATGGATTCAAAGGTAGTGGCGAACTAAAAATTCATAACTCAACACTCAGCATTGCTTACGAATCGTTTTTGTTTGCCAAAATTTGAAAGTAGGTTCAATTATATCAGAAATCAGGCTATGGCAAAACGCGCTCAAAAGTCTCGCGAAGAACTGCTTAATCTGATTCGTTCCTTTCGCGGCATGTCCAAACGTCCCGGCCAACGACCCCTTGCCGAATGGTGGGCGCAGCACAAGGCCGAAGAACGGCGATTGGAGGAAGCCCGGGACAAACGGCTCACCGCGCTGTTTAAAAACAAACGTTCTTAATATCGCTTCCTGTCTTGATTGTACCGCAAGGTGCTTTGGAAATCGCCGCTGCTGCTAAATAATCATTTATTTGTAGGAGACGACGTAAGGAGTCTCTGGTTTTCCTTTTCAGTTAGAGACTCGTCACCTCGTCTCCTACATTGCCAAACATAACTCGCAACTAGACTGATAGTCCGTAGACCTTCTGGACTGTTTCGGATGGACTATCCGTCATGTCGAAACGCAACGGAATTCTTGGCCTTCTCGGCCTCAATGTTCGCAAAGCTCGCGAAAAAAAGCATTTCACGCAGGAAAAACTGGCGGAGCGTGCCGGCTTAGACCCCACATATATTAGCGGGATTGAGCGTGGCATTCGGAATCCCGGAATCAAGAATGTTGCAAGACTTGCTAAGGCTCTTGGCCTCACGACAGCGGAATTGTGCAAAGGAGTGGACGCTTGAAGAAAAGTCGCACAGGCGAAACTTTGCGGGAGGAGTCTCTGGCATATCACACGAACGGCAATGGTGTCGGCCATAAGCTAAAGTTTATTGATCTCTTTTGTGGCATTGGGGGATTTCGTATCGCATTTGAGCGTGCTGGCTGTGAATGTGTGTTTTCATCAGATTGGAATAAATATGCCCAAGTTACATATGAAGCCAATTTTAAGGATCGTCCACACGGCGACATATATTCGGTACCGGACAATGCAATTCCACAGCATAATATTCTTTGCGGCGGCTTCCCTTGTCAGCCGTTCAGCATCGCTGGCGTCTCCAAGAAATTAAGCCTTGGCATGAAGCACGGTTTCGAGGATGAGAAACAAGGCAACCTCTTCTTTAAACTGGCCGAACTCATTGACCACCATAGGCCAGACGCATTCGTCCTAGAAAATGTCAAGCACTTGGTCCGTCATGATAAAGGCCAAACGTTTCGTATTATTTGGGAAACGTTAACGGAACATTTAAAATATAATGTTTATAAAAAAGTGATTGATGCTCAAAGTGTTGTTCCACAACACCGCGAAAGAATTTTTTTGGTTGGATTTCGTGAGCCTCGTCATTTTGAGTTTCCAGAATTTCCGGCTGAAGGACCTAAATTGGGGACAATTCTCGATGAAAACGTGCCAGAAAAATATACGCTTACGGATCATCTCTGGAAATATCTTCAAAATTATGCCGCAAAACATAAGGCCGCTGGAAACGGCTTCGGTTTTGGGTTGTTTACAAAGAGCGACATCGCGCGCACGCTAAGCGCACGCTATTATAAAGATGGATCTGAAATCTTAATTTTACAACGTTCCCCCAAAAACCCTCGTCGATTGACACCTCGCGAGTGTGCGAAGCTGATGGGGTTCCCATCTACTTTCAAAATTCCAGTTTCAGATACACAAGCATACAAGCAGTTTGGAAATTCTGTAGTTGTTCCTGTTGTTGAGCGTATTGCAAACGCAGTTGTTGCGACTTTGAAACGGCAGGCAGATTACAGGCCTGACTTCCACCTTGAAATGGCCGAAGAGTCTACCACAAAGGTAACAAAACCTGTCGCTGCACGGGTAAGCTATCGTAAAAACAAAAAACACAAGAAGGGATAACGATTGAACCTTGACCAATTGAAATCGTTATTTGTCCAAGCTGGCTGCACAAAGCTTTATGCGAAGCCACTTTCGCCAAATGATAATTCAAAAAATCAGGTTTATTTCGCAGGAACCGTCGAAGCACTCAATATTTTTCCCAGCATCGAGATTTATGCCGAAAACACAAAACAAGGGCCGAGTTTCAAGTCGCAGCTGGATTTCGCATGGCTCTTACCGAGTGGGCAGGGCTCTCCAGCAACGGGTGCTCAGTTAATTCTCTATTCTCAGTATCCTGAAGTTCGTTTTTCTGGCTTCTTGAAAGGTTGTAAGGCCGCTCCCTCAGATCTAATGACATCGAGGGTTGACAGAAGAATTCTTTTTCTTGGTGTCGCCAATCGGCGAGTTTTTGGATTTGTGGTGGGTCCCGAGTCGGAAATAGCGTGCCAGTTTTATTCTAAGAATTTTCAGCCATCGATCGGGGTGTTTATTGAGTTGGCATTGCCAAATATTCCTAACGAAAAAGATTCGCGTTTACGTTTGGTATCTGAGCTTAATCGCATTTATAGCCTTGGATGGATTATTTCAAAACAACTCGACTCAAATCGAAAGTTGAAACCCTGCAATGCACCGCAATGTGGTGGATTCACATTAGAGGCAGAGCTGGGGATTCCAAAAAATAGCGATTCCGAACCGGACTTTCTAGGTTGGGAAGTGAAACAATATGCGGTAGAAGATTTTGAGAGAATAGAATCTTCTAAGCCTATAACTTTGATGACGCCCGAACCCAGTGGTGGTTATTACAAGACTCATAGTGTCGAAGAATTTATTCGTAAATTTGGTTATGCAGACAAAATGGGGCGGGAGGATAGGATAAATTTTGGTGGGCGGCATTTTGTCGGCCAGGCTTGCGCAGCGACAAATTTGACGATGGAACTTAAAGGGTTTGATTCAACCAGTGGCAGAATTACTGATGCAGAAGGAGAAGTCGCACTGCTAAGTGACGACGGTGAAACTGCGGCATCGTGGTCTTTTAAAAAAATTCTGGAACATTGGTCGAAAAAGCATATGAAGGCCGTCTACGTGCCATCAAAATGCCGGACTGAGCCTGAACGACAATACTCGTACGGTTATAAAGTCCGCTTGGCTCAAAGAACCGACTCGGTCAGATTGCTTCAAGCATTTGCAACTGGCGCGGTTTATTATGACCCGGGAATAAAATTAGAACGGGCTTCTTCAGATCCGGAAATAAAACGGCGAAGTCAGTTTCGTATTGCGTCCAAAAACATAGCGGCACTTTATGAAGCGGTGGAAACCGTAGAGGTTTCGGCAGGTTAATCAAATTTTTGATAGTTTCTCTAAAGTTTTGGTTAGAAAAGTTTTTTCGGTTTTACACTCCCAAATCACAATCGCTTTCCAGCCCAATTTTTTCAAAGCGCGTCGGTGACGCTTATCGCGCTTCGCGTTACCATTGAGCTTTGCCAGCCACCATTCGCGGCGGTGAGTTGGTGTTGTGCAATCCTTGCAGCCTTTGTGGCGATGCCAGAAGCAGCCGTGAACAAAAATCACGGTCTTATATTTCTTTAAAACAATGTCGGGGCAGCCGGGCAATTTCCGGTCGTGCAATCGGAAGCGGTAGCCCATGCGATGAAGCAGGGAGCGGACAATGATTTCTGGCTTGGTATTCTTGCCGGAGATGCGGCTCATGTTCCAGCTTCGCCGCGCCTTGGTCAAATGATCACGTCCAGATCTCATAGCAACCGCAGATTACACAGATAACGCAGATTATTTAAGAAAGTTTTCTGCGAAAATCCGCGGCATCTGCGGTTAAAATCAGCGCTTAAAATTCACGGGGTTATTTTAGCCACAGAGTCACCCTCCTGAAATTTTTAATTTTAAATTTTTGATTTTTAATTGGAAAGACGATCAAAATTTGCGGCTGCGCCGGAACTTCAACCTTTTCTTGGCGGCGGTCAGAGGACTGACACGCCCTACCTTAATTACATTTCGGGTTCGCCACTACCTTCTGCTTCTTTGGTTCTCCTGTTAAAATCCCTGGATGACCGCCGCCTTCACATTGTTTCGTCGCGCCAAGCGACAAAGGTCTTTTGGTTTGAGTGGCGGAGCGGCTTTTGGGAAAAAGCCGCAGATCGTTACCTTTGTGGATTTGCGGCGTTCTGCCGAAGCGCCGCTACAACGGCTCAGCGGGAGCTTCGCCCTACCGGATATCAGCGCGAGGTGCCGGTTCTTAAAAGAAGGCCATGACGCAGTCACTTTTCTCCAGCCTATTGTAGGCTATTGTAGCCTATTTACGCCTATTCCAGCCTTTTTAGACCCCCCGGGGGGGCATCATTTATTTTTGCCACAGAGTCACAGAGAGCACAGAGGCCGGCTCGCGCCGTGCTTTTCGGAATGGTTTTCTTGCTCAAAATCCGTGAAATCAGCGGTTCCAAATTCTGTTCAGTTCAGTCACACCTCAGTCAAAGCAAGTCGCAGTAAGTCGCACCAAGTCCAACCTTTTTATGAAACAATATTTTTATCCTTGCGGATGGCCACCCGCTTACGCTTCGCTACGGCGCGGCAAGCCCGGCGGTCAGCGGGATCGCCGCGAGAATAATGTTGACACAAAATTGGGGAGGTTAAGAATGAAAGCTAGGGTACAGAAGGGAAGAAACACTAAACAAACTCAATCGAAGGAATAACATGAAAAAATTAATAGTATTGGCTGTATTAGCAATGGCGTTTGCCTTGACGACCGCCAGGGCAGGGTCGCCATTCAGCATCACCGGCATGGCGACGTTCAACAAAACGAACTACATGAAAGGGAGCAATTACGTTGCGACCACGACGACCATGTCAATTAACAATGCGTTCATCTATAGGATGCTTTCCAACGCGGTGGCCCAGGCTTCGAACGGTTCCAATGGAATCGCGGCGACTCTGCCGGCGGATGGATTTATCTCGTACTTTCCGGAAGGCAATGACGGCAAAGATAATGGTTATTTTTATGTGACGGACAAAAAGGGCTATTATTATCCGTTGAGCGGGTTCGATGCGAATGCCACTCATTACAGTTTCATGGAACTGAAGGCTCTTGACCAGTGGCTGGGGCAACTGGGCTCGACGAATGATGATTGTTGTTGTTGCTGCTGTCCGCCCACTCGTTCTATTTTTATCGCCAACTACAGTGAGCTAACAGGCAAGGGCACGTATAAAGCCATGGACACGGCGGAGCTGGAGATCCATACCGACCCGTATTGGGGCCAGCACGTTGAGCAAAATAGGATATCCCTGGTCGGTACGTTTAACCCCAGTTTCACGTTAAGGGATTTTCAATTATGGACCCCCAGCAGTGCGACGTTTACGGGAGGCGGTGATATTAATATATGGGAAGGCACTGACAATTGGCGCGGAATCCTCACCGGCGTATCAGCAAAATTCAGCTTTTAGGTGACTGCGTTAAGACCACTATACGGGACGGTTTGCGGCTGGCATCCGCGGGCCGTCTCTTTTTTGCCACAGAGTCACGATTCTGGATTTTTGATTGGGGAGACGAAGCGACTGCCCAGGAGCGCTGTAGCGGATGATAATCCATTCTTTTGGCCTTCCGTTCCAAAACGATTTTAATAAGATTCAACATTATGAACCCAAGGACACTTCTCTTCACTTTGGCGGTCGTCGGAGGATTGGTTTTCAATGTGGCTGCACAATCGTCACCGCCGCCGGTGAATTTTCCCGCGGCGAGTCCGAGTTGCACGATCAAACAGCGCGTGGGATTGACGGACGTGGAGGTGGTGTATTCGCGTCCGGGCATCAAAGGGCGGGATATCTTCGGCGGGATTGTTCCCTACGGCGTGGTCTGGCGCACGGGCGCGAACTCGGCCACGAAGATTACCTTCAGCACGGCGGTGAAACTGGAGGGCAATGACATTCCCGCGGGCACGTATTCGTTGTTTACCATTCCCGGCACGAACGAGTGGACGATTATCATCAACAAAAATGCGAATCAATGGGGGTCGTTTCAATATGATCCGAAGCAGGACGTGGTGCGGTTTGATGTCGAGCCGAGGCCGTTGCTGGATCCGCCGCTGGAAACTTTTATGATCGAGTTCGCCCAGATTACTGATGAATCGGCGGAGTTGATGCTGCTTTGGGATCAAACGGTCGTGCCGATCCGCCTGCAGGTGGACGTGGCGGGCACGGTGGTGCCGCAGATCGAAGCGGCGATGGCGGCGCCGGGCAAGAAGTCGGACGGTTTTTATTTCCAGGCGGCAACGTTTTACTATGACCATAACCTGGATTTGGGTAAGGCGTTGCAATGGGTGAACGCAGGCCTGGCGGACAAGCCGATGATCGCTTTCGAGATGATGCACTTGAAGGCGGAGATTTTGGCGAGGCAAGGTGACAGAGCCGGCGCGATTGCCGCGGCCAAAAAATCCACGGACCTGGCCATCAAAGCCGAAGGCCCGGGGAGTTCCTTTGTGTGGATGAATGATAAGCTGATCTCCAGCCTGCAGTAAGCCGGTAGCACCGGCGGGTCATTACGGCCACCGTGCAGTTGACTGCATAGGGCCGCCCCGCCTTTGCTTCGCTATGGCGCGGCAAGCGCTTGCTTCCGGTCGAAGTGCCTTTTTTTCATTCTTTTGTGCACAGTCCTGAGTTTGAAAATCTCCTTGAAATGCTTTATTTTATTTTAAAATCCCATGTTTTCCATTCCCGTTCGCGTGGCAGGGGTTAGCCTGCTGGTCATGGTCCTGTCCACCGGATGGATGCGCGCCCAAATTATTCCGGCGCTCCCGGTCATTCCGGCCAATTCATTTAACATCACTAATTTCGGCGCAGTGGGCGATAGCATTACGACGAACACGACGGCCATTCAAAATACCATCAACGCGGCGTCCACGGCTGGCGGCGGCACGGTGGAGATCCCCGCCGGCACGTTCCTGAGCGGCCCGCTCACGCTCGCCAGCAGCATCAATCTCCAATTGGACAGCGGCGCGATGCTGCAGATGCTTCCTTATGGCTCATACCCGGGCGGCACATCGCCGTCGGACTTTATTACCGCGTCGAGCCTGCACGACTTGGAACTCAGCGGCACGGGTACGATCGATGGCCAGGGCAACGGCTGGTGGACGAATAACCTGAGCACGTCAGAGCGGCCAGTGATGTTTACGTTCAGCAAATGCAATCGCGTGCTGATTCAAAATGTGGTGCTGCAAAATTCGCCTTCCATGCATCTGACTTTTAAAAACGCGACGGGCAATGTGACCATCCAGAGTATGACCATTAATACCCCGGGCAATTCACCGAACACGGACGGCGTTGATTTGATCGGTACCAATTGCCTCGTGCAGAATTGCAACATCAGCGACGGCGACGATAACATCGCGCTTGGCAGCACCGGCGGGACGAGCGCGGGCATCATGATTACCAATTGCATCTTCGGCGTCGGGCACGGGCTCTCCATCGGCGGCAACACGTCCAGCGGCGTTTCGAATTTGATCGTCGGTGCGTGTTCTTTCACCGGCACGCAGTACGGCATCCGGATGAAATCGGACACGAACACCGCTTCACCCGGCGCCGGTGGCATCGTGCAAAACCTTTATTACTCCAATCTCCACATGACCAACGTCGCCGAAGGAGCGGTCGTCATTTACAGTTATTACAACGAGATTGGCACGCCGACGAGCATCACTCCGTCCTTCGCTGCGGCGCAGTTTGTTCCCTCACCTCCGCGCCCGACCACCGTCGTGTGGCGCAATATCATCATCAGCAACATCACCGCGACGGTGACCGGCAGTGGCGGCATCGCGGGAATTATTTGGGGACGTACCGAAGTGCCGGCCACGAACTTTATCTTGAGCGGCGTGACTATCAGTGCGCCCAAGACGTTCGATGTCTATAACGCGCGCGGCGTGCAGTTCGTAAACTCACAAATCACGGAGACTGGCACGGGCAAGAAGCTCACGCTCTTCAATGCGAGTGTGATCATTAGCAATAATGTTCCGGGAACAAATGTCACCGTAGATGGCCTCACGAGCGCGAACTCATTGTCATTATATAATGCGTCCGCGTCTTCCACCGCTGCCGATTTCTTCGGCGCGAATCCGATTACGCTCAGTGGTGGCACGCTGGCAGTGACGAATAATTACGGGCCGCCGATGTCCGGCATATTTAATTTCGGCTTGGGCACGAATGCCAGCACCGTTGCCGTGACAGGAAACCTCGCGCTCACCAATGCGACGTTTAACATTACGAATGCGACAGGATTTGGCGCAGGCACTTATGCGCTGTTCACTTACACGGGCACTGAAAATGGAACATTCGCGTTGGGCAGCACTCCGGCAAATTTCAATTACCGGCTCACGAACACAATTGGACAAATCCAACTCGTAGTCAGCATGACCGGCCCGTCGCTCGCGCCGGTGAGCCTGGTTTCATCTAATAGCGCGGGGAATTTGCAGCTCTCCTGGCCGCAGGACCACACCGGTTGGTCGCTACAAATCCAAACGAACAGCCTGAGCAAAGGCTTAAGCACGAACTGGACAGTCGTGCAGGGCTCCTCCGCGACAAATGTCGCCACTGTGCCGCTGGTCCAAACGAACGAGAGTGTGTTTCTGCGGCTGGTATATCCGTAAGGGCATTGGCCGTTGCGGGAATTTCAGTGCTGGTGCTCCCACCCGGAATCGAACCGGGATACGCGGATTAGAAATCCGCTGCTCTATCCATTTGAGCTATGGGAGCAATGCCAGACGGTTGTACTATACCAAACGCCCTAGCGGATTTAAAGATGGAACCATTGACAATGCCGGTCATCGAATGAATAGTACAAAACATTCATCAAGGAGATAAAATATGAAAAATGAAGTGAAATTAGGAATCCTCGCCACATTAAAAGCCAAACCCGGTAAAGAAGCGGAAGTGGAGGAGTTTTTAAAGAGCGCCTTGCCCCTGGCAAACCAGGAAGCGGGAACAGTGGTTTGGTTTGCTTTGCGATTGGATGCTTCTACGTTTGGTATTTTTGATGCGTTTGCAAATGAAACTGGACGCGAAGCGCATCTTTCAGGCCCCATCGCCGCTGCCCTAATGGCCAAGTGGAAGGACCTCCTGTCTGAGCCGCCGAAAATCCAAAAGATAGATGTATTGGCTGCCAAGCTGGCAGCTTAATATCTGCGCCTTAATGATATTCCTGGATCGTCTTGACGGCGTAGCCTGATTTTTTCAACGCCGCAATCCCTAGCGCCGCCGCTTTCGCGCCACTCAAGGTCGTGGCAATCGGTGTGCCGGTATAAACGGCGGTCGTGCGGATTTTTACTTCGTCCTCGCGCGGAGCCGCGCCGCTGGGTGTATTGATGACGAATTGGATTTCCTTGTTCTTCAGAAAATCAATCACGTTCGGACGGCCTTCGAGAAGCTTTTGCACGCGCTGGACTTTCAGCCCGGCTTTCTCCAGCACGTTGGCCGTCCCGGCAGTGGCCAGGAGTTCAAATCCTAAATCGGCAAATAATTTCGCAACGTTCGCGGCTTCTTTTTTGTGCGCGTCGCTCACGCTCATGAATACTTTGCCGCCGGTGGGCAACGGTGAGTTCGCGGCCATCTGCGATTTCGCGTAGGCCACGCCAAGGTCGGTATCGAGGCCCATCACTTCGCCCGTAGAACGCATCTCCGGCGAGAGCAGGATGTCCTGGCCGTGAAAACGGTTGAAGGGAAACACGGACTCCTTCACGGCATTATATTTGGGCCAAATTTCTTTAGTGAAGCCGAGTTCCGCCAGCGTCTTTCCGGCCATGACTTTCGCAGCCAGCTTGGCGAGGGGCACGCCAATCGCTTTAGAGACAAAAGGAACCGTGCGCGAGGCGCGGGGATTCACTTCGAGCACGTAAACTTTTTCGTCCTTCACGGCATATTGCACGTTCATGAGGCCGATGACCTTCAGTTCGCGCGCCATGGCGTGGGTATATTCGCGAATGGTATCAATCACCTGTTGCGAGAGAGTATGCGGAGGCAGCACCATCGCGGCATCGCCAGAATGCACGCCGGCAAATTCGATGTGCTCGAGCATGCCGCCCATGACGATGGTCCCTGTGCCGGGCTTGGAATGACCGACATCTGCGATGCAATCCACGTCCACTTCCGTCGCGTCCTCCAGGAATTTATCCACGAGCACGGGACGTTCAGGCGAAGCCTCGACCGCGAACTTCATGTAGTGCGAAAGCTCCGCGTCCGCATAAACAATCTGCATCGCGCGACCACCCAGCACGAAACTGGGACGCACCAGGACCGGATAACCAATCTTGTGTGCAGCATCGAGCGCTTCTTTAACATTCGTCGCCAGACCATTAGGCGGCTGCGGGATCTTCAGCTTATCCAGCATGGCCGCGAATAATTTCCGGTCCTCAGCAATTTCGATGCTCTGCGGCGAGGTGCCGATGATGTTCACGCCGTTCTTCTGCAGACCGAGCGCGAGGTTCAACGGCGTTTGGCCGCCGAATTGCGCGATAGCGCCAAAACACTTTTCGCGTTCGTAAATATGCAGCACATCCTCCAGCGTCAGCGGCTCAAAAAATAATTTATCACTCGTGTCGTAGTCGGTCGAAACCGTCTCAGGATTCGAGTTCACCATGATGGTCTCGAAACCATCTTCCTTGAGCGCGAACGCCGCGTGCACGCAGCAATAATCAAATTCAATCCCCTGGCCAATACGGTTCGGGCCGCCACCGAGGATCATGATTTTCTTGGCGTCGTTCTTTTTGACCTCGTCGTCGCCGCGATCGTACGTGGAATAATAATACGGCGTGTAAGCCTCAAACTCGGCGGCGCAGGTGTCCACGAGGCGATAGCTCGGGACCAGGCCTAATTTCTTACGCAGGGCGCGGACTTCATCTTCGGTCTGGCCGGAAAGATGCGCGATTTGGCGGTCGGAAAAACCGAGCGATTTGGCTTTAGCAAGAATTTCAGAATTCAATGACGGCATCGGCGCGATAGTAAGCCGGAAAACTTTTCAGATGTCCAGCAAGACTTGATAGGCGCAGGGAACCTGATGCTTACTGTTTGTTCAGACTTTTGCCTCGACTCGCGGCATAAGCTTCCAGCACGGCTGGTGGTATAATGTGATAACCGTTTTGAGGTTCCAGCGGCATTTTTTCCGTAGTGGGCTCAAGGTGGATATGCTGGCCATCCACTTCCGAGATCTCCAGGCAATCATCTACATCATACAAATCGTCGGTATGGACCGATTGAGCGCCGCACAAGAGTTCCGACTTTGCCCGCTGTTTTACTTCCGCCTCGCCGGTCGCCACCACAAAGGCATTGGCGTGAAGCTCGGTAAATTGTCCCGGCGTATAAGCGCCTAAATTAATGAAATACAACTTTTTATCGTGGGACGACGGCTGGGACTGCAACGAAATGCGATGCCCATCCACCACCTGTAATTCCATCCATGAATCAATATGGAGCCGAAGCGGATCGCCAAACCATTTATCCATCAGCTTCTCGTAGCACGCTTCAACGGATTCACCCACCACGAACACGACATCATGCAATTCTGTATTGCAACGCGGCGCCCTCCCCCCAAGATAAACGGCGAAGAGTTTTTTCATATTTGATTTGGTTCAGCCATACCCAGTTCGTTATATTTACAAAAATATAACGCAGGTTTGAATTCAACAGCAAGTTTTAGCGGATGGCTTGAAAACCATATGGCATCTGATTTTTTCCTTTAAATCATCCGGTTTTTTATCAGAATCCCACGAATTGCCAGTCAATCGCGGAATCAGACCCGGGCTGGCGATGGGAAATTTCTCGGACAGTTTGCTAACTATGATATGAAAAACAAGTTTTGTTCTTTCGTTAAAATAAAAAGTGCTGCTTTTCCCTGCGGCCTTGCAGCCGTTGCCACCATAATGCCTTCCGCTCATGCAGACCAGACAACTGGCTCCGCAGCAACTGCCACAACCACGACATCTTCTACCGCTCCGGCACTTTCGCCAGCATGGAAAAAACCGGCGTGGCTTACGGACCTGTCCGCCGGCGCACGCGAAGGCTACGACAACAACGTCCTGCTCGTCTCCGGCCTCGGCTTGCCGGAGGAACACTCGTGGATTAGCAGTGCCTCGGCCAAGGTGGGATTCGATTTTGCGCCGTTGTTGAGTGGCCAGGATTTTTTTAAGACGCTCACCTTTGTTTACTCGCCCGACGTAAATATTTATTACGATGCGCCGCAGGAAAATAACAGCGGCCAGAGAATCGGCGATTCCATCAAAGCCTCCTCCGGCAATTTCTCGCTCACGCTGGACAACGGCTTTCTCTACAACATCGGCAGTCACGAAGCGCCGATTTATGCGCTCAGCCAGGCGCCCGGCGGCAATACCGACGACCGCTTCCGTAACTTCTATGCGCAGGCCGTGCCGCGCGAACGGCGCGACCAGATCCAGGACCGCGGCGCCATCGCGCTCCAGTATGATTTGACCAGCGACTTTTTTGTCCGCGCCGCCGCTTCGACGCTCTACTACAACCTCCATACCATCCTGCGCGAAACCGTTTCTCCTTACATCGGTTACCAAAACTGGCCGGACCGCTATGATGCGAACGGCGGCCTCGATGGCGGCTATCGCCTGACGAAGAATTTCGCTTTCACCGTCGGTTACCGTTACGGGCATCAATACCAAATGCAATTTCCCGAGGACGTCTCGCCCGGTGATCGGCACTTTTCGTCGAACGACTACCAGCGCGCGCTCCTCGGCCTCGAAGGCAATCCCTGGAGCTGGCTTAACGTCAAATTCGCTGCCGGGCCGGACTTCCGCTATTACAACTCCATGGCGCCGGTGAACGATCGGCACGCCATCTATCCATTCGTCGAAGGCGCGGCCACGGCCACCCTCACGCCGAACCAGACGGTCACGTTCAGCACCAAGGATTGGGAATGGGTCGCCAGCACCGGCCTCGTGCCGTACTACGACATGGCTTACATCCTCAACTATCATTGGAACGCGACGCGGCATTGGGGTTTCGATGTCAACGGCAAGGTACTGAACGCCAACTTCAGCAGCGGCAATGACAGCGCCGGGCCGGCGCCGAGCAAGCGCAACGACATCCAGTACACCGCCGGGTTCGGCGTGACGTACACATTCACGCAAAACTTCAACGCCAATGTGACCTACTGCCACAACATTGGCCGGAACCTCGATGAGTTGCCGGCGGCGTTAGCGCCGGCTTATCGGAATTTTGCGCAGGACCTCGTATCGCTGGGACTACAATATAAATTCTAGGCAGCGCGTTGTTAACGCAGATGGCGGCCCCGACGCGGTCAGTTCGCCTGGAATTTCCTAAAGCCGATGGCGGAAAAAGCCCGGTCGAATAACGCGCCGGCTTCACCCGGCAACTCACCGGCTTCCACGAGGCGTTTGACCGTCGTGCGATAAAACCCGATGTGATGGATGGGTATCGGTGAGCGGGTGATGCTGTCCGCGTCGTCCGAGGCGTTTTCCAGGAAATTGGAGAACGCTACGATGGAACGGACGTCTTCGATAGGCATGGTTCGTTTGTGCGCCAGATCGTCTTCCAACATTTGGCGCTCCAATCGCACGGCGGTTGCTACGCCTTTGGGCGGCAGTTTTTCAACCATTTCCGTGAATTTTTCAAACAATGGCATTCCCATATAAAACCCTGAGCCTAATATAGTTCAATGTTCGAACAAAGTCAAGGTAGCGGCCCCACCACGGGCCTGGTTTAACCCCGAATTGCAGGGGTTTTATCACTTTGTCGTCCCATTTATTCTGTCTTTGTCCTTTCGCGTTTTTGTTTTACTTTAACTTCGGCAATGAAACGCAATCTCATATCGGCCATGCACGCTTTTTCCATGGTCGAATTATTGGTGGTGATTGCCATCATCGCGTTGATTGCCTCCATTCTTTTGCCCGTGCTGGGCAAGGCCAGGACCCGTTCCTACCAGGCCGCCTGCCTCTCGAACCTCCACCAGATCGGCACGGATTTTACGCTGCTGCTCGGAGACAATAACGACCATTTTGTTGATCGGCGCGACTTGAAGACGTCGCTGGGTTATCTGCCGTGGACGACCTGGCCGCCGTCCGACCCGCGCGGCGGTTGGGCGGGGCTGGTGCTCTCCAACGATTTCGCCAAGCCGAACATCTGGATCTGTCCGGCGATGGCCAGCACCCCGCTGGCCACAGCCGCGCAATGTTCGCAGGCGTACATGACCAACGCCGCGGGCGTGGCTGCGGTCACGTATTGGTTGTGGCGGTTTGATCGCCCGGATAACCCGGTGAACATCGAGGATTTTTGGGGCAAAAGCACCGACCAGGCCATCAGCGATTTGCGCGCGGCCAACGATCCGACCGTCGGCCAGCCCAACGGCGCGGCGGACGTGGAACTCGCCGTGGACCCGTACTTCCCCAGTACGACGCCTACCGCTCCCGCGAACCTCAAAGGCCACACGACGCATAGCGGCGGACGAACGCGATTGTTTTTGGATGTTCATGCTGACTTCGAGCGCGATCCGCGCTTGCAGTAGCAGCTGAGACGCCGGTCGCTAAGGAGGCTCAGATAATTTCGGTCGGTGACGGTCTGTATTCGGTTTGTAACCCCTGATTTTCGCGCTTGTTTTTAGCCACAGAGGCACCGAAGCGCAGAGTGGAAAAAATGCCTGCCGGGTCTTGCCGTGGCTTGCATACGCTTACCCAGGCTTGCCATTCCTTGCGGGTAGATCCTAAACCCCGTCGAGACATCCACCCGTCCAGTCAAAAAAATTTAGAATCTTTTTTATTCTGAAACCCCCGCGACTGGCCGTGACTACCCGTGACCAGGCGTGACTGATCCTTGCGGAGGGCCATCGGTCTCCGTTCAGAAACTACGGCCCGACAAGGCCATTGCATGGCGGCCACCCGTCACCTTCTGTGCCCCATCCCCAAAAGACGGGGGGCTTTAGTAGGGTTTACTAGAGTATATAAACCAACCCTCAGCTTATCCATTTCAAGGTCCATTAAAGGGCATTTTCTGTCGCGTTTGTTTTGCTTACCGATTTTCAGAAGATGGCGCTCCTGACGGAGCTTGGGAATCTCTCTTGAACATTTGACTACAAACATGACGCCCCTAGCGGGGCTTGGACCATGCGGTGCGGCCACCATTAGTCTTGCTATGCTCGGCAATTGCCTCTTAGCAAGATATGTCAAAGAGCAAAGGTCATTTTAACAGAATAAATCGAAAGAACATAGTTCGCCACTACCGCTAAAAACAGTGATGAGTGATATGTGACAAGTGACGAGTAAACGTGAGCATGCCCGTAAAGCAACCGATGGAACGATTGCCCATGTGAATACCTGCGAATCATTTTTTAGCCTCTTGAAACGCGGCATCATGGGAACGTATCATTGCATCAGCAAAGAACATTTGCACCGCTATTGCGATGAGTTTTCATTCCGTTGGAATAAACGTCGGTTGAATGACGGTGAACGGCTTGTTGCGGCTGTCCAACAAGCCGAAGGCAAACGGTTGCTTTACTCAGAAACTATTGCGTCGTAGATTGCCTCTGTGAAAGTTGCCATAAAAAACCAGCGCAAAAGAAAAAGCGCGGGCCTGAACCTGAGACGTTAAAGCTCAATGGCAATTGGCAAGACCTCATCAAGAAATCTTTCCAAAAGAAACGTCCGGCAAACGGTTGGCCGAAATAAATTATCCACCGCTAGTGAATTTCGGACAGCCCGGATAAAAAATTCAGTATCGGAACCACAAATAGCCACAGCAGGCAGGCGACAATAATAAAAATAACAAATAGGCGGACCGATTCTTTGTCCCATTGGCCTGGAAGTTTTGGAGGTGGTTCATCCACGATTCGTTAATATGCTAGGTTTTCAGTCCGTTTCAATCCTCAATTGTTCTCAATTTACGCGTTAACATGCGCTAACTACATACTCCCGAAAATTCCAGCGCTTGGACCGCATTTGTCCAACCCTTCTGTTTAGGGTAGGGGATATGAAATGGAGTTCAGCCCGCGCTTTTATGCGCCGCGAGGATTATCAGCCGCGCCGCACCCACCCGGACAGTCCGTTCCGGCATTTTGTCGTGAAATGCCTGCAATGCGATTCCTTGAGGATCAGCGTCACCATGCACTATGACGAAGTTTCCGGGGATAAATACGTTTTGTTTTTGTGCAGGAAATGCGGTGAGAAGGAGAAGATGGTGGTGAGAGTGTGAGGCAATGTTAGAAGCATGCCTATATAAAAAATCAATACAGCGATAAAAAATATCAATTAATCTGATTATCTTGCTTGTGATAAAATTTTACACAACTTGAAAGTCATAAATCTTCTTAAGATTTAGGTGCAATGAAGAACTCAATAATTTTACTTTTTGTGCTGACGGCAACACTGCCTCTTTTTGCTGGAGGTGTTCTTCCACCCAATCTAGGCAATGGTGAACCCTGCCTTTGTATAGCCTATTATTCCACGAATGAATGGGCTGTTTTCGTTGACGATCTTGTGAAAAAGGAGTGGAAGCCGGGGGAACAAAAGGACTGGAAACAATGGGATCAATGGATTCCTCGATACGAGGATAAACCGATTAAAATCCTTGGTGGTCATAATATTCAAAATGCGGATTTACATGGGAACACCTATGACCTTTTTCCCTTCGATGAAAATACTGTTTTTAAGTGTGACGGTGACCCCAATATAGGTGGTTGGCCCCGTGAAACCCGCGTTTTCTCCACAAATGGCCTTATCTCTAGTGATGTTGACACTTTGGCGCGTGCTGAGTATGGCCTTAGGGCTAATCAGTGGTTTGTCGGAAAGATTGGAACGAATATTTTTTACACCGAAACTGGGAAGCGCAATGTCGTTTATTTTCGAAGCATTCAGGAAAAATTTGCCGTGAATTATTTTAAGTTGCCGGGCGTAGACGACATTATTTGGGGCGTTAAGAAGCCTTTAGATGCCAACAAAGATGTGGGATTTTGTATAGACCGAGGTCTCCATTGGTATGAAGGGTGGGAGTATTATGGATGGGCTCCAAACGCTATGCCTTCATTTGTTGAATTTTCATTAAAAGACGCAAAGCAGCGAAAATTACCAAAAGCATTTACCGGGAAAATGAATGAATAGACTCCGATGAGGCTCTTAATCAGTGGCATTGATGTCTGGCAAAGGATGACTAATGTTGCAAGGCCGTGTCCTTCCGCTAGTGGGTGCTGATAGCGATAGCACGAGATATTAAAAATAGGCAGGGCAGGGTTGTTTTACCGGCATGACTGCCGGACCCTGCCCATCAAACCTAAAATCTTCCTCTACGGTGGCCTGCTTAAAAACCGAACGTGGCTGCGCGTTCGAGGATTTGTTCGACCATGGAGTAGTCAGGACGAAAGGGCTGCTTTATGGCGGCCTGTGCGTTCGGGTGTTTAACGGTTCCGCCCATCGCATTCTCTTCCGAACGCACAAGGCCATTGTGCCGTCCGGCACGTCCTTGATCCGTAGTTATGAATCCCTGTTTAATCTTCTTTGCCATATTGGGACTTTTGACGAATGTCGGAGAAGCAGCGTGGGACTGCGAGCAAAAGTTATTTTTCTTATTAGCAGGTTATTCACAGAAGGCAGAATCATAGACGGAAACATCAACCATTTGGAGGTAGTAGCGAACTATGGGATAGACAGAGGTCTGGTACAATGGAGGTTGCTCTTTGGCAAAACAGGTTGAATTGTTAAAACGTTAAATGGTTGAAGCGTTAAAAAGGTTGAAGGATTGACGTTCGGTGGCCGTGACGCAGTCACAAAAATCGCGGCTACGCCAAGCCACGCCAGCCTACGCCAGGCACCCACCCCCCCCCCGGTGGTTAAAACGAAGGCGGAAGACGGAGGTCGGAAGGCAGACGGACGCCGCAGCGCTACCGGCCACCTGCGGTCACCCACGGTAAGCCACGGTAAGCCACGGTAACCTACGGCTAGCCTCCCCCCCCTCCCTTTTTAAAACGAGGATGAGGAGTAGCACCGGCGGATCAGTTGCATAGGGTGGCCGTCCGCAAGGAGTGGCGGGCCTGGTAAGCGTATGCAAGCCACGGGAAGACCCGGCAGCCATTTTTTCCACTCTGCGCCTCGGTGCCTCTGTGGCTAAAAACAAGCCCGAAAATCAGGGGTTACAAACCGATTACAAACCATCACAAGCCGAAAGACCAACGTCTGGCCAGTGGTCATTCCGGCGGTCGAATGCCTGGCGCTCTCTACCGTAATTTGTCATTCAACCACGCGGCGAGCTGGGATTGCCAATCGGGATTAAAGCTGGACCAGTCGGCGATGCGATGCTGGCCGTTGGTGATGACCATGAGGTCGCACGGAACATTGGCGGCTTGGAGGGCGGCGAAGAAGTTGGTGGTTTCCGGATACGGAACGGTCCTGTCCGCGCTGCCCTGGATGAGGAGAAACGGTTGCAGGCCGGGCTTGACGTACGTGAGCGGCGAGTATTGCTTGAGCAGGGCGCGACGGTCGTCAGTGATGTTGGTCGAATCAAAAGCAAATAGATTGCGCATGGACGTGGAAAGGTTGCCGCGATGTTCATTGTCCCAGACAAGATCCGTAGGCGGCGCCATGCCGACAATGGCCTGCACGTGCAGGTCTTTGGCCGCGAGCGTCCCAGCCAGCGTGACGAGATGGCCGCCGGCGGAATAACCGAGCAACGCGATGTGGTCAGGATCGCCTTTGTATTCGGTAGCGTGCTGTTTCACCCAGCGCACGGCGGTTTGAACGTCGTCAAAGCAAGCGGGCCAGCGATTGGTCGGCGCGAGACGATACGCAATGGTGAACCATGTAAAATTCGTCGCGACGGGGGCGAACACGGGCACGATGTCGGTCTCTTTATCGCCGCTCGACCAGCCGCCGCCATGAATAATAATGGCGACGGGGAACGGCCCGGGGCCATCGGGGACATGCGCGTCGAGCAACAGCTTCTGTCCGTCGGCCTCGCCGTACTGGATGTTGGAACGGTTCGCAGCGTATTGTGGAGCGATGGTGGGATTCCAGCCATCCATGCCGCCAAGGACTTTGTCCACCGTGATGCCAGCGGCCTCGTGCGCGGTGAGTTGTTTCGTCCAGTCCGGGCGGGTCGAGGAATTGGCTCCTGCGCCGGTGCTGTTGAACTCAGCATAACGCGCGGTGGTGTGTGCCAGCTCTTTTTTCCAGTCGTTCCAGCCTTCAGGCCGCACGACGTCCGACATATCGCAGTTCAAATACGTGACGCTGGCGTAGACGCGCCAGGGACGGCCGAGATAGGTCAGTACATTCGTCTCGCCTGTGATTTGGCAATGGTCGAAAACATAACCATAAGCGGAATCCTGCGGCGTGGAGGCGGCGGTGATGTAGCCGTTGCCGAGGCAATGGATCTGGCATTTCTCAAACCACGCCGTGGCCGCACCGAAAATGAAATCCACATGACCTTCGATGTAACAGTTCTCAAAGTACTGGCGGCCACGGTTGATAAGGATGGTGTCCTGCCAGCCGAGGAAACGGCAGTTGCGAAACGACGCGCGGTCGCCATCCACGCGAATGGCCAGCGCCTGCCCAACCGGCCCGGCGGAATTCTTGAAGGTAATGTTCTCAGCGGAGAAATTGTCGGCGTCAACGGTAACGGTTGGCGTCTTGAACGTGCCGAGCGGTTTACCGTCCACATTGGTCATGGAAGCGTAGAGGCCGTACGCGAGGATAGTGTTCGTGGCATTGTCGCCGACGAAACGGAAGTAAGCCTTCTCGCGCTGGATATAAATCAGCTCGTGATAAACGCCGGGCTTGATATGGATGATGACGGGATTGGATTCGCTGCCGCTGGGGACGGACATGACTGCTTCCTGCACGCTTTTGAATTGGCCGGTACCATCGGCGGCGACGGTGATATTGGTCTGTGCGCGCAGCGATGCGGCGAAAAGAAGAGCGGCGAGGAGGGCGAAAGGCTTCATACGTTATTGTGCTTTAGCGACTTCGACGGCGAGGACGCAGGACGGTCCGAACATGCTCGAACGAAAGACAATCCACTTGCCATCGGGCGAGAAATTGACATTGGGTTCGAGCGAGTAATCCTGTTTCGCCATGTTGACGAGCGGTTCGGCTTCGAACACGCCGGTTTGGATGAGGCTATCCGATTTCGCGGCGTCGGGAATGTCTTTGCGCGTAGGATGAAAGAGATAAAGCCAGCGACCGTTTTTGGCGTGAGCGACTTGGCCTTCATCGCCGCCGTCGCCGGCAAAGAGCGAGTTGTCGTAGGAGACGTTGTAATGGATGGACCATTCGTCACGAGTGAGGTGATACCACAAGCGTTTGCCAGTGGCGATTTCATAACCGCCGAGCCAAAAGTCCTCGCTGCGCGGGGTTTGGAGGTCATACCAAATCATCTTGCCGTCGGGACTGAAAAATTCGTGCCCGGCAATTTCCATTTCCATAGTGCGATGATGGACGAGTTGGAGGCCGGAGCCATCGGTGTGGATGGTCCAGATGCGATCCACGAGCTGCCAGGGGCCTTCGTGGCAGAAAAGAATGAGCGATGGATCCGTGGGCGAAAATTGGAGGTGGTTCAGCCAATCGGTGGAATGATTGAAGACGTTTACCTTACCGGTCTTGATATCCATCGTGAACAAGGCCATGTGTTGGCGGGCGGCGAGGCGATGGGCCATCCACTCACCCTTGCTTTCATCAGAGGGCTTAGGCATGTGGTCGCCGTTCTCAACAAAACTGCCGGCGAGGAGGGTATCGTCGGCATTGACGGCGAGCGCG
>Ga0206856_10138_pt1 | contig 25270 bp, 19 predicted proteins | sample Alteio_BWOrgCont_48_FD_152630 | JGI IMG/M metagenome (GOLD analysis project Ga0206856, IMG submission 152630) | Enriched cells from forest soil in Barre Woods Harvard Forest LTER site, Petersham, Massachusetts, United States -... | ecosystem: Environmental > Terrestrial > Soil > Temperate forest >...
GGCGACGACCCGCGCTACTTGAACTGGGCTGCTTACGCGCGCACGGGATTATACACCATGAAGGTCTTTCGGGAGGAAATCAGCCCCCGCCTCGATGTCGTGCTGGATTGCTCGCCGTCGATGTTTCTGACGAAAGCAAAAGCGGCGCGTACGCTGGAGTTGCTCGCGTTTACGGTCGCTTGTGCATCGCGGGCAGGCGCCTTGTTGCGGACTTTTCAGACTAATGCCGACACCGTCGAAGAGCTGCCAATGGAATCTTTGCGTGGGCAGTCCTGGAACCCTTTGCCGAAAATCAACCGCCTCGGTGCACCGCGGTTGGACCGGGTGCCATGGCGCGCCCAGTCGCTGCGCATTATCATCACTGATTTGCTTTATCCGGTGCCGCCAGAGGGAGTTCTCGGGCCCTTGCTGCACACGCCGGGCCGTGCGATTTTGTTTTGCCCGTGGAGCCGCCTGGAAGCCGAGCCAGATTGGGACGGCCAAATTGACATGGTGGAATGCGAATCCGGCGAGCGCCGCATATTTCACGTTTTACCAGAACGTCTCGAACGCTATCGGGGCAATTATCGCCGCCACTTTGCGCTCTGGGACGAGGCCTGCCGCACCAAGAACGTGGCGCTGGCGCGCGTCGGCGACGAAGGTGCGTTGCAGGACCGGTTGATGGAATCTGCGGTGCCCAGCGGCGCAGTAGAGCTCGCCCAGGCTTAAACATGCAAATTATTTTTGCCAACCCGGTCGGCTGGTGGGCGCTCCTCGGGCTGCCCGCGTTGGTGCTCATTCATTTTTTCCAACGCCGCAGCCGGCAGGTTGTCATTAGCACGTTGTTTTTATTCGATCGACTCGAAGTGGAAAGTCGCGCGGGCCGTCGTATTGAGCGTTGGCGCAATTCACGCGTGTTTTGGTGGCAGGTGCTGGCAGTGCTATTGCTCACTTGGCTACTGACTGAACCACGTTGGATTGTGCAAGGCACTCGGCAACGCGTCGCCATCGTGCTCGACAGTGTGATTTCGATGGAGGCCTTTCGCGCCGACGTGCAAAAGGGCCTTGAACGCGACACGGCCACGTTGGCCCGCGGCGCGGCCCGTACGGAATGGCTGTTAGTCGAATCCGACTTGGCGCGTCCGCCGTTGTATGAAGGCGACGACCGTATGGCGTTGTTGGCTGCGTTGGATAAGTGGGAACCCAATTTGGGTAGTCGCGATCCCGGCCCCGCCTTGCGCACTGCCCGCGCCGCCGTGGGCAACGAAGGACAGATTTTTTTCGTCACCTTCCGTGAACCGCCTGATCCGCTGCCGGTGGAGGCGCACCCGCTCGCCTATGGCAAACCACTGGATAATGTGGGCATCGTTGGCGCATCGGCTGAAATACACGAAGGTCAGCCACTGTGGCATGTGCTGGCGCATAATTTTTCCGCCTCGCCCCAACAACGCAACTGGTGGGTCGAGACCGATACGCAGCGTTCGCCGCCGCAGGCGTTGGAATTGGCTCCCGGCGAAACCAAAACTTTGCAGGGCGCCTTTCCGCCCGGCGCGGACCATATAACGGTGGCCCTCGACGCTGACAGCTTTACGCTCGACGACCGCGCTCCGCTCGTGCTCCCCAAGCCGAAGCAATTAATGATCGGCGTGCAGGGACCAGACGATTTTGCTAAATCACTGGCGCCCATTTTGCAAATGTTGACGGACACGCAAACCGCCACAGCGGGGCAAGCCACCGACTTACTTTTTAATTTTGGCAGTGAGCTGACTACACCGGCGAGGGGTTCACAGATTTTTTTCAAGCAAGTGACTGATGCCACGGGAGAGGATGCGGCCACAAAAAACTAGTGGGTTGGTTTATCTAGACCGGAATTTGTCGTTACGGGCGCTGCAACCTTGGCCTCGAACAATGGGGCAGTTTTGGCGAATTTGGCCTCTTCATTAAGGGCCGCTGCACGCCGCTCCACTTCGGTAAAGGTCGGCCAATACTGGATCGCGCGTTTAACGCCGATAATGATCGTAGGCAATCCCGTGGCGACGGCGGCGCCAATAGCGAAATAGCGTTCAGGCAAATCCCAATCCACCGTCGGCAACAAGAGCAAGGCGTTGGGCGGCAGCAGACAGGCAAAGGCGAGATAGAATTGCTGGATACTCGCCCCACCCCGCACATTCGCAAAGAGCAGGCACCCGATCATCACAATAATGCAAATGCCGACGATAAACAGATAGCGATTGCTCGGGCTCAAACGCGTTCGCCGTAATTCAACCCCTATCACCTGCGGGAACATCAGCCCGGCGGGAATCACAAAACAATACATGAAGAAGTTGGGAAAATTAAAATTATAAGTGCGGTTTTGCAGCAAAAGCAGGTTGCCGAAGCCCAGAAACAAAATCGTCATGACCAGAATGAGAAAGACCGCCGACGGCCAGCCGGGATACAGGACCAAACGCCCCAGCCAGCGGCGCCAGGCGCCCCCCCGCATATAAAACCGATAGGTGTCGGGATAGGGCGAAGGTTCGGTCGCCATCGCTTGAATCAAAATCCACACTATGAGGATCAGCACACAGACCAGCATGGGCGCCAAAATCCCATCGATCATAAATGACGTCCGGCCTCCCCGCGTATCCAACTCAGCGAGGAATCCAAACGCGAACATACACAAGAGTGGCAAAAGGAGGCGCTGCGTTGTATCATGATTCTCCGACACCGGCGCCAGCCGCGCCGCGCCAAACTCCATGCACAGCCACAACGCTGCGGAGCCGATGATGCCCAAAATTGCCACGGCCAAAAAATAGCCGCTATTTCCTATGGGCATGGAAAAGGCCCCAATCCCCCCGCCGCCTCTGCCCATGAATACATTGGAGAGTCCAATAAAGCTCCCGAAAAAACTGAAGATGAACACCAGCGTCAGCAAACCACGAACAATCCGGCTGTTCATGCTCGAAACCGCCAGGCACACACCAATTAGCAGCGAACTGGCCGCCAGCATCGCCGCCATCGAGCCCAACTCGCTACCCAACTCAACGCCGCCCGAATAATAACTCAGCACCATATAGGGCAGAAGCGACACGGCCACCATCGCGCCCTGCGCGCAAAACGACAGCCATTTGCCCACCATCAGGCTGCGCGCACTCATTTGGGTGAGCTTGAGCAAATCCAACCGGTTGTCGCTAAACTCCGGCACCAGGGAGGAAAGCGCAATGGCCGGCATGAGCATGAAGTAAAAGATGATTAACCCACCCCACAATATAGTGTGAAGTATACTCGAGACTTCCGACTCCTCAGACGAGGACACCCCCAGCACAACAAAGAAGGCCATGCCGCACTGCAGGAGCAAAAAGACCATGGTAAAAACCCGTGAGCGCAGCACCTGGCGCAAGTCGCGTACCAGCATCGGATTCAACCAGTCGCTTTTAAATGAAATGCGCATGTTAAAAAAAGATGGTTAAGTGAGTACTGGCGGAGTTGGATGGGGCACGGGAGCGGATTGCTGCTGCTGGCGCAGGATGCCGATGAAGGCTTCCTCCAGCCGCTGCTGCATGCGTTGGAACTCGATGACGGCAATGCCATCGCGCACCAGTTGCCGCAACAAATCGCGCAAGGCCTCTTCGCCCTGCGATTGAATTTCAATCACCACGCCACCGCGAATTTCTTCACGCGCGCGCAATCCAGCTTGCGCCGCCACCCATTGCTTAAGCGGTTCGACCGGTCCCGCGACCCGCACAATGACGGAAATCACTGCGCGCTCGTCATAACGCAAACTGTCGGCCGTGCCATGATGCACGATTTGCCCCTGGTCGATAAAGAGCATCGTATCGCACATCTCCGCCAACTCCGACAAAATATGCGAGCTGATGAACAGGGATTTTCCCTGTGTGGCCAGCAGTCGCACCAGGTTTTTAAATTCCAACCGCGCTTTCGGATCCAGCCCCGCCGCCGGTTCATCGAGAATCAGCACCGCCGGATCATTCAATAAAGTACGGGCGAGGCTGAGGCGTTGCGTCTGCCCCTTGGAAAGCGCGTCGCTCGGCCGCCGTGCTAACGGGGTGAGGTCAGTAAAGTCCATGACTTCGGCAACCCGACCGCGCAATTGCGAGCCTCGCAAACCCACTGCCCGCGCAAAAAAATCAAGGTAGTCCAACACATCCATGTTGGGATAAGCCCGAAAGTGGTCGGGCATCCAGCCGAGCACCCTGCGCACGCGCGAAGGATGTTCCAAAACGTCGTAGCCATCCACCATCACCCGGCCGGAGCTGGGCAAGTCGAGCGTGGCCAAAATCCGCATCGCGGTCGTTTTGCCCGCGCCATTGGCGCCGATAAATCCCACCGCCTGGCCGCGCTCCAAACGGAAGGACACACCGCGCACGGCCTGCACCGCGCCAAATGAGCGCGTCAGGTTCTCGACTTCGATGATGGGGGTGTCGGACATGCCGGATAAATGAGAAAAGTTTTGAGCGATTTTAGGTATCATTCATTTTACCACCGGCCCGGTGATTACATGGCGAAAAGAGGTCCAACTCAATCCAGCGACATTCGGCAGCAAGGGTGTTTCTAAATCATCACCCAGCGCAAAGAAAGTTCCCGGCAAGGGGGCCAGCTTGCCCAGCGTGGTGCGCAATTGTATGGGGGCGACTATCACATTGGTCTGCCACGCGGATTCTAGTTCATCCATCCCACAAGGTTGTAGTGCCACAACTTGGCCCTTGGACAATTGCGCGGCTTTCCACGGTTTCTCATCAACATCCAGATAATACACTTCTGTCATCTGACCGTTATACTCCGAACGCAGGGAAGGCGCGGACAATTCTCCGGTGGTGCTGGCAGCAGCCGGTTCCAGCCGCACCGCCGCGCGGGTGGGCAGCACCGCCTCTGCCGTCAGCACTTGCGTCTCGCGGCTGGCAAACCAATCACCCCAATACTTTGAACCTAACTGCGAATAAACTTTATTGGTACTCCGCATGTACCGCGCCTCCTCATCCAACTGCACCCAGGCTGGCTCGGCAAAATTGAATTCACGGGCAAATAACATGCCGGTGATCGAGGCGCTGACTTGTGTTTCCACCGCAAACTTGCCGTCCGGGGCCAATTGGGTAACCCGATAATAAATCCCGCGTCCGCCCATGCCTTCGGATAAAAAGATAAACGCCAGCAGCAAACCGCTGGCGCCGACGGAAAGCAGCGGCGTAACCCAGAGCAGCCGCGCGCGGTGGACCCCGCGGCAAAACACAAACAGATTAATCGGCCCCACCACGAGGCCAAAGACCACAATGACCATGGCAACGATAAAATATTTGTTTTTAATAACAGGTTTGGCAGCGGCAAAGGATTGTCCACTGGCGACCTGCACTGCGGGAATGGCCTGGCCATTCGGGTCCGCCTTAAATTTTCGGGACGCCAATCCGGCCAGAGGCTGGTAATTAAAGTTAAAAAGTAATCGTTCGTTTTCGGTTTGTTTGTCCAATACCTGTGTAAAATCATAGTTCGCCAGATCGTCTGGTTTGAAAAACAAAATCGCGCCCGCGCCGTAATGTTCGCCCAACCTAGGTGGCAGCGACAACCCACCGTCCTGGTCGGCCACCAATCGCAAATCTCCTCCGGCGGCCACCCATTGTAGTATCGCCGCACGAACATCAGCGGAAAGATCGAGCCAGTCGGCGGACGTAAGCACCAGCATGTCGAACCCAATGTAGGCGCGCCATTGCGTGGACATTAAATCCGGATCCAGCTTGGCGATGAGATTCGGCTGAGCCCACTTATTTTGGTAATAATCGCTTAGTTTCGCGCCTTGGGTCGTGGAGATGTTTGAGGAAAGCCCCACTACCACCGTAGTCTGGGATTGAGGCCTGCCGCCGGAAGGCGGACCGAAATAACTCGTCTGGCTGCTCCAGCCGATTCTAGGATTATTCACCCCCGGTCCCTGCACCTCAACGGTGATCGAACGCATATAATAGGCCTGCACCGTAAAGTCCAGGGGCGCCAGCACCTCAAAAGTGTCATGGGAGTGGGCGGGAACCTGGCACTGCGTCACCGTGCTAAAATCCGTGCCCCCCATCATAACATCGTGGGCATCGGCGCTAATGGCCCACACGCCGTCGCTGCCGGAATTATTGTCGATGGTTACGCGCACCGGCACATAACCCCGCACGGGCACTCCGCCGTAAAGATTCGCCGTATCGATCGTCACGCCACTTTTGGCCACCGTGTCCACCCGCATCCGAACGCTCTGGGCCTGGAGCGGTATTAGCAAAAATGCCGTCGCCAACATCAACTGCGCCCCGCGCAGCAAAAGTGAATACAATTTGGAACAACGGAAACGCATAGACAGTGGGCAGGACACTGGAAATTAATTTACCTTGGCGGTGGCTAAAGTACGCGGCAAGGGCTTGGCCTCGACCGGCACTTCCTCAATCAATTGTCCGGCGACATCGCCCGACGACAGGCCTTCAATCCGCGCCTGGTAGTGCAGAATCAAGCGATGCCGCAACACTGGTTTGGCGACGGCCTTGACATCTTCCGCACTGGCATAGGTGCGGCCCTGGAGCAACGCGCGGGCCCGGGCGGCAGCAGCCAAACCGATGGCGGCACGGGGACTGGCGCCAAACTTGACCGCCTGCGCCGCGCGCGACTGCCCGGTGTGCGAGGCATTGACGAGCCGCGCGATATAATCCGCCACCACCGGCGGCAGAAACACCTTGCGTGTGAGCATGATGAACTCAAGCAAATCGTCGCGGCTCATTACCGGATTGAGTGACGGTTCCTCGCCCAACCGGCGTTGCAACACGATTCTTTGCAAAACTTCCGTGGTGACGCGGGTCACTTCGAGTTTGAAAAGAAAACGGTCTACTTGCGCTTCGGGCAACGGATAAGTGCCCTCCAATTCAATCGGGTTTTGCGTAGCTAGGACAAAAAACGGTTCCGGCAGCACATGGGTCTGGCCCATCACCGTCACACGGCGCTCCTGCATGGCTTCGAGCAGGGAGGATTGCGTTTTCGGGCTGGCGCGGTTGATTTCATCCGCCAGCAACAGGTTCGTAAAAACGGGCCCCGGTTGAAACACAAAGCGTCGTTCGCCGCCGAGTTCCTGCAACACGGGGTTGCCGGTGATGTCGCCCGGCAGCAAGTCCGGCGTAAACTGCACGCGCTTGGTTTCCAACCGCAGGGCTTTCGCGAAGGACTTGACCAATTCCGTTTTGCCCAGTCCGGGCAAGCCTTCCAACAGCAAGTGTCCACCGGCCAAAATCCCCGTGATGGTCAAATCGATCAACTCCTCCTGGCCAAAGATCACGCTCGCGATGGCCTCGCGCAAAATTGCCAGGCGCTGGGAAGCGTTCTTGGCGGCGAGTTCTTCCAATTGGGTCGGAGCGGACGGGGTATTATCCATGGGGTGCAGTTGGGTAGCTGATGTTAAATCATTAGGTGCCGCCCTTTGGCAAGCCCGACCGCCTTCTGGGCCTATCGCCAAACCACGCCAATATCACCCATGGTCGTGGTGAAAAATTCATGCGTTGCCAAAAATGAGCGGAAAATAATTTTTACTGAATTCACCGTAAAAAACACCCGTTTTTGCAATAAGTTCCTTATTTGAAATATCGCGTCAGCAAGGCGCGCTCTTGCGGAGTAAGTTCCTGGCGAAAGACTGCTTCGCCACCCGTGCCCACATTAGCCGCGCCGCCCGCCGAACTGACATCATCAGTCGGCTCCGGGGTCGGCGGACCGCCCGACTCTTCGCTCACTTTCTCGCCTAACGCCGCGTTGTCCAGGTTGGTGTTCGAGACGGCGTCTTGTTTCGCCGCTTTTAAGTCTGCCGCATAGCCATAAGTGATGGGAGCCGTGCTGCCGCCGCCTTTGCCGCCCGGCTGCTGCTGTTGTTGTCCCCAATAATGCGGAATTTTGCTCTGGCCATCGCCGTGAGCCAGCTTCTGGCCCTGACCCTGTCGCCCATTCATCGCGTTGGCGCTCTTTTGCAGTTGGGCCTGCAAACTTTGCATTTGCTCTTTGCTCAGTTGCAAGGGTGAACCCAAGGCCTGCGCCAAACTCTTTTGCAAGGGCAACCCGCCATTTTGGAGGTCGGACAATGTTTGCGCCAGCGAAGCATCCAACGTCCCGGGATTCGCTCCCGAAGGCAAGGCCTCCAGCGAACCGACCATGTCCGAGGCCTTTTCGAGATTTTTGCCGAGCGAATCCATTTCCTGCGAAAGTTCATCGCGCAACGCCTCGGCCGCCTCGAGTCCGTTTTGGCCATACCATTCCTGCGCGGGCTTTTCGCGCAACTGCTGTAGGCGATCTTCCCAATTATCCAGCGTGGCGGGCTCGACCACATCTTGCTGCTTGATTGTTTCCATCCAGGATTCGACCTGCTGCAAAGGCATGGGCAATTGACTCGGCGGCGGCAAGGCAGCCTTGGGCGGCGAACCGACTGGCACCAGCCAGCCCAGAAACAAAACTACCGCGGACACCGCCAGCGGCTTGCTCGTCGGCCCCCATTGCCAGCGCACGGCCGACACCGGCACCGTCAACGGCGCCGGCCAGTTGGTTCCACCCGCTGCGGCGGTCGACAACACATTGTGCCATTGCAAATGCGTTTCCAAACGGAGCAACCCTTCGTTTTTGGCATAAAAATGCGCCCGCGCCCGCGCCCACGCCCACACCGCCGCCGAGAGCCACGCAAAAATCAGGAACCCCGCCGCGGTGTTCAACGACCAGCGCATTTCGCGAAACAATATCAACATCAGCGCGCCAGCTACATTCACCCCCACCAGCGCCGGGGACAACCGGTGCCACCACCAGCCGATATTGACCTCCCGGGCCAGTCGCGCCGCCTGCGCCCGCCAATGATTTTCCGCCGGGCTAGGGTCGCCGCTCATAATTCTCTCTATCTATCCCTACCACGGCCAAAATCAATACCCAAACCGAATATCTCGCAGGATAAGTCCGGCTTCTTAGACACCCAGGCGAAAAGTTTTTTTTCCACAAATGAAATTCATTTCTGGGTAACCTTGCGTCTTTGCCGTGAAAAAACATCCGCCGCTTGCAACTTACGTCTAAAAAATCACTGGAGGTAAGATGAAATTGAGATTACTTGGGCGTCAATCGAAACACCCATCCCGTCATTATTCTGGTTGCCAGAATCGGACGCACAGGGGTGCGGGAACGGTCACGGTTTGACCATTCGGCTTCAGATCGCCGGTCTGGGGATCGACTGCAAAAACCACCACGTTGTTCGTGTCTTGATTGGCGACGACCAGCCACCGACCCTGCGGATCGAGACTAAAATTTCGCGGGGTGCGGCCCTGCACGGAAAAATTTCGCAGCGTGCTTAGTTTTCCCCGTTCATCGATGGAAAAAACGGCTATCGTGTTGTGGCCGCGATTGGAGGCATAGAGGAATTTGCCCGAGGGATGGACCTGCACCTCGGCGGCAGTGTTGGGGCCGGTAAAATCGGATGGCAAGGTGGAGATTGTTTGCTGTTCCTGGAAAGTGCCCTTTGGCGCATCGTAGGAAAGGACAGTCACCGTGCTGCTGATTTCATTCAGCACATAGGCGGTTTTTCCATCCGGGGCGAATGTGATATGCCGCGGGGCGGAACCGGGTTTGATGGAGACGAAGGGAGGATCGTGCGGCGTCAACGATCCGTTGGCAGGGTCAAAACGGTAGATAAATAATTTGTCGGCACCGAAATCTGCAGAAACTGCGAAATGGCCGTCCGGTGTGAGGACGAATGAATGGGCATGGGGGCCGAGTTGCCTGGGCGAGGGGCCCTTGCCCTCCTGCTGCACGAAGGCGGAGGCAGTTTTGAGTTTGCCGTCGGATTGAATGGGGAGAACCGCAACGCTGCCGCTGCCGAAATTGGCCACCAGTACATTACGACCGGTTGGATCGACTTTCACATAACAAGCGCCGCCGCCACGGGAAGAAACCTGGTTGAGCGAAGTCAGTTTTCCGTCCGCCGGATTAATCGAAAAGGCCGTGACTGCGCCCGTTGGCTCAGCGTTATATTGATAAATCTCATTCGCGGCATAGAGGAACGGCCGCGTCGGATGAAAGGCCATGAAGGTGGGATTGAGTGATTCGGCAGCGAGAACCGGCGGGGAGAGCAGCCCGGTGGCCGAATCAAAGCGGCAGACATAGATTCCCTTGCTGTGTTCGCCATCGGGAACGGCATGCGGCGGAGAGAGCAGCTCGAAGTTCGTGTAGGTGCCAATATAGAGAAAAGTCTGTGGATTCGATTGAGCCAAAGCGGAAGCGGCGCAGAGCAGACCACCAAGCAGGAGCGTAAATCGCGGAAAAAATGGCCGGATTGGATGGAAGCGATTCATTTGATTAATTTTTCACGCCCCACCGCGTCCGCAGCCAGAGCTTTCCAAGTCTGCCTAATGCTTAACCCCCTCTCCAGTAACCTAGCAATCCCCAAAAAGCACCCCCTGTTAACATCACACCAACCTCCATTTCAGACTTGAGCGTACCGCGTGATTTTTGCGTAAAACCAGAATCTCTTAAAATCTTCAAGCTATCAGGAAACATTTTCGGTTAGGACGGTGTTTGAACTCGCATCCGGTGCAATTGTGCATTGCGTCGGCGCTTCCCCCGCCGCTATTTTAAGGAACCCTTGGCCACCCCCCACCATTTTCGGCCGCTTCCCCCGGCCAGCCTGGCTTTACCAAAGGCGACCGCCCCATGGAATCGGCGGCGTTTCATCGGCACTTGCCTCACCGCCTGCCTGGGCACGAAGCTTTATTCACAGACGGCAGGCAGTGGCAGCCAGGATTTTCGCGGCGGCAAGGTCGAATGGGCCCGCTTGCGCAATTCCGGCCAATACTGGAACCGCCATGCGGATAGCGACCCCGAACTGCTGGATTTCATCCGTCGCAACTCCTCGCTCAACATCGACACCACCTGGCGCGCGGCCAGCGCCAAGACCCTCCCTGACCTGTGCAATTATCCATTTCTCTTTGCAGATCGGGTCGCCAACCTTGACACGACTGAAGAACGCAATCTCGCTGAATATCTGCGGCGCGGCGGTTTCCTTTTCATTGATTGTTGCTGCAACACCGGCATCAATCCCTCACCTGACGTCTATCTGGACAGCCATCTCAAATTTCTGCGCGGAATGTTGCCCAATGTCCACATCGACCCCATCCCGGACACCCATGAGATTTATTCGGTTTTTTTCAAAATGCAGCGTCGCCCTCCACGCGCCCAGCCCGGCAACAGCTGGATGGACACGCGGGTCTTTCCCCTCCACAGCATCTTCCTCGACAAGCGGCTCATCGGCATGCTGTCCATGAGCGGTTTGCAATGCGCGTGGGCCCATGTCGGCTCACCGGCGAATGCCCAGGAATGCCTGCAGATGATGACCAATGCGTATATCTACGCGATTACCCATTGATTGTCTGCCGCCGATCGTAACTTTTCCCAAAAATTTCCCTGCATCAGCGCCGACGAAGTTCTCATCTACCCTTCATGCGACTTCTTGCTGTCATATTCGCGCTGGCGGGTGTGTTGTCCGTTCATGCCGCCTCGACGGCACTTATCGTAGTCGGCCTGACCGCTAACGAAACCGATGCGGCGCTCTGGCAACGCTTGGCCGGACAGGCGCGCACGGGGTTGACTGCCCGTGGTTTTGCACCCGAAAATATCAATTTGCTTGCCGCGACGGACGGCCAGCCAGTTACGCGTGATAATGTGCTCGCGGCCCTGACCAAAATTCGCACGAGCACAGGCGCTGACGATAGCAGCTGGATTTTGTTTTTTGGCCACAGCGCACCCGGTCGGGATGGTCAGCCAGCCTTTCAATTGCGCGGACCAAGATTAACGGCAACTGATATGGGCGACGCACTGGCCGGATTTTCCGGACCGACTTATGTGCTCTTCGGCACCGAGCAAAGCAGTGACTATTTAACCGCGCTTAAGTCCCTGCCCCATTGTACTGCGATTGCCGCCTCGAATGGTCCGATGTCGCCGCGTTTTCCGGAATTCTGGGTTGATGCGCTCAACGCAAATCCCAAAGCCACATTTGTGGAACTGGCTGCGATTGCCGCCGACCGCGTCGTTTCTTATTATAAAGAGCAATCCCTGGCTCAAGCTGAAAGCTCAAGCTTGCTTGCAGAACAGGTCATCAAGGATGCACCTTTTGCCGACGTCACCGTTCCACCTGCACCGCCAGATCCCAAAACCACCGCACCGTCTGCCGCCGCTTCCGTGACTGCGCTCGAATTTCCGGCGACGGCACCCGTTCAAGGCGACGAAGAATTCACCACTCAGCCGGCCGACGACCAAACCAAACTGCTGCTGTCCACCGCGCAGAAGCTGGCAGAGACGAGTGGCGATTATCCCGCCATCATTCTGCACCAGGAAATGGATTTCACTTTCAATGCCGACCGCACTTCCACGGAAACCAAACGTCTGCGCGTCTTTTTGCGGCGCCCCGAAGCGGTGGAAACGTGGGCGGATTTCGATTTTATCCATCAGCCGCCGAGTCAAGTCACCGTGATTGAAAGCGCCCGCGTGATCCAGCCCGACGGCACCGTGGTGACCATGAACCCGGCGCGGCTGAACGGCGCGGGCCGACCACCCAATAGCGAACTACCCCTGCCCTTCCATGTTCATTTGTCCCATGTGGTAGCCGGAGGAATCGTCGAAATCGCCTGGCGGGTTGAACATGCCACCGAGAGTGAATTGCCTGAAACCTATGTGGAGTTTCTACTCGCCCACCCGGTGCCGGTCGAGGACACCTTGGTTACCCTTCGCACACCCAAGAACGTACCCATTTTTCACCAATTCCGCCAACTGCCCGAAGCGCCTGCACCAGTCGAATCAACCACCGAACACTCCCAAGTACTCACCTGGCATTTAGCCGCCCTACCCGCTTGGGAACCGCTGCCCAACGATCCTCCTGAACGCGATTTGGAGCCAATGCTTGTCGTCAGTTCCCTCTCATCCTGGGATGCCTTCACCGCGTGGTTCCGCCGAATTACTCAAGGCGCGTTTGAGGCCGGCCCCGCAACCAACGCGCTTGCTGATAAAATCGCCCAAGCCCATCCCTCGCCTGCTGACCGGCTCCGGACGGCTTACGAAGAAGTCTCCGCCTTGCGCTATGTGGCGATTGAGTTGGGTATTCACGGTTTCCAACCCCGTTCGCCCGACACGGTCCTTGCGAACCACTACGGCGATTGCAAGGACAAGGCCACGCTGCTGGTGGCTTTGTTGCGCAAGTTGGACATCCCGGCCGAATTTGCCCTGGTTAATCGCGGCTCCTCAACTGATACTTCCTTTCCCGGCTGGCAGTTCAACCATGCCCTCGTCCATGTTCCCCCCAGCGAAGGCATTCCCGAACAATGGCTGGATGCCACCGACGGCACGACTCCCCCCGGCTTTGTTGGCCCCGGCGACCTCGGGCGCAATGCCTTGGTGTTTTCGAGCGACCACGCCGATTTCCTCACTATCACGGATTCCAAGCAGGCTACTTCCGTCAGCGATTCCTGGACAGTGGCGCAACAGCCCGATGGTTCCTGGAAAGGTCAGCTCGAACGCAAACTAACCGGGCTGGCGGATGAAGCCCTGCGCGAAGAACTTCGTCCCCTGACCCCCATTCAACGCATTCATTGGTTGCAAACCTATTTCAGCAACTTATCCAACGATATGGAATTTTCCGATCTTACCCTAAGTGATTTAAGCAACCTTGAAGTCCCCCTTGCGGTCACCATCGAAGTGCAGACCCCACCCCCCGCGCAACCTTTCGGCCCGGAGCATCCCTTGGCGTCTGCACCCGCCTTTCCTCCAGGTCTGCCTTTGCTCGAAGCCGTTGCCGCACCCCAACGCGACCGCCCGTTTCTCGTCAACGACGGCCAGTTGCTGCATTATGAGCAACACATAACCCTCACTTTCAATCACCCCGTGGATTTACCCGCAGTTCAAACCAAATCTGACGACGCGCACGCCAAGAGCGCCATTGCTTATTCGCGGCCCGACCCACACACCGTGGTGCGCAACACTGCATTGGACATTTTTTCGCCCTTAGTCCCCACCTCGGACTATGCCAAGTTCCGCCGGGACCTGCTCGACTGGCGCCACGCCCTCACCATCTTCATCTCACCATCCAATACATGACAACTGCCACCGAACCCCCCGTCTCCGAAGCCGATGTGAAATTGCTCAGCGAAGTGCGCGACCTCTACCCGGTGGTCAGCCGCGAGCTTGGCCAACGCATTGTGGGCCAGCAAACTCTCATCCGCGACATTTTCGTCGCTCTGCTCGCGCAGGGCCATTGCCTGATGGTTGGGGTGCCTGGCCTCGCCAAAACCCTGCTGGTAAAAACTCTGGCGAGCACACTTGAGCTCGATTTCCGGCGCATTCAATTCACGCCTGATCTTATGCCAGGCGACATCCTCGGTTCCGAATTGATCGAAGAAGGCGCCGATGGCCGACGTAATTTCCGTTTTGTGCCGGGACCCATTTTCGGCCAGCTCATCCTCGCCGATGAAATCAACCGCACCCCGCCGAAGACCCAGGCCGCGCTGCTCGAGGCAATGCAGGAACGGCGCGTCACCGTCGCCGGCCAGACGCATATCCTGAAACCGCCGTTCTTCGTCCTCGCCACCCAGAACCCGATTGAGCAGGAAGGCACCTACCCGCTGCCCGAAGCACAACTAGACCGCTTCATGTTTTGCCTGCGCGTGGACTACCCTTCGAAAGCCGAAGAAGTGCAAATTCTCCTGCGCACCACCACTGCCATCGAGTTGCCCGTTAAAATCGTGCTCGGTGGAGATAAAATTCTCGCGCTCCAAAACGCCGTGCGTGCCGTCCCTGTGCCGCAATCAGTCGCCGAGTTTGCCGTGAACCTCGTCCACTCCACGCGCCCCGACCGTCCGCAAGTACCCGACCGCATCAAACGCTACGTGCGCTGGGGTGCCGGGCCGCGCGCCTCGCAATACCTTGCCCTCGCCGGCAAAGTACTGGCCGTGCTAGACGGTCGTTTCAATGTCGCCATCGAAGACATTATCGCTGCCGCCCCGATTGTGCTGCGCCACCGGGTACTGCTCAATTACCGCGCCGAGGCGGATGGCGTCACCGCCGACACCATCATTGCGGAGTTGCTGAAAAACCGCTGACCCGTTCCGTCGTGCCTTCTTTAAACCAAGCGCCTTCATTCCTCGGACCGGTACCGGCCCGGCGCGTGCCACCGAAGTTGCCGCGGCGCGACGAATTGTCTGCGCTTGTCCAACCACCCAAGCCGCTCGACCTTGGTCTGCTCGCTTCCTTGCCGTCGCTGTTGTTGCGTGCCCGTTATCTGGTAGACAGCCACACGCTGGGCCGGCATCGCAGTCCATTGCGCGGCGCTGCCCTTGAATTCGCGGAGTATCGCGCTTACCAGTCTGGCGACGAATTGCGCCGCATCGACTGGCGGCTCTACGGTCGCTCCGACCGCCTTTTTGTAAAGCGTTATGAGGAGGAGAACCAAATGCGCGTCGGCCTGGTCCTCGACCTCAGCGCTTCTCTCGGTTACGCCAGCCAGCCCGGCTTGATGAGCAAGAGCGATTTTGCGCGCACATTACTGGGCGCCATAGCCCTGCTCGCGCGTCGTCAACACGACGCTCTCGCCCTCGCCTTGGTGGGCGACACCGGGGACGTTGAAGACTACGGGCTGGCCGACTATTTACCGCCACGCTCCTCCCCCGCCCATCACCAAACTGTCTTCGCCAAGCTGGACACACCACCGGCAGCGCGCACGGCACGTTTGCCGGAAGCACTGACCCGCCTGGCGGATTTACTGCCACGCGGCAGTATTCTCGTTATCGCCAGTGACTTTTACTGCGATCTGCCACCGCTGGCCGAAGCGCTCCGCCATCTGCGTGCCCGGCATATCGAATGTATTGGCCTCCAGGTGCTCGACCCCATGGAACTTGATTTTGCAGATGAAACTGCCGGCCTGTTCATCGATCTTGAAAACGGCAATCGTCTTGTTCTCGACGCGCCCGCTGTGCGCACGGGCTATTTAAAACGATTTAACGCTTTCCGTCAAAGTCTGGAGGAAATATTCTTGAATCATGAGGCTGACTTTATCCTGCAACGGACGGACGCCACCCCGCTCGCCGCGCTTAGCGCTTATATTGCGCACCGCCAATCCCGCCGCGCATGAGTTTTCTACTGCCAATTTTTCTCGCTGCCACTGGGCTGATCATCCTGCCCATCGTATTGCATTTGCTGCGCCGACAGCCGCGCGACCGGTTGCCTTTTCCGACGCTGCGTTTTCTCGGCCCCCACGCCTTGCGCGATACGCGCCGCCAGCAAATCATGCGCTGGCTCACGCTGCTAGCGCGTTGCCTACTCATTCTGCTGGTGGCCCTCGCGTTTTCCCGTCCTTTCTGGCCGCGATCCCAAACTGGCGAAGGCCGCGCCGTCATCGTCGCAGTGGATAATTCTTTCAGTATGCAGACCACCGGTCGTCGCCAGGCGGTGGACGCCTGGCTAAAGCAGCAACTGGACTCATTGCGCCCCGGCGACCGCCTGGGCGTGCTGCAACTCCAGCCTACGCCAGTCTGGCTTGCGCCACTCAATGACAACCTCGAAGCCGGTCGCACCGCGTTGCAAGCCCGGCTCGATGGCTACGAATCCTCGCACTACAGCGCCGGAATTGCGCTGGCCGCGGCCGTGCTAAATGAAACACCCGCCGCCCAGCGCCAAATTTTGCTGGCAGGCGATGAACAACGCTTGGCCTGGACCGACGTTGATTTTCTCCATCCGTTGCCTCCAGGCGTGGAACTGCTTACGGCCCCGGCAGCGCCACTGCCTGCCACCCAAGCCGCCATTTCCAATTTCCACGCCACTCGCAGCGGCAATGGCAAAATGGCGCTTACCGCGACTCTGCGACTATTCACACCGGCAAAACTTTCGCGCAAGGTAACTTTTTACGCGGGCGACCACTTAGTGGGCACGACGACAGTGGATCTTGTCGCGGGAGAAAGCCGGGTCGTTCAGGCGGAGTTTCCCGCACCCGCGAACACTGGCGACCTCGCGCTGCGTGCAACGATCGACGACGATGATCTTCCCGCCGACAATATCGCCTACACCCTGCTTCCGCCTGACAACACCCGGCAAGTGCTGATGGCTGCCCTCGACGCCGATGAAGTGGATTTTCTCGCCCACGCGCTCAACGCCGTACATGGCGGAGACCTGCCCTCCCTTTCCATCAAACCGCCGCCAGCCATGAACTGGCCGGTTGGGTCCGTGGCAGTTTTGCGCGGCAGCACGCCCTTCCAAGACGCCAATGTTGCCGCACTGGACAAGTTTTTAGCGTCCGGCGGCGCCGCCTGGGTGTTGTGCGACGGGTCGCCCGAACAAATCGCCTGGCTGGCCCGCCATGGTGTGAAAGTGACACCGGCCCGCCCCACAGCCGATGGCGAGGCCTTGCACTTGCGCGACTTTGATTTGGAGCATCCTCTATTCGCTCCTTTTGCCGGACACAGCCTTGCGCCGCTGCTGGACATCGAATTTCAAGTTGGCTGGTCGCTGGCTGACGAAGATGCCGAACCATTGGCGCGCTGGCCCGACCACACCATGGCCGTGGCGGAAGTCCACAAGGACAACTACCGGCTGCTCATCACCGGCTTTGCCGATCGTCGCACAACCGGGAATTGGCCGCTACAGTCTGCCTTCGTACCATTCGCTCATCACGCCATCGTCTGGCTGGGAGAAAGCGGGTCTACGCAATCCCAGAGCGGCCGAGTAGGCCAACGACTAAATTTGCCCGGACCGGGCGAATGGCAATCGCTGAATGCTCCGCTGGTCACTGCTTCGCAGCCAGTGCCCGGCTCGGTCATTGCCGACGCGCCTGGAATTTATGAGTATCGCGGCAGCGGAGGGCCGCGACTCTATGCCATTAACGTCGATCCGGACGAATCAGATCTCACGCCTTGGCCGAACAGCACCGACTTTGCCAAACTCATTTCCACCCGACCCCAAGTACCATCCGACAAACCAACTCCGGCCATTGCCGCGCTGTCAGTTGACCGCAATACCCAAATTTGGTGGTGGTTGCTGGCCACTGCTGTATTATTGGTAGGTATTGAGCTGGGGGTCGCCAACCGCACCGTCTTATGAAAACCACGCCATCCAACCTTATTCAGGCGCGTCATCGCCACGCAGTTTGGCTGCCGACCATCTGGACGGCCACCATTGGCCTCGGACTGCTCTTAGTTATAGGTTCTCTATGGCAACCCGCCGATGCTGGATTACGCATTCAGCTTTGGTCGGAAGCTCTGCTTCTCGTCGCGCTGATTGCGGTATTGGTGCGTTTGCGTGCCTCCCATTCTCACCATACTGTGGCGCGCTCGCTCGACAGCAAATTGGGGAGCTACAACCGCCTCGAAGCGTCAGCTGAACTCGCCGAACGCACCGATGCCCTGGCCCAAGCCCAACGCAGCGACACGGCCAATTTTCTCGCCGATAACCATCCGCCGGCTGCCTGGCCCTGGTCTCTCGGTCTGGCCTGTTGTTTCCTTTTTGTCTTGGTGCATCTCGTGAATTTGGGCCTGACCAGTTATCATCATTTTACCGCCATCAACGCTATCACGACCCTGGCCAAATCCGCGACTAAACCCGCCAAAGACGCCATCGCCAAAAACGAGCCGCCGCCGGCTACATTGCGCTGGATTTCACCCAATCCCGAAACCACGGGCACGCCCATCGAGGAAATTCCACTTACCGCCGAAGCCGAATCCACCACTGGATTAAAAGATGTTTCTCTTATTGTCACCGTCAATGGCGAGGAACGGCCCGCCGTGCCGGTGCCAGCCACTGTCGCCGCTGGCCGCCAGCCTCTCGCACTCTCGATCTACCTCGATGAACTCAACGTGCAACCTTTCGACATGGTCAGCTATTACCTGCGCGCAAATCGTGTGGAGCCCGCCGGCGCTGCTCCTGCCACCCCCTGGCCTGCGGTAACTTCGCCGCTGCAATTTCTCCAAGTGCGACCGTTGCGCGACGACACCCGTTTGGCCAAAGATCCTCCCGGCCCACCTAAACCGGGGTCCCCCAATCAAATGCTCAACGTGGTGAAAAACCTCAAGCTCGTGCAAATCGAATTAATGCGCGATGCCTTTTCACTGGCCAACGACAATCCTCCACACACCGACCCCGGCTGGCCCGGACTGAACCAGACCGCCGGCTTCGCCCAAAGCTCGCTGGCCATGAAGACAAACGAAGCTATCGACTTGGCCACTCAAGGTGGCGCGCCGGCGGAGGTCGTCAATGATCTCACCCAGGCCAAAACGCAAATGACGATTGCGGCCAATCGCCTCATGATTACCAAACCCTCCGAAGCTGCGCCCAACCAGGGTCATGCGCTGGCGGAACTCACGGCCATTGAAAAATATTTCGTCAAAGTTCTTCAGCAAAACAGTGGCCAAGGACAAAGCCCGCCGCCCGACCCGTTCAAGGTGGCCCAACCCTACAAACTTCCTCCACGCGAAGAAACACCTGCCGGTCAACTCGAGCGACTTGCGCGCGAACAAGGCCAGCTCGCCGATAAACTAGCCAGTTCGACTTCCCATCCGCCGCCCAGTCCCGCTTCCAGTCCGTCCTCAAGTCCGTCGTCCAGCCCCGGCTCCTCGGCAGGTTCACCGCCAGGGTCCGCTCCAGGTGCATCACCCGGTTCCAATGGTGGTTCACCGCCCGGGTCTTCACCTGGTTCCTCTGCTGGCACTCCGTCGAATATCAGTGCACAGCAACAAAAATTGGCCGATGACATCAACCATCTGGCCAATGCCGGCACGCTGCCCGCAGAAGCCGGCTCCGCACTGCACGATGCCGCTGCTTCAAGTCGTGCAGCCGCCACCCAACTGGCTGCGAATGATCCTGTGGCCGCTGCGGAACCTGCCGCCCAGGCGGCCATCAACCTGCGCGACGCGCTCGCCAAAGTAAAAGCAGCCAGCAACGCCGACGCGGGCAACGTCCTGGCCAACGCCCAGCGCGCGCTCAATCAAAGCGCCGGCGATGTCGCTGGCGCTAATCCAGATACTAGCAAAACAGCAGCGACGGACGCGGCCCAAAGCACCGCACAGGTGCAAGACTTGTTGCGTAACGCCGCCCAAAAACAACAAGCCGCTGGTTCCCAAGAAGCCGCCAAACAACTGGCCGACCTCGCAAATGCCATTGCCAGTTCGCGCGTGCAGGACGATTTAAAAAATCTGGCTGACAATGGCCCCGCCGCGAGTGACGCCGACCGTCTGGCGGTCGCCAACAAACTCCTTGCGCTGGCGCAAGGCGCCGCCAACGGCCAGGGTGCCGTCGGCGACCGAGACGCGCTGGCCGCCCAGGCTCGCGACGCACTCAAACGCGACCGCGTCAACCTCGACCGCGCAGACCAGGCTGGGCAAGACGCCCTTCGCGGCTTGCATGACGATGTAATGGCCCAGGCACAAATTGCCGTAGCTGCCGCTCAAGGTGACGGCAAAAGAGTGGACGACCCGGTGCTTGGGCCGATTACCATGCTGGCGCCGCCACCGCCGCCACCAGACAATGCGCAGCACAAGCCGTTTATGCGCATGATGGGTTCGCAAATCGACGCGCTCATCAAAATGCTGGGCGAGCAAAACGCCTCGGGGCGTCCGCAAGTGCTGGCCACTGCGCAGGCCAGCGAAGCGCCTCCGGCGTATCGCGCCGCCGTCGCCGATTATTTCGAATCGCTCGCGCACGAGCACGACCCCACGCCTGCGCAGCCGTGAACCACGTTATCACCAATAACACCTGGGAATTTGGCGGGCTGCTTTCCGGGCTGCCGACGGCGGTCGCTTGGAGCGTGATTGGCCTCCTGGCCTTGTTGGGTCTTGCCATCGCGTGGTGGAGTTATCGACGGGCCGTGCGTCCACTCACCCTTAGGCAGCGCGCCGTGCTGGTCGCTTTACGGACCATTTTTCTGGTGACGCTCCTGGTGTGTCTTACGAATCCCGTGCAAGTTGAACGCACTACCTTGGAACAAATCGCCGAAAAACCCCGGCTGGCTGTCGTCGTGGACCGTTCCGACAGCATGACGACGGAAGACAACCGGGGGCGCTCGCGCTTGTCGGAAGCCTTGCGCACCTGGCGACGTCTTGAACCCGGCGCGCACGACGCCTTCTCCGAGACAAGTTACTACAGCCTCGCCAAAGATCTGCGACCGGCAACAACCATGGAAGCGGCCGCCAGCCGCACCGGTGACACCGACGAAACCTGGCTTTACCAAAATCTGACTCAGCTGCTCGACGCGCCGGCCAAAGATCGCCCGGACAGTATTTTGGTACTGACCGATGGTCTCGACACTTCCCAGGAACGCTCGGACCGCCTGGTCACCCGGGCGCTCACCGAGCATGTTTCTCTTAATTTTATTTCCGGTTCAAACCGGTTAACCCCGCAGCCCTACGTGCGAGTGCGCGAGTTGCGCGCACCTGCCACCGTGCTGCGCAATACCGAATTTTCGCTCGATGGCACCGTCGAGGCTTACAGTAACGAAGCCAAAACCATTCCCTACGTCCTGTGGCGGGGAACCGAACAGATTGCCGCGGGTAATTTCACGCTCACTGCCGGTCATAATTTACTTCCGTGGCAAACACGCGTGCGGGCCAACGAACCGGGGGAGATGGAGTTCATTCTCCGGCTGAGTTCCGCGGCCGACGCACCTCCCGCCGCACACGCGTCAACCCAGGTGGTGGGTCACGAGAAAATCCGCGTGCTGTTTTACCAGGGCGCGCTCGATTGGGGTTTCCGCTATTTGATTGACGCATTGCAGACCGATTCAAGTTTCGAACTGACTACGCTCATCAATCCAGCACTCCGCGTGACCCTGGCCCACAGCTCGGACCTGGGGTTGACCCAGCTGCCCGACACCGTCGATGGCCTCAAGGGTTTCGATTTCGTGATCTTGGCGCATCTCTACCCGGCGCAACTTTCCAACGAACAGCAGAAGGCCTTGCTCGACTTCACGCGCCAGGGCGGAATCGTTCTCTTTACCAGTCCGGACGCCACGGCGGTGCCGCAATTTGCCGACCAACCCCTGGCCGAATTGTTGCCCGTGGAATTTACCACCAGTTCTGCCAACCTCGCCGCCCAAACACTCAACGATCGGTTGCGTCAAATCCAGCAAATGAATATCAACGCTAATGCCAATGCCTCCCGGACAGCCGCACAACTCACTCCATTCTCCGTGACCCCCGCGGGCCTGGCTTTGCCGATTTTTGCCCAAGCCGACGCCAAGACACCGCTCACTCCCCGCTTTTCCGAGTATGTGCCGGTGAGCCGCACCAAGCCCGGAACCCAAGTGCTCGCCGTCCATCCTTCCGAGCGCGACCCAAACAGCCAGACGCCTTACATTCTGCTGGCGACCCAGCTTTATGGGCGTGGCCGCACCGCGATACTCACCACGGACGGATTATGGCACTGGAAACTCAACGAACCTTCTGCGTCGCACGTTGTCGAAACCTTTTGGCAGCAATTGTTGCTTTGGCTGGGCCAGGGCCGGAACCATGGCCCGCGCTTCACTGACGCCCCCGCCCAGGTTGCCGTCGGCGACCAGATTCCGCTGCATATCGACGGCGTGCCGGCCAACCATCCACCCATTGTAACCGCGATTGCGCCGAATGGCACCAGCAAGGCCTTGACCGTGCAGCCCACCGGCGACCCGGAGACTCCTTGGAGTTGCACCTGGACGGCCACCGATCCCGGCAGTTGGGAACTACGCGCCACGGGAGGAGACGAATCCACCGCGCGAGCTTATCTTTTCGCCATTGAACTACCCCGGGGCGAACTGGCTCAGACCCCGCCCGCCCTCGACCAAATGCGTGCTTTGGCCGATGCCACCCGCGGAGTTTTCTTTGATGAAGCATCGTCTTCCACGTGGCAAAAACCGGAACCGGTGCCGCCCACCGTCATGAATGAACAACGCGTCCTCTTATGGGATGACTGGCGCGTTCTCGCGCTCGCCTTTGGCGCCTTTACGCTTGAACTGTGTTTGCGCCGGCGCTGGCGACTGCTGTGACCTCCCGGGCGGACGAATTAGGAATTCAGATTTAAGAATACAGAAACCCGGAGACGGCGTGGGAGAATTTTCCGCCCACACCCCCACCCATGAAGTTGGGATGTCTTTCTTCTTAAATCTTAATTCTGCTTTCTTAATTCCCCGAAAAGAGAGCCGGCAGTCGGACTCGAACCGACGACCTACGGTTTACAAAACCGTAGCTCTACCAACTGAGCTATACCGGCAAATCAAAAAGTAGTTTATATTTTAAAAATTGAATTTCGCAAGCGTAATGCTGAGTCGCTACTTCGCAGTTATTGGTAAATTCGTAAGCGGCTTAAACTCAAAAATCTTGAAGTGCGCTGGATAAACAGCCTAGTTACTCTTCACCCCCCCTCATTCCTCCATGAAAACATTACTTCCCTCCACACTATTTTGCCTGCTCGCCCTGCAACCCATCGCGGCCCAGACCGCCATCTCTGCCACTTCGGCTGCAACCCCAACTCCTACCCCGGTCAAATCTTCGACGGACAAAATGGCCTCGCAGGTGTTTTTGTGGGAGAATCTCAAATTCACGCCGTCGGCCACGGGCGCGCGCGTCACCGTGTTTGAGCAACCCACGCCGACGCTCGACAAATTTCACTGCCACATCTCGACGCTCAATCCCGGCGAGAACACCGGGGCGCCCCACCGGCATCCGCAGGAGGAATTCATTGTCATCAAGGAAGGCACTCTGGAGGTGAACATTGATGGCAAGAAACAAACCGCCACTGCGGGTTCCATGATTTTCTACGCCGCGAATGAAAATGAAAATATGACCAACATCGGCAAAACCCCGGCGACGTATTATGTAATTCAGTTCTACACCGCACTGACACCGAAAAACTAGCAGGGTTTCGAGTTTTCCCTTTCAGCATTAGAGTTTGTCATTTTCTCTGAGGTAGGGTTAGACCCCCTAGGAACACCACCGGGTTGGGAGTATGCTCGGCCCATGATAATCAATAATGCCTGGCGCGGTGCAAATTTGCGCGGGTTGATTGGAGTGGCGCTCATGGGAGCTTTGGGGTTGACCGGCTGTGTGGTAGAGCCAGGTGTCGGTGTCGCTTACGTAGGCCCACCCGTCGTGGTCGAAGCCCCGCCCCCGGTTTATGTCGCGCCCGCGCCCGTGGTCGTGGAGCCAGAGTTAGTTGTGCCAATCCCAATTTTCGTTGGCGGTGGCGGTCGCTATCGCCGGTAGAGATGCGTACACGTCGAAGCAGCCGATGGAGTAACTTTTTCCTGTGAACACTAGAATAAATTTGCAGAGGACAACCCGGCGATGGATCGCTGGCGGAATGGCCATTGGTTTGTGTCTGCTCACCGGTTGTGCCGACAATCCATCTACTGATCACGATACGCCGCCGAAACCAGCAATTTCGTATCAGGATCCCCTGCCCATCTACAACGATCCCAAAATAGACAGTCCCCTCCCCATTTACGACCGGGATATGCACGATCAACCCACGCTGCCAGTGCCCGTCTCGACCAATGTGGGCGGGTGAAACCCCGCATCCATTCCGCCTGAACCGCCCCAACCTCCCGATAAATTTTTCCACTAGTTAGTTTAAACAAATATAACCCAAGAACGCACCTCACTATGAGCACCTCCAAAAAAGACGCCAAGTATGCCTCCGAACTCCTGCGGGATCCCAAAACCTCCAAGAAGGTTAAAAGCGTGGCTGCCTCTGACCTCGCCCAAAGAAAAACCAAGAAGAAGTAAGCGTCCGGGGGTTAACCCCATTCACACGATTTTGCAGGGGATGATCGCGTCCTCGTCGAACGAATACACGCCGCACATGCGGTGGTAGCCGTCCGCGATGATGACTCTGCTCGCCACCGGGTCGCGCACCAGCAAAATGGGCGAAAGCTCCAACCCTCGCTGAATTTTCGCGCGGACTTTTTTGACGTGGTAATTTTGGGCGCCGAGCAACGGCAGCCGCGAGGCGCGGAAAACGTCCTTCGCGTGATACTCCACCATCGGCGCGTGCCGCAGCTCCTTGACCAGTTTTTTGGTTTTCTTCGGTGGATAGAACAGGCTCAAATAAGATGCTGCCGCCGGATAATCATGATCCTGCGGCTCTTTGACCCAGTTGGTTTTTTGCGAAGTTGGCATGGGATGGTTTTGAAATGGCGTGGAGTCCGATGAGCGGCAACCCGTCAATTCTTAACTCAACCCTATCCGATTTCTCCGCCCAGATGCAATCCGTCACTCGTCTGTCATTCATACGCGGATGATCAATTTTGTTTCACAATTTTTTTAAAAATAAA
>Ga0206856_10139_pt1 | contig 25264 bp, 24 predicted proteins | sample Alteio_BWOrgCont_48_FD_152630 | JGI IMG/M metagenome (GOLD analysis project Ga0206856, IMG submission 152630) | Enriched cells from forest soil in Barre Woods Harvard Forest LTER site, Petersham, Massachusetts, United States -... | ecosystem: Environmental > Terrestrial > Soil > Temperate forest >...
AGGGAATGGAGACGAGCCAGAGCGAAGGTTTGTTGCTGGAAGCCTCCTATTTCGGACTCTGCGCGGCAACGGAAGACAAAAAGGAAGGTACGTCGGCTTTCCTCGAAAAACGCGTCCCGCAATTCCACGGCCGGTGAAACAGCCCACGTGAGCTTCAAACTGATTAAGAGGGAAAACCATGCCAAACGACAATATCTTCTCCGGCCTGAAGGTGGTGGACTTCGCGAGTTTCATCGCGGGCCCGAGCGCCGCTGTGATCTTGTCCGACTTCGGAGCCGACGTCATCAAAGTCGAGTCGCCGGCAGGCGACCTCTGGAGGATAGGGCACAAGATTCCGCCGCAGCCGCAGGCGAAGGACGCCTATCCCTGGCACCTGGCTAACCGCAACAAGCGCGGCATCGCGCTCGATCTTAAATCCCCCAGCGCCCAACGGGTGCTCGAGAAGCTCGTCAAGTGGGCCGATGTGTTCATCGTCAACACCCCGCACCCAGCGCGCAAAAAATTGAAACTCGAATATGACGACGTGGCGCAATGGAATCCGCGTCTAATCTATGCGGATGTCACGGGCTTCGGCGAGAACGGGCCTGATTCCGCACTGCCGGGCTTCGATATCACGTCATACTGGGCCCGCAGTGGTTTGCTGTCGATGACGCGCGACGCCGACGCGCCACCTACCTGGCCTGTGGCCGGTAGCGGCGACAATGCCACTGCCGTCGGGCTGTTCTCCGCGATCGTCACCGCGCTCTATCGTCGTGAGCGCACCGGCAACGGGTCGTATGTCACGACCTCGTTGCTCGCCGAGGGCGTCTGGTCGGCAAGCGTCTCGATCCAGGCGGCGCTGTGTGAGGCGAAGTTTTTCGCACCGCACGATCGCAAGAATCCCGCAAATGCGGCTTTGAACGTATACCGGGCCTCCGATGGCACCTGGTTCGTTCTCCTCGTCACGCCGGACAAGCTGGCGTCCGTGGCGAAAGCACTGGGCCGCCCGGATCTCCTGACAGACCCACGGTTTTCCGATCCGGAGAAGCTTGCGGAGAACATGTCCGCGCTGACGAAGATCCTTGACGATCTTTTCTGTTCAAAGCCGATGTCGCATTGGCGCGAGGTCTTCGATGGCGTCCATGTCACGTTCGGCGCCGTGCGCGGACCGGAAGAAGTTATCAACGACCCTCAATTGCGTGCGAACAACATCGTCGTTCCGCTCGAAGGGGCGGGCGGCAGGCTCACCTCGACGATTAGCAGCCCCATCAACGTGCATGGCGTTGCGAAAGTCCCGGCCAAGCGCGCCCCAGCACTTGGAGAGCACAACGAGGCGGTTCTCAAGGAGCTGGGCTTCAGCACGAGCGAAATCGACGGCTTGCGCGAGAGCGGCGCCGTTCCGAAAGCAAAGGAACGCGCGGCGTAGCCTTTAGGGGCGAGCGCAGAAACCCATCAGGCAGTCGCCGGAGATCGAAAATGGACGAGATTGTCTCTAAACGTTCCGGAAGCATTCTTTTGGTCGAATTGAACCGTCCGGCCAAACGAAACGCGATGACATCGGGCATGTACGCGACTCTTGCGGATGTCTTCACCAACGCGGCCAAGGACGACCAAACGCGCGTCGTGCTCTGGCGCGGCGCGGGAGATTCGTTCTGCGCCGGCAACGATATCGAGGATTTCCTGAAGAACCCCCCAGGGCCGGGAGAATCTCCACAGGCTCAACTGATGAATGCGCTCGTCGATTTTGATAAGCCGATCGTCGTGGCCGTTCAGGGCGCCGCCATCGGCGGGGGGACGACCATGCTGACGCACTGTGACTTCGTCTACGCGGGCGAGAGCGCGTTGTTCCGAATGCCCTTCATCGATCTCGCTGTGCTTCCAGAATTTGGATCGAGCTGCACGGTTCCGGCGATGATCGGACATGTCCGGGCCGCGGAGCTGATCTTGCTAGGCTTGCCGTTCGACGCCCGGCGCGCTGCGGAACTGGGGTTCGTCACTCGGGTCGTGCCCGATCGCAGCCTTCTGGCGACGGCGACCGAGACGGCGCAGAAGCTGGCGGCGAAGCCGATGGGCGCGCTGCAAGCAAGCAAAAGACTTATGAAGTCAGCTTTCCGCGACAGGACCAAAGTTGCGATGACACTCGAGAACAGGGAGTTCAGCGTGCAAGTCCGCTCCGACGAGGCAAAGGAAGCGTTTGCCGCGTTTTTGGAAAAACGCCCACCGGACTTTGCCAAGATCAGGAAATCCGCAAACCGCCAACTAGCCCCGGACGCCGTTTGAATGGGCCGGCGTCGAAGCCCCCATCAAAGGAGAACAATATGACTGAAGGTCTCGCCACAAAATCGAAAGCCACCTCCGCTCGCAAGAGCCCGGTCGGCCGACTGTTCGTTCTTGAGCTAAGTAGTAACCGCATCTACTCGATGCAACCCGATGGCTCCGACAGGAAGATCGTCGTCCCCGATTGCAGTCTTCCCGATGGCATCGCGATCGATGTCGCGGCGGGCCACATCTACTGGACCAACATGGGCTCCAGCCCCAGCGTGAACGACGGCTCGATCGAGCGCGCCGACATCGACGGGAAGAATCGCCGGGTCATCGTTCCTCGGGGCGGCACATTCACGCCAAAGCAGATCCAACTCGACAAGAGAAACGGCAAGCTCATCTGGTGCGATCGTGAAGGGATGCGTGTGATGCGCTGCAATCTCGATGGTTCGCAGGTCGAAACCCTGGTCGAAGCGGGCCGTGGCGCCGCGGACCGGCGCAACCAGAACAGATGGTGCGTCGGCATCACGATCGACCCCGTTCGCGAGCAAATCTACTGGAGCCAGAAAGGCCCGGACAATGGAGAAGAGGGGCGCATCCTTCGCGCGGGGCTGACAATCCCCAAAGGTGAGACCCCGGCCAACCGCTCCGACATCGAAGTGTTTTTCGATCATTTGCCGGAGCCGATTGACCTCGAGCTCGATCTGGAGAAACGCGTGCTCTACTGGACCGACCGCGGCGACCCTCCGCGCGGCAACACGGTGAACCGTGCATCCATCGATGCAAAACCGCAGGCGCCGGAGATCATTATAACGCATCTGATGGAAGGGATCGGCATCGCGCTGGATGTTCCCGGCGATCGAATGTTCGTGACCGATTTCGCAGGCTCGATCTATTCCGCCAAGCTCGACGGGTCTGGAGAGCGCAATTTTCTCTATGCACAGGGCAATCTGACCGGCGTCGCATACACGGAACTCTGAAGCTTGATCAAAGGAGAAGCAACGCATGTCCACCACCAAGCCTATCAGCCGGATCGCAATCATAGGAACGGGCGTCATCGGCGCGAGCTGGGCGACACTCTTTCTGGCGAAAGGGCTCGACGTCGTCGCAACCGATATTGCCCCGGATGCCGAGACGTCGCTAAGGCGTTTCGTGAAGACCGCCTGGCCGGCGGTCGAGCGACTGGGCCTCGTGTCCGGCGCGTCGCAGTCCCGTCTGACGTTTACCACGGATCTCCTCGCAGCCGTCCGAGGCGCGGACTTCGTCCAGGAGAACGGGCCGGAGCGGATCGATTTCAAGAAAAAGCTCTACCGCCAGCTCGACGAGGTACTGCCGGCCGATGTGATCGTCGCATCGAGCTCCTCGGGGCTGACCATGAGCGAGATTCAATCGGATTGCCCGTCTCATCCTGACCGCTGCGTTATCGGCCATCCCTTCAATCCGCCGCACCTGGTCCCGCTCGTCGAGATCGTCGGCGGAGCCAAGACCTCGGAAGTGACCATCGAACGCGCCGCGGCATTCTACACTGGGTTGGGCAAGCAGGCCGTCAGGCTGCGCAAGGAAGTGCCCGGGCATGTGGCCAATCGGCTGCAAGCAGCCCTGGCGCGGGAGGTCTATTACCTTGTCGCGGAAGACGTCGTCAGCGTTGCCGATGTGGACAAGGCGCTCTGCTGGGGGCCCGGACTGCGCTGGGGTATCATGGGCCAAGTTCTGCTCAATCACCTGGGCGGCGGACAAGGGGGGATCGAACATTTCTTTGACCAATTCACCAAGCCCATGACGGCCTGGTGGAAAACGCTTGGGTCTCCCGAGTTGACCCCCGAGGTCAAAGGCAAGCTGATCGACGGCCTTCACTCAGAGGTCGGCTCGCGCTCGATTTCCGATCTGGAGGCGCAGCGAGACGACATCTTGCTGGGACTGCTTGAGCTGCGCAGCAAGTATGAAAAGCCACTACCGGCAACGAAGAGAGCGGCGCGCGCAGTCTGAAGCGCCGCAACTCGTTTGTCGCGGTAAGTGTGGAGCGCGCGTCAAAGTCATCCAACGAAGTGAACCCAGGTGGATAGATATCGAGGGTGACCGCCCTCGCTCACAGGTCCGGTCTCCGCGTTCGCACTGTGCGTGAGCCTTCTGGCGACACGAAAGTCACCCGGCGGGGACCGCCTCTATCAGCAAGACAGCCAAAGGCGAGCAATGACCGAGATGTTGCAAGATATTCGGAGGCGACCGCCAGAGGTCGCTCGGCCGCAAGAAGGAGAGCGTTCGACGGCAGAAAGCGCCTCCGACGTCGGGCGAAAACGGGTCGTGATTGTCGGCGGCGGATTCGCTGGAATCGCCGCGGCGCGCGCATTGAGACGATGCGATGCAGACATAGTTCTGATTGACCAACGCAATCACCACATTTTTCAACCGCTGCTCTATCAGGTCGCGACCGCGGTGCTTTCGCCATCCGAGATCGCCGGACCGATCCGGCAACTCGCCAAAAGGCAGAAAAATGTCATTGTGATGCTCGCCGAGGTGACAGGCGTAGACCTGAAGTCCCGATCGGTCGATGCGTCTTGCCCGGGCGTCGGCCTTCGCAAGATCCAGTTCGACTACTTGGTAGTCGCCACGGGAACGCGGCCAAGCTATTTCGGTCATGACGAGTTTGCGAAATATGCGCCCGGTCTCAAGACCTTGAGCGACGCGGAGGCCATCCGCGCAAAAATTCTAAGCGCATATGAAATCGCGGACGCAACAGATGACGAGAGTGAACGCACTCGCCAGATGACGTTCGTCCTCGTTGGCGCGGGCGCCACCGGCGTGGAGCTGGCCGCCTCGATGGCGCAATTGGCCGCCGTCACGTTGCGCGGACAGTTCCGGCGGATCGATCCCGCGAGGAGCTCGATCATCGTGATCGAGGGGGGCAAGCGAATTCTTCCGACGTTTGCGGAGAAGCTGGCAAAAAGAGCCGCCCGAAGGCTCACGAAACTCGGCGTCAAGATTATGACGGGAGTCAAAGTAGAAAAGGTCGACCAGGACGGGGTTGTGGCCGATGGAAAGCGAATTCCGAGCGCGACCGTGCTGTGGACGGCAGGCGTCGCGCCATCGCCACTCGTAAGGATGCTTGGCGCCAAAACAGACCGGGCAGGCAGAGCGTTGGTTGGCCCATTCATGAATGTTCAGGATGTGCCTGGCGTTTTCGTCGTGGGCGACGCGTCGTCAGTCATCCGCGACGGACGGCCAGTACCCGGCGTGGCGCAAGCGGCCATCCAGCAGGGGCGTTACGTCGGACGCCTGATCTCGCGAAACCTTAAGGGACGTCAGCCAAAGCATCCCTTCCGCTACTTCGATAAGGGCAACATGGCGGTCGTCGGAAAAAATTTCGCGATTCTAGAGAGCGGACACCTTCGCATGAGCGGGTTTGTTCCTTGGCTTGTTTGGGTCTTCCTCCATATAATGGCGCTTCCGCAGTTGCAGAACCGGTTGCGGGTTCAAACCCAGTGGCTCTGGTCCTATTACACCGGGCAGCGCAGTTCGCGATTGATCCCAGAGCTGCCGAAGGCGGGCGCCCGCGAGCCGGGCAGTTGAGAAAACCCTTGCGTCATGAACTCAGCATATCTGCCCGCTTTCGCCGCTTTGGCCGGATCAGCGATCGGAGGTCTGACGTCGCTCGCTTCAGCTTGGCTCACTCAGGACCGACAGGACCGCGCCAAACGGCTCTCGCAGGACAAGGCCAGACGCCAAACATTGTACAAGCAATTTATCGATGAAGCCTCCAAGCTATACGCTGACGCGCTCGTCCACAATGAGGCGGAAGTGTCAGCACTCGTCAGCGTCTACGCGCTGATCGGCCGCATGCGCATCCTCTCGAGTTCCTCTGTCATCGAAAAAGCGGATGCGGTTGTCCGCATGATTATCGACACGTACTTCGCGCCAAACACTACATTTCCTGAGTTGCGAAAACTTTTGAACAGCCACACGATGGATCCGCTGCGCGCCTTCAGCGAGGAATGTCGCGCCGAATTGCAGTCTCCCTAAGCACGCGCTCAACAAACCCGCAAGCGTTCGGACCTCGGTCTCTCAGCTGCGATCGATATGCGTCAGGCGCTGGTCACACTCCTCATCCTACCTGGCGCTCCTTCCATACTCTTATGGCGCGTTTCGAGACGGCCGAGCGGGAAGGCGTCCCGCGGGGTCAGAACAGGCCGACCTAAACAAAGGTGCAGCGCAGAGAAACTATGAGCGCGCCCTGCTCCACCTGCGCGCAATAGACCGCGGCGCTCCAAATCATGACATTGGACCTCACCAGAACAATGGCCGCGTGACGAGGTCTTTTCGCAGATCTCTGGCCATGACGTCCGGCCAAAGGAGGTCCCCGTGTTGTGCAGACGTACTCTGGCTTTGACGACTGTCCCGCCGCGTGCGGCCCATGCGGCCGAGGACGCGGCCCGCACGGTCGACCTTTCGCCGCCTGAGCGGGTCGTCGAAACGCAACACGGCAAATGGTTCGAACTGACATCCTGTGCACTCTGACCGACTGAGCGCCATGAAGACCACAGCGATTCCCGCTCCGCGCCTGCAGTGGCGTTCAAAGTCCCGTTTAGCGGCTCGCCTACCCGACTTCGTCGCGCTGATGAAACCACGCGTGATGGTTCTTGCCGTCTTCACTGCGTTTGTTGGTCTAGTGATTGCGCCGAGCCGCCTCGATCCCCTCCTCGGCTCCGTTGCGGTCTTGGCAATCGCAGCGGGAGCAGGCGCAGCGGGCGCCCTCAATATGTGGTACGACGCAGACATCGACGCCTTGATGACCCGCACCGCCATGCGGCCAATTCCGCGCGGCAAGATATCGCGGATAGAAGCGCTCGTGTTCGGCCTTGTCCTTGCCGGCGGCGCAATAGCGGTTCTCGGCCTCGCGCTCAACTTTATGGCCGCATCGCTGCTGGCCTTTGCGATTTTCTTGTACGTCGCAGTATACACGATGTGGCTGAAGCGGCGGACGCCGCAGAATATCGTCATCGGCGGCGCTGCAGGCGCGCTTCCGCCGGTGATTGGCTGGGCGGCCGCCACCGGAGGCGTCGGGCTGGAGCCGTTTGTCCTATTCCTGATCATCTTTCTATGGACGCCGCCCCATTTCTGGGCGCTGTCGCTCAATCGCACGGCCGAATATGCATGCGCGGGCGCGCCCATGCTTCCGGTCGTTGCCGGACGGGCCGCCACGACGCTGCAGATCTTCATCTATAGCGCAGTTTTGTTCCCGATTTCCTTGCTCCCGTGGGCGCTCGGGTTTGCCGGCTCAATCTATGGCGTCACCGCCCTTGTCTGCGGAGCGCTGTTCGTTTTCCTCGCGTTTCATCTGCGTCGCGCCAGCGACCGCGACCGGCGAACCGCTCATCGCCTGTTCGCATTCTCCGTTTTGTACTTGTTCCTTCTTTTTGCCGCGCTGGCGACAGGCAACACCAATCGATGGTCGACTGCGCCTTCCGCGCGCGCTGCTGCAACTATCGGATCGCCGGAAGCTATGTTCCCGCCAAGCCATGTCCGTGTGGCGCGCAGTCCGGTCAAGACCAGGGTAGACGAGGTTTAACATGCAGTACGCTATGCTCGCCGCTGCCTCAATCGGCGCCACGACGCTCGGCAACTCTGAGGGCGTCCTCGATCCGAAGGGACCCATCGCCGCCGCCGAGTGGCAGATTCTGCTTGATTCACTCGGAATCATGCTGGCAATCGTGATCCCTACGATCGTCGCCACCCTCGGCGCCGCCTATTGGTTTCGCTCGTCCAACAAGCGCGCACGCTACTTGCCTGATTTTGCGTATTCCGGCCGTCTCGAAGTGCTCGTCTGGTCCATTCCCGCCATGACTCTTGGTCGGCGGCGTCGCCTGGGTCGGCTCACACGAGCTTGATCCGCGCAAGACGATTGCCTCCGCGGCGAATCCAATCAGAGTTCAGGTCGTTTCGCTCGACTGGAAATGGCTGTTCATCTATCCCGATCAAGGCATCGCGACCGTAAATCAGTTGACCATCCCCGTCGGCTCGCCCGTCAGCTTCGAGCTGACCTCGTCGGGCGTGATGAACAGTTTCTTCGCGCCGCAACTGGGCGGCCAGATCTACACCATGGCGGGAATGGCGACGCACCTTCAACTGCAGGCGGACCATGTCGGAACCTACCGCGGGCTCTCGGCTCAGTATAGCGGCGCCGGCTTCGCTGATATGCGCTTTACCGTTGAGGCTGTGCCGGCAGAAAGCTTCGCGCAGTGGGTGGATGCGACGCGCAGCGCCGGTCCGCTGCTCGACGCGCAGGGTTACGCCGACCTGGCCAAGCCGAGCGCTGCCGTTGCGCCTTTTTCCTATCGGGCCGTCTCTCCTGATCTGTTCAACGGCATCTTGAGGTCCGCAATGCAGCCGGACCCACGGCGGCTCACTCACGCGGCGTCAGAGAGGACCGAATAATGAATCTCCTTGGCAAGCTCAGCTGGAGCGCGATTCCTTTCGACCAGCCGATCGTGATGGTCGCGACGGCATGGGTGATTGTCGTCATAGCGTCTGTTCTGGGATGGGTCACGCTGAGGGGATACTGGCCCTATTTGTGGCGCGAGTGGATTACGTCCGTCGACCACAAGCGCATCGGCGTCATGTATATCGTGCTGGCGTTGATCATGCTGCTGCGCGGTTTTACCGACGCGATCATGATGCGCACGCAGCAGGCTGTCGCGGCCGGCGGCGAGCAAGGATATCTACCCCCTGAACATTTCGATCAGATATTCTCGGCGCACGGCACGATCATGATTTTTTTCATGGCGATGCCGTTCGTGATCGGCGTGATGAATTTTGTGGTGCCGCTACAGCTCGGCGTCCGCGACATGGCCTTTCCGACATTGAACTCGGTTGCCCTGTGGTTGACCGCGTCGGGCATACTCTTGACGAATATCTCACTGGCCGTCGGCGAGTTCGCAAAAACTGGCTGGGTCGCCTATCCGCCGTTGAGTGAACTGCGGTTCTCGCCCGGCGTCGGCGTCGACTATTACCTCTGGTCGTTACAAATCTCTGGTATCGCCACCTTGATGACGGGGGTTAATTTCGTCACGACCATTCTGAAAACGCGCGCGCCCGGCATGGGCTTGATGCAGATGCCGGTCTTCTGCTGGACGGCGCTTGCCTCGAATCTTCTCATGGTCGCGGCTTTTCCGGTCCTTACCGCAACCTTTGCGATGCTACTGCTCGATCGCTACCTCGGCTTTCACTTCTTTTCGGTCGATGGCCAGGGTAATCCGATGATGTACGTGAACTTGTTCTGGGTCTGGGGTCACCCGGAGGTCTACATCCTCATCTTGCCCGCGTTCGGCGTATTCTCTGAGGTGATCGCGACGTTCTCCGGCAAGCCGCTGTTCGGCTACCGCTCAATGGTCGCCGCAACCATGGTGATCTGCGTCTTGTCTTTCCTGGTCTGGCTGCACCACTTCTTCACCATGGGGGCGGGCGCAGACGTCAACGGTTTCTTCGGCGTCATGACGATGATCATCGCCGTGCCGACGGGCGTCAAAGTCTTCAACTGGCTGTTCACGATGTACGGCGGACGCGTTCGATTGACTGTGCCGGTCCTGTGGACGATTGGGTTTATGGTGACGTTCGTCATCGGCGGTATGACCGGGGTGCTCTTGGCTTTTCCAGCTGCACAATAGCCTGTTTCTGGTGGCGCATTTCCACAACGTCATCATCGGCGGCGTCGTATTCGGCGTGATGGCGGGTTTCAACTATTGGTTTCCCAAGGCATTCGGCTTCTCGCTCAACGAGCGCTGGGGCAAGGCTGCATTCTGGTGCTGGCTGGTGGGCTTCTATCTCGCTTTCATGCCGCTCTACGTGGTGGGCCTGATGGGCATGACTCGGCGCATGCAACATTGTGACAGCCTAGATTGGCGGCCGTGGCTTGTCGTAGCGGCGCTTGGCGCCATTGTCATCCTTGCCGGAATCGTCTGCCAGGTCGTGCAGCTGGTCGTGTCGATCCGCACTCGTGAACAGCTTCGTGTGACCAGTGATCCTTGGAACGGCCGCACCCTGGAATGGTCGACGGCCTCGCCGCCACCGGCCTGGAATTTTGCGGTTCTGCCTCGGGTCACCGCGCAGGATGCATATTGGTACGCCAAACTAAAGGTCGAGGCGAACTCAAATCAACCAGCGCCGTCGCGGGAGTACAAACCGATTGAGATACCGAAAAACAGCGCGATCGGGTTTATAAATGCGTTCTTCGCCGTCGTCACTGGCTCGCGTTGATCTGGCACATCTGGTGGATGGTTGGACTGGGCTTAGCCGGTGCATTCGTGGCCTTTCTCGCCTTCGCATTTCGCAGCGGGGAGGAGATCGAGATACCGGCTGCGCAGATTGCTCTGTTTGAACGGAGTCACCAAGCGGAGGTTGCTTCACCATGAACGTCGCTGTTGCCACATATGAGATCGGACAGGAACCGTCACCGAGCGTCAGCGAAGCCGGTCCCGCTCCGAAGCGGATCGTCGTTGCCTATGGGTTTTGGATCTTCCTACTCAGCGACATCGTGATGTTCTCGGCGCTGTTTGCTGCGTACGCAGTGCTGGTGCGCGCGACCGACGGCGGTTTGGCAAGCGGCCAGCTATTCAATCAAAAATGCGTCGCAATCGAGACCGCTTGTCTTCTTGTTTCGAGTTACACATGCGGACTGATGTCGCTGTCAGTCAATGCGCGCCGCCAGGCCAGCATTTATCTCTTCGCCCTCGTCACTTTCGGGCTCGGGGCCGCATTCCTTACGCTCGAGATTCGCGAGTTTGCAGGCATGATCGCCATCGGAGCGACTCCACAACGCAGTGCTTTTCTGTCCGCGTTCTTCGCGCTCGTCGGTTGCCACGGGCGGCATGTCACTGCCGGTCTGATATGGCTGACAGTGATGATGGCGCAGGTCGCCATAAAGGGACTTCGCGCCAACGTGGAGCGCCGCCTACTCTGCTTTGCTCTGTTCTGGCACGCGCTCGACATCATCTGGGTTTGGCTGTTCACAGGCGTCGATTTGTTGGGGGTTCGTCCATGACCGACATGCTTCATGCCCGCGCGCCCGGAGACAGATCAGCGCTTACCGCCCCGAATGCGGCGACGTCGGCCGGCGTATTCATCTACACGGTCGGATTGCTTCTCGCCGTGATACTCACCGCGACGTCTTTCTGGGCGACCAACACGACCCTGCTCTGGGCGCCCGGCATCCCTCTCGGCCTCGCCGTGCTCGCCGTAGCTCAGATGGGTGTTCACCTGGTCTTTTTCCTCCACATCACCACTACCGGACAACACCAACAACGTGCTCGCGCTAGCGTTTGGCCTGCTCATCGTGATCGTGGTCGTCTCCGGGTCACTTTGGATCATGACAAATCTGAACGACAACATGATGCAGCCGTCGGAGATGATGATGCATATGGATATGCCTATGCACCGGTGAAGGGCGCTTCAGCCGTGTCTGGCTGAGGGATGAAGGTGACGATGCTCGAAAGTCTACGCTCATGAAAATGACACTAGTACGATGGGGATTTCAATTATTGGTGGTGTGAAACATCCCGAGGTTGCTTCGGTACCACTCACCCACCCTCATCGACGGATGATCCAGGAGCAAGGTTGAATGGACACGAGCGCGGCGTCACCTCGCTTCCGCTGGAATTTGACAGATATGCTGACTTCCGCGGGCCTGCCTCTACGCTTCGGTCTGCGGCTGTGGGCGTCAGTTTGTCTCGCTCTGTTCGTCGCCTTCTGGCTCGAGCTCGACAACCCTTTTTGGGCCGGCGCCTCCGCGGCGATCGTGTGCCAGCCGCAGCTTGGGGCATCGCTGCGCAAGGGCTGGTTCCGGATGATCGGCACTGTGGTCGGCGCCGCGTTCGTCGTGGTGCTGACCTCGGGGTTTCCACAGGATCGGTTCGCCTTTCTCGGGCTCCTCGCGCTGTGGGGCGGTCTTTGCGCTTTCGCCGCCACGATCCTCCGCAATTTCGCGTCCTACTCGGCGGCGCTCGCCGGGTATACCGCGGCGATCATCGCCGCCGACAACCTTGGCGCCACTGGAGGGGCGAGTCCCGACGTTTTCATGCTGGCGGTGACGCGCGCCAGCGAGATCTGCATCGGGATCGCTAGCGCTGGCGTCATTCTTGCGGCGACCGATTTCGGCGGCGCCCAGAGGCAGCTGGCTGCGTCGATCGCCAATCTGGCCGCCGAGATCATGGGCCGGTTTTCCGAGACGCTTGCGCTAGCAGGGTCACGATTACCGGACACCCAAACGGACCGACGCGAGCTCGTCCGGCGCGTCATCGCGCTAGACCCGATGATCGACCAAGCGCTCGGAGAAGCGAGCCACGTGCCCTACTTGTCGCTTACTTTGCAGAGAGCCGTCTACGGCCTACTCGGAGCGCTGGATGGTTGGCGCGGGGTCGCGACGCATTTAAGTCGTTTGCCGGATGACGCGGATCGGCAGCAGTGGGAAATCATCCTGCGGAGCATTCCGTCCGAGTTGCGATCGCCTCGAAAGCCAGGTTCGCTGGCGCGCTGGACGGCCGATCCTATGGCCCTGCGCCGCGTCTGCGACGAGGCCACGCAGACGCTGCTCGCCCTGCCGGCCCGCACGCCATCCCTTCGGCTGCTCGCCGACGAGACAGTCAAAGTGTTGTCCGGCATGGTGCGCGCGCTCGACGCACTGGCCCTGCTCGTCGATGCTCCCGACCAGGAACCTCCTCACCGTCGCAGGTATCGTCTGAGCGTACCCGATTGGTCGCCTGCTCTCGTCAGCGCAGCACGCGCGTTCGTCGCGATCGGCGCAGTCGAGCTTTTCTGGGTCGCCACCGCTTGGCCCAATGGCTTCTCGGCGGTTGTGTTCGCGGCGATTGTAATCTTGTTACTTTCGCCGAGGGGGGATCTGGCCTACGGCGGCGCCATTGCGTTCGCATTAGGCACCGCGGGTAGTGTCCTTTTCGCGGGAATCATTAAATTCGCGGCGCTGCCGGCCTTCGAAACATTCCCGGCCTTTTGCGCCGTCATCGGTCTTTTCCTGGTGCCGGCCAGCTTTGCAAGGGCCCGGAGCCAGCGGCCTGCAGCGATGGCCGTGTTCACCGCCATGGGAGGGAACTTTTTACCTCTACTGTCGTCCACGAACGAGATGAGCTACAACACGGTTGAGTTCTATAATACAGCACTGTCGATCGTTGTTGGCTGCAGCGTGGCGGCGCTCGCGTTTCGCTTGGCGCCGCCTCTGTCGCCGGAGCTGCGGGCGCGCCGCCTCCTCGCCCTCGCCTTGCGCGACCTGCGCGGCCTAGCCATCGCCTCGCTTCGACTAAGACCTGAGGATTGGGATGGTCGCATCTTCGGACGGCTCTCGGCATTGCCGGATCAGGCCGAACCGTTGCAGCGCGCGCGACTTATGGCCGTGCTGTCGGTCGGCGCAGAGATCATCAACCTTCGCCAGATCGCGTCACGCCTTGGCGCGTCGGCAGAGCTTGCCGCCGCGTTCAGGGCCGTCGCGCTGAGGAACAGTGAGATCGCAATTGCGAAGCTGCGTCAACTGGATCGCCGCCTCGCATCTGATCCGGACGCGGTATCCGAGCCAACCATCGCGCTTCGCGCGCGCGGTCGCATCCAGGTCATCGCCGAGGCGCTTACCGAGCATCGCTCGTATTTCGATGGCGGAGCGCCCGCATGAGGTTTGCGGAGATCGACCTGTTTGGCGTCTACGTTGCGCCAATCTCGCTCGTGATGGTCGCGGCCTGGTTCGTCACAATCGCGCTACGACGAGTCGCCAGCAGCTTCGGCCTGTATAGATACCCCTGGCATCCGGCTCTGTTCGTGTTTGCCGTCTACATCAACGTTCTCTCGTTATGGATCTTGATCGTCTCGCTCCGAGTGTCACCATGACCCTTACCGAAGTCAAATCGAAGGTCGGCAAAACGGCCGACGTCGACGTCGCTCCGTCAGCCGTGTCAGAGGTCCACGACCCGGCGAAGCGTCGTGGACATATAGTTCCTGTTCTGATCACCCTGGCGACCCTGGCTCTTGCTGCGGCGCTCGGCTCGGCGGCATGGGGCGTATATATGGGAGCGCCGTGGACGCGCGATTCTACAGTGCGTGCGTACGTCGTCACAATGGCGCCCGAGGTTGCGGGGCGCATCGTCGAGCTACACGTCGTCGATAACGGCTACGTGCGCAAGGGCGATCTGTTGATGGTCATCGACCCGACCAACTATAGGATCGCGGTCAGTCAAGCCGAGGCCGCGGTGCAGCAGGCTCAAGCGAACGTGCAGACCATCGACGCGCAGATGACGGTCCAGCAGGCGCAGATTAACGCTAGCCAGGCACAGCTGGATCAAGCGCGGGCGGCGCTCGTGTACGCGCAGCAGCAGGCGGCGCGCTATCAGACGTTGGCGAAAGATGGGTTCGGCAGCATTCAAAATGCCCAGCAGTACACGTCGCAACTGCACCAGCAGGAGGCCGCCGTGCAGTCTGCCCAAGAAAGCCTCAATCTTACGCGGCGGCAAATCGAGTCGTTGAAGGCCCAGCGCATGAGCGCCGAGGCGAGTCTCGCGCAGACCGACGCCCAACTCCGGCAAGCGCAGGTGAATCTCGAGCGCACGCGCATTCTCTCCCCGGTCGATGGCTACGTGACCAACCTTCTCGCGCAGCTCGGGGACTATGTGAATGCCGGCGCATACGCCATCTCGATTGTCGACGCCAATTCCTTTTGGGTCGACGGGTATTTCGAGGAGACGAACATCGCTCCCATCCGCGTGGGCGATCCGGCAACAATCAAGCTGATGGGTCACAGTCAAATCGTGCGCGGTCACGTCGACAGCATCGCCCGCGCAATCAACGTTTCAAATGCCCAACCCAACAATCAGGGGGTCGCTACCGTCAATCCTATCTTCACCTGGGTGCGCTTGGCTCAGCGTATCCCAGTCCGCGTCCATATCGATGAGGTGCCGCCCGACGTCGTTCTCGCGGCGGGCATGACGGCCACCGTTGAGATCAATGATCGATCTCGCGCGGTAGTCAAGTGAGTTGCGGACCTGAAATATTAAGGAAGTGGCGCGCTGTCCTGCTGATTGCCGGTCATGTGGCCGCGCGATGGAAATCGGAGCGATAATGCTATGAGCTCGGGCTCTCGGAGCGAGGCCGCGCGGCGTGCACAAGTCTCGCTCCTTTTCCTTGCTAGCGCGGTCTAGGCCGTCGACCGGAACGTTGTCTGCATGATGGGCCACCTCCGCTCGTAAGCCAACGTTTAGCCATCGCAACTACAACAGTATCGCGCACGACGCTCGCGCAATGGATCGCGGCGTTCAAAATCGTCAAATTCCCTCCGCCAGGATTTCGGACGAGGCTGCGCGTGTATTGGCGGTGCGCCGGCGAGGAGCAATTCAGCGATCTGGCCGCCGCCCATTTTGGAGCAAGCGAGGGGCAGCGCCGATGACAGCCACGTCTGTGATTGCACCGTTTTATCGGACCGCCGCGAGCTAGGCAAGGGTTTGAAGGAGTTTCGCCCATGGAGTTCGCCTCTACCTTACTTGGAGCAGTCCGATTCGTGCTTTCCCGCACCCACAGAGGACGTGTCATGGCTTTGCGTGCGGCCACGACGGCCGTGAGCGCGATGTCGTCGATCGGGAAGCACTGTTCCAACCAAGAGTCGCTGGCCGCGGCGATCGAAGTTGAGATTTTTTTGGAGTCCTGGCGCAGGCGGCATCCGAGCGCCGAGGCACAGCGATGAATGAGTGGACGACAACACCCGGTATTTCAAAAGCATGCTTTATCGGCGGTATCATAGCGATGTCGGGAGCGTGTTACGCCCTCGGTCTCTCTGGCGAGGCTAGCAACCGTACTGTACGAGCGAAAGAAGATAGCGTCATCGGGACTAACCAGAGGCCGGCGTTCTTGGCCTACGTCGAGCGACGGCAAATGCCTTCCGCGTCGTTGGTTGAAAGGGTCTCCGTGGGAGACGTCCTCCCACAAAGCGGCGTAACCTACTACGATATTCCCCTCTACTTCGGGGCGGGCCTTTATCGTTGCGCCGTCATCGCAGGAAAAGCAGCCATCGTTGATCCCAGGACAGATCGCGTCGTCGAGGTGATCGAATAGGCGCCCAGGCGAGCGAGCCTGGTGGTAGCGGAGGCCTCCATGAGGACAAGGCTGATACAGAGCGCGAATTCCGCTTATCAATTTCCGCTGATTTTCAAACACTTGTGGCATGCACCGCTGTTGCAGGCGCCTGACCAGGAAATCGTCTATCGAGACCTCAAGCGTTTCACCTATCGTGAGATCCGGGGCCGCATCGGACGACTGGCCTCCGCTCTGACCAAGATCGGGGTCCGCCCGGGCGACACGGTCGGCGTCTTGGACTGGGACAGCAATCGATTTCTCGAGGCTTTCTTCGCCATTCCGATGATGGGCGCGATCCTGCAAACCGTGAACGTCCGTCTTTCACCGGAGCAGATCGTTTACACGATCAACCACGCCGGCTCCACGACCCTTCTCGTGAACGACGAATTCGTTGGGCTGTTAGAGGGCCTCAAGCCGCAACTGCCGAACGTGAAGACCCTGGTGGTCATGTCCGACCGGCCTTCTCCACAGACCGGCGGATTGTCGTTCGTCGGAGAATACGAAGGACTTTTGGCGGCGGCCTCGCCTGACTACGACTTCCCCGACTTCGATGAGAACAGCCAAGCGACGACATTTTATACGACGGGCACGACCGGCCTGCCGAAGGGCGTCTTTTACAGTCACCGCCAGTTGGTGCTTCATTCCTTGTGCGAACTCGCCTTCCTGGGGGTTGCGGGAAGGCAGGGCAGGTTTTCGCGCGACGACGTCTACATGCCGATCACGCCGATGTTTCATGTCCACGCCTGGGGATTTCCATGGTCGGCGACGTTGGCCGGCGTCAAACAAGTGTATCCAGGCCGCTACGATGCGGCCACGCTGCTCAAGCTGATCAAGACCGAGGGCGTCACGATGACCCACGGCGTGCCGACCATCTTGCAGATGCTGCTCGGCGCGGCTGCCGCGGCGAAGACCGACCTCGCCGGTCTGAAGATGGTCATCGGCGGCTCGGCTTTGCGCAAGGCGCTCGCCAAACAAGCGCTCGCCGCCGGCGTCGACGTCTATGCGGGCTACGGCATGTCGGAGACCGGCCCTGTTGTCTGCATCGCGCAAGTCAGGTCGAAGGACCTCGGCGGGGATGCGGACAAAGAGGTCGACATCCGGACCAAGGCAGGCATAACGGCGCCCTTGGTGGATCTGCGCATCGTCGATGAAAACATGCGCGATGCGCCGCGCGACGGAAAGACGTCAGGCGAGGTCGTACTTCGCGCGCCATGGCTGACTCAAGGGTATTTCAACAATCCTGAAGCTTCGGAACAATTGTGGGCTGGCGGCTATCTGCACACCAACGACATCGCCGTCATAACGCCGAATGGTTACGTGCACATCACCGACCGCATCAAAGACGTCATCAAGACTGGCGGCGAATGGGTTTCATCGCTCCAGATTGAGGATTTGATCTCCCAATGCCGAGGCGTGAAGGAAGCAGCCGTCATCGGCGTAAAGGATGAAAAATGGGGCGAGAGGCCGATGGCGCTGGTGGTCAGGGACTCCGAAAGCACCAAGGAAGTGACCGATCTGGACATCAAAGCCTATCTCAAGACCTTCGCTGAAAAGGGAATGATCTCGAAATATGGAATTCCCGAGAAGGTCCTGTTCGTCGATCAACTGGCCAGGACCAGCGTCGGCAAGATCAACAAAAAAGAGCTGCGCGAGAAATACGGCGATACGTAGCTCCTGCGGTCAACGCGACTTCTGACGATGTCGGCATTGCCGAGGCCGCGGCGAAGGCGCATCGCACTAAAACAATGCAAAAGGCCTTCCCTAGGCCATCGAACGGTCGACAAGTTCAGTTTGGCGCCTGACAAGTCGCAACGCTTTTTGAGGGCGGTATTTCCTACGTACGCTTCCAGTGAAGTTGCGGTCCGCGGGGGCGCATCAGGATCGGACGTTTCTGCGAAAGCGCCGGCTATTCTAATGAGGCCCTTACCTCTTGTAGCTCGTAAATTAAAGTTCAGGCGCTACAGCCACATACGTTATTCCGTAAGACCTGCGTCCACTAGATCGCCTCATGCCAAATTGTCAAAATGCGCTTCACCAGGATTTCAGCGGCGACTCAGTGAGGTTGTAGCTCCACCAATCGGACCAGCGGAAGCCGTTGAACTGGGCCGACGCAATACGGTGAAACCCTGAGTTCTGGAAGCTCGACATGACCAATGTTCAGGTTCGCAACATCTGAGAATCAGGTCAAACGCAAGGAGATTGCCATGCCCAGGATTGCTCGGCTCAGCATGTTAGCCGCTCTGATAGTCGCGCCGCATGCGGCCTTCGCTCAAGACGGTGCGTTCCGCTATTGCGTCGATGTTTCTATTCCGCGACACGCCACGGAGGCGCGCAATGGGCGATGGATCGAATTGACGTCGGAGCAGTGGCAGTTTCTCCGCGGCATCTATGCAATGAACCCGGAGACGCCGCCGGGGCTCCCCTATGGCGACAAAGCGGTGCTCGCGCAGGTCGACAACACTTCAGGTGGGCTGGTGTTCTTTGTCGATGGCGACAAAGCCTGCACCCCGATGCGCGCGCCGCCTCAACTTTTAGCCCTGATGGATGAAGTGGCGACGGGCAACATAAATCACGAGGGCGCGGGTCTATAGGGAGGAACGCTATGAGCTCGCTGCCGAGACCATGGACGAGATGCACGCGCGGGTCCTGCCGGCCAAGCTCGGCGAGCGCGCGGTCATATCACTTCCATCCACGACTTCCGACAGCCGCCGGCGTCACCGCCGCGCCTCGAGTTGACCTTTGCTACTGGTGTTTACGGCGCTCGATTGCGAGCTGCGGCCTGTTCATCTGCCCGCGGTCACTATTGGTCTGAAAGAGCTGAGCTGGGACGCCTCAAATAGGCTGCGTGGTTAAGATGAGATCGCCAATGACAGCAAATTCCGTTCGCTCACTCAACATTCGTTACGGACCCCATGGTTTCCTTGTCGGAGCCTTCTGAGCGCGTTTGGCGCGAGCAAGAGCAGAGCCGTAGTCGGGCGAGATCGATGCAAAGCGTCGGAGCCCCGTTGATCCAAGCCGTCAACACCCTCGCTCGCTCTCCGCTCTTTTTCGGGCTCCGCGCTGAGGATATTGCTCGGCTCAACGCCCGTTGCCTGTGGCGTAGAATTCGGGCCGGAGAGTTTCTTCTAGACGAGCCCGCTGACGGCTATGCGCTCTCTGTCGTGACGAACGGGCGCGTTCGCGCCGTGCGGATGATCAACGGACGGGAGATAATCCTGCGCGACATCGACGAAGGCGAATATTTCGGAGAGCTCACAGCAATCGACGGCAAACCGGGATCGGCGCAAATCGTCGCGATCACGGACGCAATCGTGGCTCGAATGCCCTCGAATGCATTCCGAGAGGCGATCTATCAATACTCAAGCGTCTGCGATCACGTTTTGGCGGACCTCGCAGAGCGTCTCCGAGCTCTAAACGACCGTTTTAGTGAGCAAATGTCTCTTAGCAGCCGTGAACGCTTATGCGTCGAGCTGCTGAGGCTCTCGCGCCAGACGGCTAAAGGTCGGATTGCTGTTTCGCCGCCCCCTTCACATTTCGAATTCGCCGCCCGGATTGGCGGCTGCCGTGAAACGGTGACCAAACTGCTGAATGCCCTTGAGCGGGAAGGACTTATTTCGCGAAGCCGGACGGCGATCGCGCTAACCGATGTCCCTCGATTGAGGACAATCGCCGGGCACACGCAACAATAGAGCCGCCGGCGGCAGCTCGGAAACTATCGGCGGCAAACCCAAGCGAATCGCATACTTGATCGTCCTTGATGCACTCGGCAACCGAACCTGACCCGCGCAGACAATCGTCCTGATTGAGCGCTGCGCCACCTTCAAAGTAATGCGCGCCCGCACAGGATTGACTCGGGATGACCGACGACTCGATGAGTTGCTCGCCGCCCACTCCCAAGCGCCGGTGAGCTTCCGAAAAATGGGCCGCTCAACAGAGGGACCGGGTCCAATATGGCGACGGTGACTGGACTCGAGCTTGACTGCCACCGCATCGATGGGGCTTGCGATTCCCACGATCCTCGTTACTGCTTACCCAGATGACGTTGACCGGAACCGCGCCCTGACGCGCCTGATAGCGCGCCTTCATGAGACCCCCCTATTCTCCCGAGGTGAGCTGGCGGGCTCCATTTCCACGCTGGGCAAGGTGAACTGAAATACGGCGCCGCGGGGCGCATTCGCCTCTACCCACAGCCGGCCCCCATGGGCGTCGATGATAGACCGGCAAATCGACAGTCCCATCCCGACCCCGCTGGACTTCGTGGTGTAGAATGCGTCAAAAACGCGCTCGCGGCGTTCCGGTTCAATGCCCGGGCCAGAATCGCGCACCGCGACGAGGATGCTGCCGTTCGCCCTGCTTTGCGCGCTGCTGATCGACAACTCGCGCACGCTTTCGTCGACAGCGGTCATTGCTTCAACCGCGTTCAGGATCAAATTCAGAACGACTTGTTGCAACTGAACACGATCCCCTTCAACGGGAGCCAGCCCCTCCATAAGGCGGGTCTGGACCGAGACTCCATTCTTTATGATTGCGCTTTGCCCCAGCCCAATCACCTCGGTGATCGCCTCATTGAGATCAATACGATCCTTTCGCGGAGCCGTTTTTTTGATGTGAGCCCGGATACGGTCGATAATGTCTCCGGCTCGATCGGCGTCACCCACGACGCCGCCGAGCGCTTCCCTGATCTCGCCAAGGTCTGGCGGCTGCTTATCAAGAAAATTGAGGGCCGCACGAGCGTTGTTACGCGCGCTGCCGATCGGCTGCGTGATTTCATGAGCCAGCGAGGCGGCCAGTTCTCCCATCACGCTCAGGCGGTTCATGTGGGCGATATCTGACTCCAGCTGGCGCAGCCTCTCATGCTCCTCCTGTGCGCGCATGGCTGCTGTCACATCGGCTCCGGTGCCGCGATAGCCGCGGAATCCTCCGTTGGCGTCAAACACTGGCTTGCCGCTAGCCTTCACGTACATCGGAGCGCCGTCACCGCGTACGGATCGATATGCGAAGTCACGGAACGGCCTACGGGCATCGAGAGTTGCCTGAACAACCCGCCACTTCTTCGGCTCCGTTTCAAGGTCAAGAGCGTAATCCCAGAAGGCCCTGCCGATTCGACTCGCCGGATCCGAGCCAAACGCATTCTCTGTCAGCAGCGTGAACCTGTAGTCCGGACCTATCTCCCAAAACCAATCGGAGGCGGTTTCGGCGTAGTCGCGGAACTTCCCTTCGCTCTCCCGCAATGCTTGTTCGGCGCACTTGAGCTCTTCAATATCCAGAGTCGCCCCAATCCACAGCAGTAGGGTTCCATCGCTTGCCCGGAACGGTTCCGCGCGAGTGAGGAACCAGCGGTAGTCTCCTTGCGCGCTACGAACTCGATAGCTATGCTCAGCGGCCTCGCCCGTGCGCAGACATGTTGACCAGTATTTGCGTGATTCTTCTTGGTCGTCCGGATGCAACAACGGAACCCAGTCGTCCCACTGTGCGCCAATGCCAATGCCGAAACGTAGGGGATGATCTTTCGGAACCCCAAGGTAATCCGCAGTTCGTTTATTCACGAAGGTGAGGACGCCGGACGGAGCCGCGTACCAAGTATAAGCCGGAAGAACATTTAGCATGGCTTGCAACTGTGCGACGTAGGTCGGTTCACCCTGGGGGCCCGTTGACCAGATGAGGCCCTGCGCCGTGTCGATGATTTGACGGAGCTTGTGTTCGCTTTCCCGAAGGGCGTCTTCCGTTTTTCTTCGGTCATCAATATCGATCAGAACGCCGTACCAATCTAACACCGCGCCATCGCTGGCTCGCAGTGGTTCTCCGCGCACCTCGAACCACCGATATCGACCGTCCGCTCCTCGAATTCTGCACGCTGCATCGTGAGGATTTCCAGATTCGAGATTTTTGAGCCAAGTCCTCACCTTGAATGCGACGTCGTCCGGATGAACCCTTTCCATCCATCCCCAGCCGATGATTTCGCCAAGTGGCGCTCCGAGATATTCGAGCACACGCTTGTTGACGTATTCGAAATTGCCATCTGGCCCTGCTTTCCACACAAGCGCCGGAATCGTCTCCACTACCAACCGAAGCTCTTGCGCGCCGCTCGTCAGGGCCTCTTCAGTTCTGTTACCCTCCTTGGACATAGATCGCTCCATGGCCGATCTGCAGATTCAGACCTTCGTTTTGCCGAGACGTCGCGTCGCCGCCAAAGATGCAAGGCGCTCAGTCATCTTACCCCGTGGCCCCACGGACGGAAGACGTCCGTGGGGCCTCCTTAGGTTAATTGGCCAACCCTTGCGGAGTCGCAGTCGGTCACTCTAAGGTTCTGAAATCGCTGCGAGTCTAGTCGACCAATTCAAGACAAGCGTAAGAATCCCGACCTCCAAGGCGCGCCGAACAGCCGGTCGAGCGGCTCGCCGTGGCCCGGCGCGGTAGCGCAGACGCTCAGCGGCTGCTTCAATTCGATTGGCCATCGGTTGGTACAGCGACCGGCGCGGCGCGCCAATCTCCGTCGTAGGGCTTGCTAGTGCTGATGGAGCATCATGAGCTCCTGCTTGAAGATGTCCGGCATGAGCTACCGTTGGGTCTAACCTGGCGACCGCGACATGAGCCAAAGATCATTCAAGCCGGTCCATTTGATTGAAGCTTTGCGCTAGGGCCGTGACCCTAAACCAAGGTTACACCTAGCGAAAACACGGTAACATGCCGCGCCACTAACGCCCAATAGACTGTGTAACATTTGAAAATCACTATATTTGTGGGTCCTAAGAGCCGACGCCGACAACCGAGACACGCAGGATGCCGATTGCTCCGACGACCGTCGGGACGTACGACGATTTTCGGAGTAGCCGTCGAACCCGACGGATGAAAGGCCAACCTGGCGAACCAATTGGAGAACCTTGTGAAATTTGTAACAATGGTTAGGGTCCTCTTTGCGCTTTTGAGCTCTCCTTTCTTTAGTGCTGCGGGTTGGGCTTATCCCAATTCACTGAAAATGACTTGTTCTGACGCCCAAGGCTACATCGCCAGCAACGAGACCGCCATTCTTGCGACCGGCGACGAGTGCGCATCGTTCGCGTCTACGAACTGCATTGGTGGTATTCCCGCTTATGTACGCACGAGAGACGTCAACTACTGCTTCATCGGTCTATACTGCGACGGCGTCACTCTTACCCCAGACGCCGGCTACTACCAGGGCACGGGCAAACATTGATGGAGAGCGCGGATTCAAAGCATCATTTGAGAACCGCCATAACGTCCTTGAAACGGGGCGCGGCCGGGGGGCAGCGTCTTCCCGCCGCTACTTTCGACAAACCATCGCGCCGCAGTCCAAGACAACGCCGATCACGTCGGCTCATCCTTCGCTCACGACAGCATGAGGTCGATTATGCCACATCGTGGAATTCATCATGTCACCATCATCGCCGGAAGAGCGCAGCGCAATCTCGACTTTTACGCCGGCGCCCTCGGGCTTCGGCTGGTAAAAAAGACCGTCAACTTTGACGATCCCGGCTCCTACCATCTCTACTATGGCGACCGGAGCGGCGGCCCCGGCACAATCATTACGTTTTTCCCGTGGGAAGGCGCGGCTCCCGGCCAGCTTGGCGCGGGCGAAACGCAGGAGACGCTATTTAGGATACCCGAAGCCGCCATCGGCTACTGGACGCAGCGGTTAATCGAGAAAGGCATCGTTCACGAAACGATGACAACCCGCTTTGGCGAAAGCGTCATTCCATTCAGGGACCCGGACGGCGCCCGTCTTGCGCTTGCTGCGCAAAAGGGCATTGAAGCCGAGCCGGCCTGGAGCGCAGGCGAGATTCCCTCCGAGCATGCGATCCGCGGCCTTCACAGCGTAAACCTGCTCGTCGAGCGACCTGAACCTACCGCGGCCATTCTTATCGACGTGCTCGGATTCTCAGCCACGCATCGCGAAGGAGCGACCCAGCGCTACCGAGTAACGGATACTCAGCCAGGATCAATCGTCGATATACGCGCCGTCGGCGGCTTCCCGCGCGGCCACCAGGGCGCTGGATCCGTCCATCACGTTGCATTCCGCGCCGCAGATGACGCCGATCAGACCGAAATGGTCCGCAAGCTTGTTGACACTCATAGTGTCCGCACCACCGACCAGAAGGACCGGAACTACTTCCGCTCGGTCTATTTTCGCGAGCCGGGCCACGTTCTTTTCGAGATTGCGACCGACCCGCCGGGCTTCGCCATCGACGAGCCGGTCGAAAAACTCGGCGACGCGCTCAAGCTGCCGCCTTTTTTGGAAGATCAGCGCGCGCAAATCGAAGCGGCGCTCCCTGAACTTAGGGCGCCACAGTGAGGTGGACCAAATGACGGCCGATCTTTCATTTCGGCACATCTTCGAGCCCTCGGCTAGCACGCCGCCCCCCGTGTTGCTTCTGCATGGCACTGGAGGCGATGAGCATGATCTTCTGCAACTTGGGCGAGCGATTGCGCCCGGCGCGGCCTTGCTCGCGCCGCGCGGCAAGATCCTCGAGAACGGAATGTCACGCTTTTTCCGACGCCTCGCCGAGGGGGTGTTCGACGAGGACGACGTGCGTTTCAGGGCGGCCGAACTCGCCGGCTTTATTGCCCATGCGCGCCGTCTCTATAACCTTCAGGCGCCGATTGCCGTGGGCTTCTCCAACGGCGCGAATATCGCGGCCGCCGTCCTCCTGCTGCATCCTGAGGCGCTCGCCGGCGCCATTTTGATCCGCGCCATGGTTCCGCTCAGCGTCGAGGCGGGTGACGCGCTCACCGGCAAGCCGATACTCATCATTTCTGGCGACTCCGATCCCATCGCGCCGCCCGACAACGCCGCACGCCTCGCAGCGATGCTCGCAGCGAGGGGCGCCGCGGTTGAACACGAAACCATTCCCGCCAGCCACGGCATGGCTCAGCGCGACCTGCTGCTCTCAGCCTC
>Ga0206856_10105_pt1 | contig 25165 bp, 24 predicted proteins | sample Alteio_BWOrgCont_48_FD_152630 | JGI IMG/M metagenome (GOLD analysis project Ga0206856, IMG submission 152630) | Enriched cells from forest soil in Barre Woods Harvard Forest LTER site, Petersham, Massachusetts, United States -... | ecosystem: Environmental > Terrestrial > Soil > Temperate forest >...
GCACGATCACGCCTGCCCGAATATCCGCTGAATATCGCGGATGGTATCGCCCATGTCCAAGCCGTGGCCAAAGTGCTGGGCTGCTTCGGCCAGGAGGCGCGTGAATCCATCCAGGAAGCAACGGATTTGGAAGACGCGGACACCGCCGACCTTTTCACTGAAGTTTCGCGCGGCCTTGATAAATGGCTCTGGTTTGTCGAGGCGCACAATCAGGCGCCTAAATAATTTTTTCAACCGATACAAATTAAAGCTAAAAATATGAACACACTCGAAATTAGAGGTGATTGGAACATCGTTAAAGGCAAATTAAAGCAAAAATGGGCCAACCTGACGGATAACGATCTCGAATACGTCGTCGGTAAAAATGACGAATTATTCGGCCGGATTCAGAAGTGCACGGGTGAATCGTTGGAAACGATTTATAAGGCCGTGGAAGACGCCATTTCCAGCAATGACCCCTAAACGGCCGCGGCTCCCTTACTTCACCAGCAGTAAGATGATTTTGGCATAAATTATTTTGGATCAGGTATTCCGCCATCCAAAGTCAGGATGCGTTCTGCGGTTAATTGCGCTTCGGCAGCCAGCCAGTGCTGGACATCATACCCTGGCTGGGACCCTTGATTGACAAAGATTTCGTAGGCCCGGTGCGCCACTTGGTCTTGCGACGGTTTAAAATCAATCCCGTGTTGCTTTTCTTCCATGTCTACCACTGTCGATGGCGTCTTAACCGGCGTGGAGGTAACCGGATGAAGGTTTTTGTCGTGGTGGTATTGGTGGCGGTGCTTCATGGGTCGGGTATGGCCTGACTTTATTTCTGGTGGGGATAGCCATGCGTACGGGTTAGATTACGCTCCTTGAGAATTTCCGCCTCGGCGTCCAACCAATGTTCGACGTGGCGTCCATGGGGGAAGCCTTCATTCACATAGCTGAGGTAGGCCTTGGCGGCGACGGCATCCGCGTAGGGAGGAAAGTCCGTCTTGTTGTGATTTAATTCACCGGCGGCGGCCACATGGGCTGCGCCCGCCGGTTTTTGGTTTTGATCCTGATAAAAGTTTTTGTTCATGGGCAGAGCATAGTCTATTCGACCGCGTTGCGACAATGGGCTGTTCACCCACCACGATCATGACTGCGGCGGCAGTATCCTTTCATCACGGTTAATTCTTGCTTGGAAAGCAGGACTCGATGCGGTTCGGGTCGCCGTCACCAGGAAACGATAAACAATCTGCAAAAGCGCCAGTGCATAATTTTGCGTTCTACTCGCTCTGCGCATAGACTGAATGGTGGTCAATGGTAGGGTATCACCCCATGGTGATTTGGGAAGCGCACGGGTTAAATGGCTAACACTACTTTCTCTTTTCGCCCAACAGCAATGCGCTCATGAAAAACGTCCGCACGAGATTATCCGTTCGCTATCTCAAGGCGCTCCGGGCCCACCTTCGCCAAAAAGGATCAGACCATGTTGAACGCGCCCAAAGTTTGGGCCGCGTTGCCTTGGCGGGCGGTTTGGCAACGCTGGATTTGGCCCTCATTCATGAAAATGCCGTGGCTTCGCTGGCGTCGTCGCACGATTTTTCCAACCCACGCAACGGGTCGTTCAAGCGCACGGGTGTGTTTTTTACCCAAGCCCTGGTTCCCCTGGAAATGGCCCATTGCGCGACCAGGGAGACTAATCAGCATTTGCAGCAGCGGGCTGCGGACCTGGCCAAGGGCAATCGCCGATTACAACGCGAAGTTACCCGACGCGAGGCCGGCGAGGTGGCCATCCGCAATGGCAAGGAAAAGTATCGGAAGCTTTTTTTAGATTCGCTGGTGATGCAGAAAAAACTCCGCCAACTCACGCACCAGATTATTACGGCGCAGGAGGAAGAGCGCAAAGAGATCAGCCGTGAACTACACGACGAAGTCGTGCAAACGCTCGTCGGCATCAATGTCGAGTTATCGGCACTGGGTCATGGCGCTGCCCTCGGCCAGGACAGCTTGCAGGAGAAAATCGCTCACACCCGACTGTTGGTGGAAAATTCGGTGAAAGCAGTGCACAAATTCGCCCGCGAACTGCGGCCGGCGGTGTTGGACGATCTTGGCCTGATCCCGGCGCTGCATGCCTTCAGCAAGAACCTGACGGAGCGAAAAAAAATCAGGATTCAACTGACGGCCTTTGGCGGAGTCGAGGCGCTAGGTTCCGCCAAACGCACGGTGCTGTTCAGGGTGGCTCAAGAGGCGCTCACCAATATCTCCCGCCATGCCCACGCGACCCTAGTCCAGATTAGCATCAGCGAAATTTCGGACGGCATCCGGATGGAAATTAACGACAACGGAAAATCGTTTAACGTGGATAAGACCCTCGCGACGAGTAGCAATAAGCGCCTGGGCTTGGTGGGCATGCGAGAACGCGTCGAAATGGTCGGTGGAAAACTGGCCATAGAATCCAAACCGGGCCGGGGCACCACCGTGCGCGCCGATATTCCTTTTTCTCAGCAGAAAGACAAAAAATGAACAGCCCCGAACAAATCACTGTTTTGCTGGCCGAAGACCACGTCGTCGTGCGGGATGGGTTGAGTTCACTCCTGAATGTCGATGGTGGTTTTAGAATCCTCGGTGAAGCGCGGACCGGCCGCCAAGTCGTGGAGATGGCTCAGGCCCTGCGCCCCCAGGTCATTCTCATGGACATCGCCATGCCGGTGCTCAATGGCTTGGAAGCGACGAAGCATATTCTCGCCAACGATCCCGCCGCGAAGGTGCTTATTCTTTCGGCCTACAGCGACGACGAGTATATTTCGCGCGCCAGTGCGGCTGGGGCGGTCGGTTTTCTCGAAAAACAAACCTCCGCCGAGATTCTGCTCAAAGCCATCCGCGAAGTCGCCAAAGGCAACTCCTTTTACAGCCCAACCATCGTCAAGCGCCAGCGCCTGGCTCTAAACAAGTCGCGGAACCGAAATGGGTTCCCCGTAGCGAATGGCGCTCTTTTGACTCCACGTGAATTGGAAGTGCTGCAACTCGTGGCGGAAGGCTCGGCCAACCGGCAAATTGGGGACGAACTTGGCATCAGCATCAAGACCGTGGAGAAGCACCGGCAGAACCTCATGGACAAGCTCAATATTCATGACACCGCCGGGCTGACCCGCTACGCGCTGGCGGCGGGGATCATCGAAAATAACGTCCGTCTTACCATCCATTAAATCCGGCGGTCAGCGTTTTGATTTTGCCTGATGCCATTCCGACGGTGGGGGTTATGGTCGATAGATGACCGTGCGCCAGTGTTACTATTCAGTATAAGGTAAAGGATTGGTAGGGTATCGCCCCATACCGGGATTGGACCGATTAGTGTAAGCTCTGAGAAAATACGTCCATTCCTTTCCATCCCCTCGGGGATAAATATTAAATGAAATTCCAATCTTTGCTTCCTTTTCCGATTCTCGCGCTGGCCATTCTATTGGGCCTGTCCAATCGTGGATCCGCCCAAATTTTGCAGACGGCGGACAATTTCGCCATTCTCAGCGGTTCTGGCAGCGTATCCAATACCGGCAACACGCAGATAGATGGGAATGTCGGCTCATCCACCAGCGTCTCGGGTTTCCCTCCGGGGATAATTACGGTGAATGGATCGCCGGCCACTCCCATTACTGGTGGTTCCACCCTCCAAGCGGAGTTGGATTTGATCAAAGCCGAAAACGGTTTGTCGGCCATGGCCTCCACGGCGACGGAGACCGGCGTAGACCTAGGCGGGCTGATCTTGAAGCCCGGTGTGTATACTTTTGCCGACGTGGCAACGCTGAACGGAATCCTTACGCTCGACGCCAACAACCAGAGCAACGCGGTCTGGGTTTTCCAAATCGGCTCGTCGCTCAACACGAGCCTAAATTCAGCCGTCGTTTTGGAAAATGCCCCCGGCGGCGGCAGCAGTGCCGGCATCTACTGGGATGCCATGGCGGCCATCACCATCGGTGCAGGCAGCACAACCCTGGGAAATTACCTGGCGGGTACCAGCATAACTTTAAACGGCAACGATAGCGGCATGGGTGGCCGACTCCTTTCGCAGGCGGCTGTCACCATTTCCAGCGCGTCCACGCTCAATTCCACCGGAGATCCCGGTGTTGATGGTTATGATCATGGTTTAATGTATAATGGTAGCGGCCAAGTGGTGCCAGCATTGTCTGCCTCCGTACCGGAACCGGCGGCATTTCTCTGGCTGGCGCCCCTTGGCGCGCTAGGTATTGCCTTCTGGCGGCGGCGACAGACCGTGATGGGGCCATTGGTTGCGTAAAAGTCGATGATTGGTAGTAAATTTATCTTCTTCGGTTTAGTGGTTTTGTTCTGGACTGGTCTAGTATTGGGTCAGGAAGCGAAAACATCGAGCTATTCTCCTGTCATCCAGAGCGATGAGTTTTCCATTAGAATGTCACGGATGATTGCCGAAAAGTCGTCGGTGATGAAAAGACAACAGGATCTTTTACTAGAACGCTACGATTTGCGCAACGACCCGGCCCTCAACGCCACCATGGCCCGCGGCAAGCCAATCCAGCAAGGCATCCGGGTCAAGCTCACCCCCGGCACCAGTTGGGAAAAATTGGCAGACCTGAGCCCGGAGGAAATTCGAGAGGCCGATCTTTTCCCGCAGGGTTTTTTGCCGTTGCCCCACCCCAACCAACCGGAGGGCGGCATGGTGTTTCCTCACTTTGAAATTGATGAAATTAAGAAACAAGAAGGACGGGACTTGACCCGGTTTGATTTGGATTTTGATTTGCCAGACCAATTTCTCCCGGAATTTCCCCCGGCCATTTTTTTGACCACGCGACCGGACTTAGGCGATGTTTCGCAGGGCAAATTAGTGACGAGTGACAATTTTTTCGAAATGTTCAACGGCATTTTGAACCCCAAACAAATCGAGGGGCTGCGTCTGCTGGTCACACCTTTTCCGCAACAACAGTTTAATGACACAACGGACCGGCGCTCGGAACGGCCCTCGCGCGGCGTGTCTTGTTTCGACTGCCATGCCAACGGCCATACCAACGGCGCAACGCATTTGTCCGGCGACACCCGGCCCCAGGCCTACCGTCATCGCATTGATACACCCTCCATGCGCGGATTGTATGTCCAGCGCTTGTTTGGTTCGCAGCGGGCCTTGAAGTCGGTGGAAGACTTTACGGAGTTTGAACAACGCGGGGCGTACTTCGACGGCGACCCGGTACTCGCCACCCAAAAAGGCGTTAATATCTTAGAGCACGGCAGCCAAGTCCAGTTCATGGCGGAGTTCGAGGAGATTTTAGATTTCCCACCCGCGCCGAAGCTCGACATTTTTGGAAAACTGAATTCAGCGAAGGCCACCGCTGCGGAACTCCGGGGGCAAAATATCTTTTTCGGCAAAGGACAATGTTTTGTCTGCCATGAGCCGCCGTATTATACCGACAACTCGACCCATAACCTGCAGGCGGAGCGGTTTTACAAAGCAAAAACAGTCAACGGCCTCATCGAAGGTGCGGATGGGCCCATCAAAACATTTCCCTTGCGAGGCATTAAGGATTCACCACCCTACCTCCACGACGGACGATTGCTGACGCTGGAGGACACCGTGGAATACTTTAACTTGGTTCTGGGAACCAAACTGAGTGCGGAAGAGAAAAGCGAGCTGGTGGCATTTCTGAAAGTTTTATGAAAAATTGGGTGGGGTTAGGCCCCATGGTCGTCTGGGTTATTTTCGCGTAAGCTTGGATGGTGAAAATTTTTCGCCTTTCGCTGGTATCAATGCTCTTGCCCTGCGCTGCGCACGCACAATTTGCGGATACTTTCGACACCCTCAATCCGGCGTGGACCACGGACCGCTATGCGCCAGCGGCATTTCAAACGGTGTCGTTCGACGGCGATAATCGCCTGCAAATCACCATTGACCAGACCGGCAGCAGCGCCAATCGGCCCGCGCCCACCTACACTGCGCCTTTTTTTAATACCCAGGGAGATCAGCGCCCAGTTGGCATCGTTGGTGAATGGTCGCTCAGCGCGCAAGTGTATGTTTCCGCCACGTTCGACACCACCACCGGCCAGCTCGTGCAAACCGACCTTTGGGCCCACACCGGCAGTACTCCGTCCACTGGCGATTACGCCATTTTTGGTCTTACTAATGCCAGCCCCACCGACCCGCTTAATCCCAATGCGACCGACCGTTCGTTTCATTTTCAAGTCTTCGACGGAACGGTGACAGACCCCACCAGTTGGTTTGATGCCGGGCTGCCGACTGGTTTCTCCTTTAATGCCTGGCACACCCTGGCGGAAACCTACAACGGCACGACCGTCGAATACCTGCTCGACGGCGTTACGGTATACTCCGACCCAGCGTCGGACGGTAGCAGCTTGCAGACGGCATTTTTAGAAGCTTACAATTTTGGCCAGACCGACGCGAACGGATTAAACAGCTACTCGGTGTATTGGGACAATGCCGTGGCCGATGCCGTCATTCCGGAGCCCGCAAGCTTTGCCTTGGCCATCGGACTGGCCTCCCTGGGGTTGGGGTGGACCCAACGCCACTGGTTTAGGAAAACGGTATGAAAATTCCCGTCCTGATGGAAACTCAACCGTTAGCGCAAGCAATGCCCCTTCACATTATAAACATCATGAAACAGACATTAAAAAATCCCTTGGTGCAAGCCGGCCTCGTGCTCGGCGCAGGATTTGGGGGCTTGGCGGACGGAATTGTTCTCCATTCGATTCTCGGCTGGCATCATATGATATGTTATACGATGGACTGCCAGCCTTTATCCGTCGCGCAACTTCAGCAGGAGAATACTCAAGATGGCTATTTCCTGCTGGTGGTCTGGTTGATGGTGCTGACGGGCACCGCCATGTTGTTTCGCGCGGCGAGCCAGGCGGGCCTGGCGGCCAGTGGCCGGGTTCTGGTTGGCGCGATGCTGGCGGGCTGCGGCGCATTTAATTTTCTGGAGGGCCTGATCAATCATCAGATTCTCGGCCTGCATCACGTCGTGCCGGGCAGCCCGCATCAGCTTTTATTCGATATGCTTTATCTGGCGAATGGCGTTTTGTTTTTCGTGCTGGGCGCGTGGCTTATCGGCTCATCAAGAAGCACGACAGACCAGCCTTGAGGCCGGAGGTGTATCCGAGCCAAACCACGGACTGGCCGACGCAAGCAGGGTTAGGCCCCATAGTAATTTGCGTGCCGACTGCCTATAATGCGCGGCATGAAAATACAATCACGGATAGTCGTGTTAATGGCTCCGCTGGCTGTCATGGTTTGTTCCACGGCCAGGGCCCAATCGATCCTCGGGGAAGCAGGCAACTTTACCATTCTTGGCGGTGCTGCGGTAACGAGCACCGGCGTGTCAGGCACAATCATTTCCGGTGGAGACGTCGGTTCCGCCGCTGCGGTCACCGGCTTTCCTCCAGCGGTGGTTACGGGAACCGGCGTAGTCACCATCGACCCGGTCGCAGTGGATCCGGCGTTGGCCGATTTGACCAAGGTGGAACAAGATTTAGCGGCCATGCCAAATGCCATTGACAAGAGCGGGCTGGACCTGGGCGGCCTGACTTTGCTGCCGGGTGTTTATTCATTTTCGAGTGCGGCCTCATTGACTGGGGTGCTGCAACTAAACGCCAACGGTCAGGATAACGCGTACTGGGTCTTCCAAATTGGCAGCACGCTCACCTCGGCGGCAAATTCAAGTGTCACACTGATTGATCCGGGTGTGCTGGGTGGCAGCGATGACGGCATTTACTGGGACGTGGGAACCGGGATCACGATCGGCGCGAGCAATCAAATTCTTGGCAATTACCTGGCGGGAACGAGTATCACTATCGGCAGCGCGACGAGTGGCAGTGGCCGGGCTTTGGCGCAAGCCGGCGTCTCTCTCGATGCCAACCCCATCAGTTCCATTGGCGGCCCGGGCGGCAGCGGCTGGGCCGGCGCCCTCAGGTATAATGATATCGGCACCAGAATTATACCCGTGCCGGAACCAGCCATTATAATTTGGCTGGCGATATTTGGTGGCTTGAGCGCTGGCCTTTTGTGGTGCCGATCCCAGAGGTTTACTAGAATTGTTGCATGAAGAACAGGTAGGGTTTCGCCCTATAGCTGTGCCCGTCGCCGTCGTGTATTCTGCATAAACATGAAAAAATCCACTTATCTCTTTCGCGGATTAGCCGGTGCCTTGCTCGCGGCCACCCTGCTTTTAAACTCCGGTTGCTTCCTTTTCGCTGTGGCTGCCGTCGGCGCCGCTGCTGCTGCTGGCACTGTCGCTTATGTCGACGGTAAACTCGAATCCACGCTCGGCTATCCTTACAACACCGTCGCCGACGCTTCCAACAAAGCAATTAACCAACTCGGTTTTGCCAAGCCAGAGGAACACAAGGACGAACTGTCCGACACGCTCACGACCCACACTGCCAAGGGCAACCAGGTGGTCATCATCCTTACTAAAGACGGCGACGCCTCCACCAAGGTGAGTATTCGCATCGATACCATGGGCGACAAGGAAATATCCCAATCCATTCTCGATAAAATCAAATCCAATCTCTAATCCAGTCAACTTCCTTAATTATGAATAATATCCAAGACACCGCCACCCACACGCCCAAAGAACTGCTCACCGAGCTGCAAACGCTCGTCGCCGAAGCCGAAAAGATGATCGGGAGTTCCTTGTCGGAACACTCCGACGATGCCGTCTGTAGCATGAAGGCGCGCTTCAGCGCCGCGCAGGATCGTTTTAACGACATTTACGAAGGAACGAAGAAGCAAGTCGTGGCCGGAGCCCAGTACACGGACAAGACGATCCGCGAAAATCCGTACCAGTCACTGGCCGTTGCGCTCGGAGTCGGTGCGCTGGTCGGCGGGCTCGTCGGTATGCTGGTGGGTCGCAACAGCAAGTAACGTTTTTCGCTCATGATCAAACCTGCGCCAAAGGCAACGGTTGGTTATCTCGCGTCTCTGCGGTCGCTGGGGGATGGCCTCCTGGCGACCGTGCAGGAGCGCGTGGAGCTGTTTTCCGTTGAGCTGCAAGAAGAGAAACTCCGTCTGTGCCAGACCTTCATCTGGTCGAGCGCACTTTTTTTCGTCGGGGCGATGGCACTGTCGTTTGCCAGCCTGACATTGGTTTATTTATTCTGGGATAGCGCGCGGCTCGCCGTTCTAGGTGGATTGACGGCATTCTATATTGGAGCTCTGGTGGTGATGGTATGTGCATTTCGGCGTTTTCTGGCCCGCCAACCGGCATCATTCACCGGCACACGACTTGAGCTCAAGGAAGACCGCGCATGTATCCGCAACGGCAACTAACCGTCCTGGCGGACCGCAAAGTTGCGTTGCGGCAAAGCATTGCCCGGCGCCGAGTCCAATGCGCTGCGGATGTTCTCCGCGTTACCAAGCCCTTGGCCTGGCTTGACCGGGCGCAGACACTCTGGGAGCGGATTCCCCTGCTGGCGAAAGTGGCGGCGATTCCGCTGGGCTTGCTGGCCATCAAGCGCGTGATTTTTCCACAACGGAAAATAAAGATATTTGGCTCCTTGCTGCGCTGGGGCGTCGATATCTTTGGCGTGATGCAGAGCATCAATGCAACGAGCAAAGAATAAGCTCACTATGTGGTTAGTTTTTAATGTTTCGACGTCAGCAAACACGAGTGAGACCAGGCGGACATGGTCAGAGTTTGTCAGAATCCCGACTCGTTTTAAGGCTAAGTCATTGACTGCTAACACTGGTGCGGGCGGATGGAATCGAACTTTCGATTCCCTAACCATAGGGACAATGGGTATAACTACCAGTGAGGCAGCACGTTATTGGATTAAGTTGTTATAAGGACATTACCCGCAGCTTTGGGTGGGCCTTGCTTTGCCATACATCCCGTCCGGCCTTCAAATCCGCGAAGGTCGAGCGGACAAAAAGACGGACGGTGCGGCGTGGGGTGGGTATGGGGTTTACGTCTCTGGCCAGGGCATATCAAGTGGAAGGGGCTTCACATCACGCCACTCGGGGAAGCGGTCGAGTTCAGAGAGTTTGGTGCGGTCATTCAGCGCGGTAACGAGGGCAGTAAGAAAATTTATAGCATCGGCGGGAAGCTTGGGGCGAAGATACTCAACAAAGTAGGTGATATCCCACGGGACTTGCACGTCTGACATGACTGGGAGAGGTTCGCTTGCGATAAGGGTTTTGAGTTGGCCAAGAAAGAGCGCAGTCGGATGCCCTTCGAGCAAAGCAACGATAGCGCGCAAAAAGACGACGCGGGGTGTTGTGTTGGCGTATTGAGGTGCCTTTGATTGCGAGTTGACCCCAAGGAGCTGCTGCGCTTTGGCTAACTCGCCCAACATAATCAAGGTGAGAATATGGTTGTTGCGCCGGTGAACAGTAAAGGGATGTGCGTTGCCCAGGGTTTTGACACTTACTTCGAGAACCTTTTGGTCATACGACTTTGCTAAGGAAGGACGATCGCTTTTTCTCATACGATAGGCGTAATTATTCATTTCCTTTACAGCATCTGGATGTTCAGACCCGAGTTTGCGCTCTTTAGCTTCAAGCGCTTGCTGGTGGAGTTTGTCTGCTTCTGCGAAGTCGCCCTTTTTATCCAATAAATCGGCTAGTGCGGACAAACTGCTTAAAGTGTCCGGATTTTCCAGCCCCAGCGCCTTTTCTCGAATTGCCAAAGCTTCCCGAAATAAAGGTTCGGCTTCAATTAGCTTATCTTGTGTCTGCAAAAGCATGGCGAAACCATTCAGAATAATGGCAATACGGGTGTGGCCAGCTGGCAAAGCGCTACGCAAAATCTCCACCGCTTCGCGGTAAAGTGGTTCAGCTTCAGCTAATCTATTCTGATCGCGAAAAAGCGAGGCGAGATTGTTCAAAGTCACTGCAATATCAGGGTGCCTCTCGGACAGGGCCTTGCGCCGAATCTCGACTGATTCTAGTAAAAGCGATTCGGCTTCAGTCATTTCGCCCTTTGCATGTAAAAGCGATGCGAGATTACTTAGAGTTGAAGCAGTGTCGGGATGCCCGGCGGGAAATGCTTTGCGCCTAAGTTCTAATGATTGCCTGAAAAGAGACTCTGCTTCGTTGAGTTTGCCTAAAGCTCGTAATATAGAAGCGAGGTTGTTCAGGGCGGTGGCGATACTGGGATGCTCGGCGGGTAAAGCATTGCGGTAAAGCTCAAGCGCTTCCCGAAAAAGAGGCTCAGCTTCAGCAAACTTGTCCAGTAAATACAACACTCCCGCTAGATTGCCCAAGCTGGCGGCAATAGCAGGGTGCCCGGCGGGCAGGCCTTTACGTAAAGACTCCAGAGATTCACGAAGTAGCGGCTCGGCTTCAGCTAACTTGTCCTGATTCTTCAAAACGCCCGCAAGTGCTAGCTGGCTCTTCGCGATGGAAGGATGTCCAGAAGGTAAAGCTTCGTGATTAACCTTTAGCGCTTCCCGCAAAAGTGACTCAGCTTCGGTAAACTTACCCTGATTTTCCAACACTTGCGCGAGGTTGTGAAGACGAATAGCGATAAATTGATGAGTCGGCTCCCGATGTTTCATATCGATGGCCAAGGCCCGGCGAAGCAACGATTCAGCTTCAGTGTAATGTGCTTCTGTACTGATGATATGACCAAGATTACTGAGCGTGATGGCAATTTCGGTTATGTCGGTTTTTGGATCAGCTTCCTGTTGGGCAAGTGACCTGCGAAGCAGACTTTCAGATACATTCGAATCAATCCAAAATCCTATCCATTGCATCAACCATTTGACTAATTTTGGTGCCTCAACATGGGTCTGATTCAGTAGTTGTGTAACCAAAGTAAGCAGGGGGCGAATTTCCCACTGGGCAGTCGTTTCATGCCAATGTTCCTCAAGATATTCGGAGCGGGTAAACGAGTTTTGAATGAGTCGGTTTTCCAAATGCGCAGCCGTATCGCCTCTTCGCTGCTTCAGGCACTTCTGCACCAAGCGATGAATACGGCAAATCCTCGGCGTGCGGCCGTCGTCGGCTAGCTCGACAACTTGCAGCAGTCGCAGGCTGATGAGATGATTGACGAGAGTGAGCCAGGGATCGTCATGGCCGGGCGCGACATCTTGGGCGAGTTCCGGATAGTCTTGGGCGGCGACAGCGCGGAGCCAGGGCAACGGCACGCTGTCCGGCGGCAAGAGGGCAGCGAGGGTGAGGACGAGATTTTCGGCAGGTGATAAGGTCTTGAGCGTGGGTTCCAGGGTGAGGGATATCAGCTTTTGCTCGTGCGCGACGGCTCCAACGGTTCCTTTTGCCGCAGTTTCTAATCCTGTGAGACCCTCGCCTTGCAATCGTTGAAGGAACGCGGCGCATGTGACACGGCCTTCGCACTCGCCGAGGTACACCGCCACAACCTCAACAGCCAGAGTAAAGCCACCGAGCAATTTTACAATTCCGGTGGCAGCGGCGCGCTCGTCCTCACTGGCAAAGCGACCGCGGGGTTGGTAGCTTTCGATGAGGAGGAGGGCGTCTTCCTCGGGCAAATTGTCCACCGCGAGGAGCTGGTGGCGATGGGGGTCGGCGCCGAGTTCTTTCGGACCGAGGCGGGTGGTGGCCAGTACATGGAGCCATTTGCGCCCGGTCAGCAAATCGGCCTGCGGCGGCTGGAGCAGCGCGGGCGAGTCCACATTATCCAGCAGCAGCAAGGCGCAGGGTTCGGGCTGATTCTTTTCTCCGGCGCGGGCTTGCGCACCAGCATTGGCGCGTTTTTCCAATTCGGCCAAGATGCGTTTGGCGGCGCGGGTGTCGTCGCGCTTTTCTTCTTCATCCAGCGTGAGGCCGAGGTCCACATCGAGGGAGCGGATGGCGGCGGCGAGGTTATCGCGCCCGGCGCAGCCGATGAGCCAGCGGCCACCGGGATAAAAATCGGCAAAGGAATAAGCGTATTGGATGGCGAGGGCCGTCTTGCCGAGGCCGCCGACGCCGTGGACAGCGGTGAGCACGCCAAAAGCGCCGCGGCCCGCTGCCTGATGCAGGCGCTGCATTTCCTCCTGCCGGCCAACGAAACGGGGATTGTGCGCGGGGAGATTGCCCGGTGCGCGCTCGATGCGGCGCAGCCGGGTGAGGCGGTCGTGCAGGGAACGCTCCAGGTCGGCGAGGCGTTCGCGGACATCGGCGCGCTTGAGCGCCTCGCTGCCTTCGTCAAACCACGGGCGCAAGTCGCAATGGTTGCGGTGGCGCACGCGGGCCAGCCAGGCGGCGGCCTGTTGCTCAAAGCCGGGGGTGTCGAGGCCGGGAATTTCGACAAAGTAAATTTGCGCCACGCCTTGCCCCTGCACCGCGCGGGAATGTTCATACTTGAGAAACTCGACGATTTCCCATTCGCAGTAAGGGCTGGCGAGATAAGCGGGTGAGAGGACGAGCAGCAGTAGATGTGACTCACGCAGGCCGCCGAGAATGCGGTCGCGCCAGTCGTCCATGGTTTTGATATCCGTAAGGTCGAAGAAACAGTGGAGTTCTTCGCCCGCGAACCCGCGATAGTCGGTCTGAATCCGCTGGAGCAGGTCGGAGACCCGGCCAGATTGATTATCCTGACGAGCGTAGGAGACAAAAAGGTCGTAGGACATGGCGGGGGATAATTTAATTACCAGCTCACTAGGATTTAAAACGTCAACCAAATCACTTTTTCGCAAACTCTGCCGGCGGCACAATCTGGTACCCCAACGCCAGCGTGGCTTTCAAGGCGCCGACCACCGCAATTCGATCATATTCCCTCTCACTGTCTGGCAGATCGGCATAAGGCACCAAACACGGATGGATTTTTGCCGCGTCGTCACGCCGAGGGCCGAGGCGCCAGCCGTCCTTGATGCGTTGCAGGGCCCAAAGGTCGTGAGCATTTTCCGCCAGGCGCTCCAGGAGCGCCATTAAATGAGGTGGCAGGTTCACTTGCGCAGTGTCAATTGGCCGAGGCTGGTAGTCCATAACTTCGCAGCATACCAATCACGCAGACCGTGAAAAGCCCGAACACGCTAAAAATGGGGTTTCGCCGATAGCAGATGTTACAAACAAGTTGGCCTCGGGCATGGTATTTCGCTTGAACCAAGCCGCCAGTCGAAATATGACGGCACTATGTCTGGTCATAAACACCACGGGCGCTCGAGCTGGCAATGGTGGATTGTGTTAATCGCCGCGCCATTGGCTATCGTGTTGGGCACCTGGGGCAGTTGGCAATATTACAACTTCTATAACAAATATCCGAACGAACCCATTTCCTGGCTTTCGTGTTTTTACAAGTCGCTGGAGCTATTTTCCATGAAGGGCGATTTCGAACATCCCCTCAATCTGTCGCTCGAACTGGCCCGCTGGCTGGCCTTGGCTTCTCTCGTCACCACCGTTTTCTCGGCGTTTTACGAGGTCATCCGCCACGAGTCGCGCCTGTTCCGTCTCTTACGCAAACACGAACATATAATTATTTGCGGATTGGGCCGTGTCGGGTTGCAACTGGCCCGTGATTTGGCGGCGCGGGGTGAGCACGTCGTGGCACTGGAACCCGGCGCCCACGATCAAAATGCCCTCACGGCGCGGGAGGCGGGCGTCACCGTCATTTCAGGCGACGCCAGCGACCCGGACGATTTGCGCAGGGTCCGTGTGGCCAAGGCCAAACAAGTGATTGCGGTTTGTCATGACGAGCAGACCAACATCGCCGTCGCGGCGGCGGTTGGCCAAATCCTGGCCGATCCCAAAACCACGCGCAAGTTGGACCAGCCGCTCGAATGCTGGATTTTCATTCCGGATGAAAAACTGCGCCGCGTGCTGCAACAAGACCGCGTGTTCCCCAACACCAACCCCGGCTCAAATTATAAGGTGAACGTCAGTGGAATGAACCTCTTCGACCTCGCGGCGCGTCAGGTTTTTACGGAATCGCCACTCGACCACAATGGCATTGGGCCGGATGACCCGCACGTCGTCCACCTGGTGATTGTGGGCTTTGGCGAGATGGGCCGGCATCTCGCGCTACAGGCGGCGCGAATTGGTCATTTCGCCAATTTCAAAAAACTGAAAATAACCGTGCTGGAAAACAAGCCAGCGGCCAACCCGCGCGTGCAAAGCTTCCTCGACGAATACAAGATGTTGCCGCAAATTTGCGATTTTAACGTCATCGATTTGGCTTCGGATATGGACGCCGTGCCCGCGCAACTGGCGGCGTTGGACAAAACCGCCGCGAGCACCAGGGAACGGGTGACCTTTGCCTTTTGCTGGGACAGCCAGGACGAATCCACCGCCAGCGAGTCGGAGCTTTTGCGCCAACTGGAGCGCGACGACCCGGTCAACCTCGCCTGGGCGCTGGAACTGCGCCAGCTCGATGAGCACAGCAAGGCCGCCATCGTCGTTTTTCAGACGCGGGCGCGCGGCTTTGGCGCGCTCTTCCCCGCAAAAAATCCTGGCGCCGTCCTGGGCGATCGTATGCGCGCCTTCGGCATGATCGAGCAAACCTGTTCAGTGGACAGCATGTTGCACGGGCGTGAAGACCAAATCGCCCGGGCCTTTCACTCCGACTGGTTGGAAATCCAACTCAAGAAAGGCCGAAAAATCGGCGACAAGCCTTCCCTCCAGCCCTGGGAAAAACTCACCCTGCGGCTGCTCGATTCCAACCGCCACGCCGCCGACCACATCCCGATCAAGCTGCGCGCGCTCGGCTACCGCATCGCCCCCCTGGACCAGGCTCCGGCCGCCGCGACGCAATTGTCGGAAATCAAGGGACCGGACTTGGAGCTGCTGGCCAAAATGGAGCACCAGCGCTGGTGGGTTGATCACTTATTGAATGGCTACACTTACGCGCCGGGGGATTTGGATGACGTGAAGAAGACCAGCGGCTGTCTGGTCGAGTGGGACAAACTGGATCTTGGCACCCAGGACTATGACCGGAACCAGGTAAAATCCATTCCCCGCATTCTCACCGAAAAAGCCAAACGCGGCATTTATCGGCAGTCGGCATGAGGGATCTGAAAAACTATTTCACCGCAAAGTTCACGAAGAAAAAACCAAGAACTAGGAACCAGGCCCGAAGAACTAGAATGCTGTAATCCATAACTAAGAACGAGGAACGAAGAACCAAAGCACTTTTCAGTGCTTCCCTTCCAATTCGATCAAATAAAGGTGGTTCGCCACGCTGTCCGCCCAAATGTACTGACGTTCAGTATTGAGACAATTAAACTTCCTTTAATCGTCGCGCGGAAAAGCGCCATGAACGGGTCGAAAATTGGATTCACCATCTTGACAATCAGAAACGCCGACCCTTGGCCGAGTAAATAATAGAGTGCCATTAACATAATAGGCGGACCTATGTTCAGAACCTTAACGGTTGCGCCGTTAACAACAGTGTTCCGCCCTGCCGTGTTGTATCCGATAATGAGAAACGTCGCGCCGAACAGAAACCATGTGTAGCGATTTCTTCTCAACAAGAGAGAGAGTAGATCATCGTTCATTGTATTTGCATTTGCTGGTTGAACGGATTTGTTACGTCCTGTTCTGTGTTGCTGCGGACACGTCCGCCGGGCAGGTAGCTTTCGATGAGTGCGAGGGCGTCGCCCGGCGGCAGTTCTGGCACTGCGACGAGCTTGCCCACGACCGGCGGCGGTTCCTGCAATTGCCGGACGAGGTTTTCCAAATGCTCGGCATAACGGGCGTCGTCGCGAAAATCCTCGGCGTGCAGCAATTTCAGGTCTTCGGGCATGAGCGCGTAGCCGTCCACTGCGCGGCCAGCAGCATCGCGGCCATTCTGGCGCACGATGGGGGTGACGCATTTGTTCGCCGCAAAGTAGGCAAACTGCCATTCCTGGATTACATAGTCGGAGGTCACTGCTTTTGGCCCGACCACGAGGAGCAACCGGTCGCGCATATTAATGGCATCGAGAATCTCCTGATGAAACGACAGCAACCGCGATGGCATCGAAACACGGTCGAACCATACGTCGAACCCCCGCGCGGTGAGGTCATCGTAGAGCCGCCGAGCAAACGGCTCGTCATCCCCGCGGGCATAGGAAAGGAAGAGGGAGGTGCGCATGGGGTGGCAGAAAGGGTGGTGAGCCCTATAGTATGCGTTAACTATAGTTGGGGTGACGTTGGCTATTTGGATAGCTGAATACCTTCCTTGAAACTGTTGGCCGCATGGCTATTTAATATTGAGACCAGTTGGTCCATCCCTGGTTCAAATAGATGCGTCAGCTCAATGCCGTTTTGTTGCGACAATTTGGCAATATCTTGCGGCAGCGTCGCGAATTCTGGCATTTTAACGTCAACGTCCATGACTGGCACAACGTTTTTATCAAGTTTGAAAGCGTGCCGGATTTCCCACCGCATCCAATTATTTTCATTCTGAGAATCGTCCAGCGCACCGGCGCTTAGTATCACGATCATATGAGTCGCCTTTTCAATTCTTCGCAGCAGATTCACATCGAATTTTCCGCTCGGCAGTTTGTGATCCATAAACACGGAAAATCCTCTGTCCTCCAAAGCATTATGGACCAGCAGCGCCAAATGCCTGCCCCCTTTGCGCCGATAGCTGATGAAAACGTCGTAATGCCGATTGTTTAATAATTTCCAGACCGCCACGGCCAGCAGGCCAGCAGGGAACTGCACGACTGGAGGCACTAACCAATTGAAAATCACTTGATCATTTACGATAAGAAAAAGAGCCGTGACCGCAAGCACTACTGCCCCGACCAACCACCCGGCAACCACCCAGCGGGTTCGAAACCGCCCCAGGAAAAACCATGGCAGCACGGCGCAAGGCAGGCACCAGAACGTCGCCCAGAGCGGACCGGCACTCGAGAACCAGAAATCGCGAGCGGCATTCACGTATGCATTGGCCTGCCACTCGACATCATAAATGTCCCGGGCGCCATTTTGTGTGAAAGGGGTGGGATAATGCGAATGGGTTCCACTAGCGGTGGACGAAGATTCGGCGCCGATAAACACGATGGCTCCATGCAATTTGTCGTCGGGGGTCCAGTTCGGTTCGAAAAAATCGGCGAAATCCCGGGTGGGAATGTCTCCCGGCATTGCTTGATAATATAACCACTTTTCTTGATCCGGTTGGGTCGCCGGGGCTGAATTTCCCTCCGCAGCCGTCACGACGGCCAGTGCCGGGTGGCCATCCATGGACGTGTGCATTCGGCGCACGACATTGTCGGGATCAACAATGCCCACGTTGATCAAGCCCCAACCTTTGGCAGCTTGAAACAATGAAGTCGTTGTGTCGGTTTCGGTGTCTACTTGCAACGGTCCGTCGTAGTTGGAGCTTGCAATCCTTGCGCCTAAAATCACATGTCCATATTCCTTAATGGCGGCGATAAAGGCGTCATTATATTCCGGGTTCGACCCGGGCCACGCAAAATGCACATCGTAGCAGACTTGCACCACCCCGGCTTTTTGGACTTTATTCAAAAGTTCAGCCTGCAAGTTGCGATTAAGCGGTTTCCCCAGCGGTAGATTCAACCTTTGGAAGGTTTGATCGGTCACCGCGATCACCATCACTTTGGGATCAGGCTGATGGGTTAAAAGTCGATTGAGAAAGTCGTAGCTCACCCGCATCAGTGCGTCACCCGTCGGGGTGGCCATCCATAACCAGCCGGCCAGCCAAATGCCCAGGGCCAGCGTCGGCACGGTCTGTTTGCGTAACCAGCGAATGGCTTTGGATGATTTCATTGGGCGTAGCAGTTAGAGCAGAGCTTCTCCTACAAGCTCAATTTGATGCGAACCGCGAGGGTAAATTGGCGCGGGAGTTCTTCAGAGGGGGTGAGGGGAGAGAGTTGGTAATCCTTGCTCGTGAGGTTTAAAAGGCCGCAGCTTACTTCGCATTGATTGCGATAAAAACGGTATCCACCATAGACATTAAACTGCCAGAAGCTGTCGCCCGGTTCCGGGGAGATTGATCCACCATTATTCTGCATGTACCAATTTCCCTCCACTTTGAAAAAGAACCCGCTGGGGTGATTGAACAGGGCCGATAAGCTCAATTCATGCAACCCGGAGACCTCGTGTGTGGCCGCATTTTGCTCCAAGCCCGCCACGTCAGCCGGGGCGGCGGTTAATGCAGCGGCCTGCAAGGCTGGAACCTGTTCGTCAAAGGTTGATGTCGTGTAACTATAAACAGCCCCCAAAGACCAATCATCGCTCAAAAGTTGGTTGATGGTGGCACTGATCACTTGCTCGTGGTATTGGTCTTGAACGGCCAACGATGATGGCAGAATCGCATTCGGATAGTTCCCCTGGCTGTCCAGAAAGTCAAAAACGCCCAGGGCGCGATTGAGGCTCTGTCGACGATCGTCATAACCGATGCCCAGATACGTCCTGGTGGGCAATTTTTGTTCGATACTCACGCCCCAGAGTTTATATTGATTTCCCGCCACTGACCCAATCAGCGACTCCGAGTCAAGTGAGCGAAATGCCTGGGTAAATCCATCCACTTCGGTTGGTTCGAGGCTGACGCTTTCGTCAAAATCCGCGCCGCTGATGGCTTCCATGTAGGCGCCGCGCACCACGGTGCCCGGAAACGGTTGCAGGATGAAACCTGCCTTGGGCGACCATCCATCCAGTGACTGCTGCTGGCCATTAATCGGTAAGCTCCGAAAGTCAGCAGGATATTGCAAGCTATCGTATGTAACGCCGCCGGTAAACGACAGCCAGGGCATGGGTCGCCAAGTATTGTAGGCATAGAGACTGATGCGTTGAAGGTTGACTGCGAAATTTTGCCCCGCCGCTGGTGAATCAAATAACGCGGCGAGGCCGGGGTCCTGATTGACGAGCACATCCGTCGTGTTAAATGTCCCGTTTTGGTAGCGGCTGCCAAAGATCAGCGTGTCCTTTTCGCGGGAAATAATTTGCTGGAGTTCGACCGTATAGGTCTGAAAACTCGCGAGGTACGAAGAGTCGAGGGGTGTGGTATTGATTCGTTCAATGGCTCCTTTGCCTACCAGGGTTTGCAATTCGCTAATAATAGCTGGGTCGCTAAAGGGCAGAGCGAAATCGGCGGGGGTTGCTGGCAAGCCCGTCGTAAAGGAAGACACATTTCTGGACACGATGGCTTGAGTCGTCGCCAGGGCACTCTGCTCCTGCTGGTTTTCCAGTCGCCCAATGAGAAATAAAGTGTGGTTCTCGGGCGACCATTCGTGATGCCAGCCCGCGAGCAATAATGCGGGAATTTGCTTCTCATGAAAATTGAGGGTGAGGTCCGAAGTGTTCGAGGCTATGGCGTTCTGGTTATAGGTCTGGAAAAGGTCGCCGCTGTACTCGTCTTCATATTTTGTTTGGAAAAATACCGTGTCTTGCGGAGTGGCTTGATATTTTACCTGGGCATAAGTTTCCAACAGGGAAAGTTGGTTATTCGGACGGGTGCCGTCTTCGTGTTGATATTGCGTGTCCACCGCGTAGCTAAAATTGCCAAACGTGCCATATTGCGAGGCAACTTCGCTCAAGGTCCCGTTAGTCGCATAATTGGTCACGGAACTTCCGCCGAAGCCATCGTGCGCGAACATTTTGGAATATTCCTCTTGGGAAACAAATTGAGACAACGGTCCGCCCCCCACTGGGGCTAGTAGGTTGGAGAGCAGCAGTTCATTGAACCATGCTGACTCATAGCGCAGGTTGACTCGGGTAGGATCCCGCAGGGAGTCATAGACATTAGCTAAAAACAAGTGCGCGGGCGCGCTGGCATAATCATCATCGACAGCGCGAAAGGCCTCGCGCTCACTTTGTTACAGCATCCCATCGTTGAGGTAAATCGCTGCGAGATTAGTACCGCGAATGCTCCGGTCCTCATCTAACAGGAACTGTGAACGAAAAATGCTGCGATTGTCATTCAACGCCGCCGATTCCTCCAAGTCGTTGATGGCCTCATTATAGCGGTTTTCCTGCGCGTCTTGAATTGCGGAATAAAGCCAGGCGGTGGGATCCTTGGGATCCAATTCCTTGGCCCGCTTTAGATCGCGTTTAGCGTTATCGGGTTGGCCCGCATCGCTGTAGGCCTTGCCTAAATAACTGTGTAAGACTGCGCGACTTGGTTCCAGCGTGGCGGCAATTTGCAGATCGCGCAACCCGGCTTCCTCCTGTCCCTCCCGAATCTCCGTCAATCCACGCCCGAGCCATGCATTGCCAAGAGCGCCGTCCCGATCGATCGCTTGATTAAATGACTTTTGGGCGTCGACCATGCGGTTTTGTGCGCTAAACAGAAAACCTTGCAAGGCGAAAGCTTCCGCATTCTCCGGAGTTAATTTGAGCCCTTGGTCCAAGGCCGCCAGTGCTTGTGACGTGTCCCTCTGGCTGAAATATAATTCAGCCTCTTTAACCCAGGCGTAACCAAAATCCGGCGCCAGTTTGGTGGAGCGTTTTGCGGCAGTGAGTGCTTGTTCAAGCAAATGGTTGTCGCTACGGCTCTGGGCCTGAAGATAATACGCTTCTGCCAGCCATTCGCTCGCTGTTTGTGGAACATCGGAACGCGGAACGTCCGGTGATTTGACAGCCGAGATCATTATTTCGAGCGCGCGGCGCCCCGGTGCGTTGTCAGATGCTTTAGCCATGGCATCCTGTGCGTCATCCACGCGCCCAACCGCCAGCAGCACCGCCGCCCGGTAAAGTTGGCCGGCGCTGGTGCCAGGTTGGCGATCCGTCGGATATTTGTCCAGTGCGCCGAGCAAGTCGCCAGCGTTATAAGCTGCCAATGAATCAGCCACGGCGGTTTGTTCGCTGGCCTCCATCGCCAAATCGGGCGGATAAATCACCGCCGGATAGTACAAGGTCCATTGGATAAGGTCGGCCACCTGAATAGGCTTAATGGGATGTGGCGCTTGCCCGTCCAGCGCTTCAACGGCTTCACCGTTCTTTACTGTCATACTCCCGTTGGCATTCTGCAATTTTACCGTCCCATCCAGCATCATAATTTGCGTTAGATTCTTGTCTTTGTCCACGCGCACAACAAATTCCGTGCCCTCCAGGATGGCGTTACCGCTGAGGGTCTGTACCTCCAGTTCCTGCGTTTTGTCCCGTGACAAATAAAACAACGCTCCATTCACGAGATTGACCGCTGGTTTGGTCGATGCAGGCGACATCGCCAGTACCTGGACGGGCGCTGCGGGGTTGGTGTCACCGGGCGCAGGTTGAACCAGGCGAATGGTAGTCGATTGATCCAGTCGCACCGCGCTTAGCGCAGTCAGCCGTACCACGGCGCGGCTCCACGGACCCGTTCTCAGACTGTCGCCAAAGGAAATCGGCATTACCGGCTTGGCCGTATCCCAAGTGGTGGCGCTGGCTCGTTGAGCTGAAACTTGGTTTTCCGCTTCGATCAATGCGCTCTCGCCAGCCTTCGGAGGGATCGTAGCCGCCAACATGGCCGTCTCACCCATCACGAGCATGACACAAATCAGCCAGATGCAGCGAGATAGCACAGCGCCGGAGACGGTGGGGGATTTGCCCCTCAATGGCAAGGATTCTCTCCCGTTTTTTTATTTAGAATATGCCTGCTTGTTACAGTCATACATTAAGAATCCCCCTTATTTTGCTAATGACTATTTGCGATACTCCCTATAAAACTCTAGTAATGATTGCGCCAAGGGTTCACCCCAAGTTCAGTTCCCTTTTTACAAACATTCTTTTGGCCTTCCTGTAATTCCCTTCACCGCCGAATTCAGACATGAATCGCCTCCTACAACTTGTCTGTGCCGTTCTTGGCTTGGTTTTTAGTACGCTTCCCGCCTTTGGCACGCCAGGAGCGTTGGATACGAGTTTTGGAACTGGCGGGGTGGTGACGACGGCGATTGGCAGCAGTGGGGCCACGGCCTACAGCATGGTGGTGCAGCCGGATGGGAAGATCGTGGTGGCTGGTAATGCATATAATGGCAGTACCCTGGTGCTGACTGTGGCGCGCTACAATCTGGACGGCTCGTTGGACGCCAGTTTTGGCTCCAGCGGGGTGGTGACGACGATCGTCCCGGGTTACAACGCCAGTGGGGTGGGGGTGGCGCTGCAAAGCGACGGAAAAATAGTGGTGGTAGGGCAAGCCAACACCCCGAGCAATAGTTACAATATTGTCCTGGCCCGGTACAACTCCGATGGCTCCCTGGATACTTCCTTTGGGCCGCAACAAACCGGCCTGGTGGTGACCATTATCTCCGGCAGCAACAGTTCTGCCAGCAAGGTGGTGGTGCAACCTGATGACAAGATTGTGGTTATTGGATGGTCTAGCGACGCCACGGCGGTCTTTCGCTACAACACGGATGGAACCCTCGATAGCAGCTTTAACGGCACCGGCTTGTCGAAAACCCAGTTTTCTTTGACTCTAGATGAAGGCTACGCGGTGGTGCTGCAAAGTGACGGGAAGATCGTCGTGGCCGGGCAAGGCAGTGGAGTGAGTCTGGGCCAGGGACAAACAGTGGGCACCAAATGGCGTCTAAACAGCGATGGATCAAGCGACGGCACTTATACCAGCGGATTCCTGGGCATCGGCACGGCGGTTGGCATTAGCGGTCTGGCGGTGCAGGGCGATGGCAAAGTCGTGGCGTCGGGCTATTCTTATGCCGGCCACTTTTTCGTGTCGCGGTTTAATACCGATGGCAGTTGGGATACCAGCTTTGCTGGCAGTGGCTTGGAATCCACGACTATCGGCATTGGGACGGACCAAGCCAGGGGCATCGCGGTGCAGAACGATGGCAAAATCGTGGTGGCGGGAATCACCTATAATGGGAATACTGATTACTATAACTTCGCGGTGGTGCGCTACAACACCGATGGCAGTCTCGATCCCGGCTTTAACAGCACTGGCATGGTCACCACCCCAATTGGCACCAATGATGCCAGTGCAACCTGTATCGCCCTGCAAGCCGACGGGCGAATCCTGGTCGCCGGCACCGCCATCGTCAATGGCAACACCGTCTTTACCTTGGTCAGGTATATTGCCGCAGGAAGCCTTATCATCACCGCGCCGGCGAATGGCTCGTTCACGAACAATAACCAACCGATGGTAAATGGTGTGGCCGATTTAAATTCTACCGTAACATTGAATGTGGATGGCAATATCGTCGGCACTGCTGTCGCAAACGGAGTTGGCGTGTGGAGTTTCGCGCTGACTACTACCCTGGCGGATGGTACACATACCATTAATGCGGTTGATAGCACTGGAGCATTTTCAAGCACCAACACTTTTACCGTGGAAACAGTGTCACCGGCGGCGCCGGTGGTGGTAACGCCAGCGAATGGTTCATCCACAAATAATACCCTGCCCCAAGTCAGTGGAACAGCAGCGGCAAACTCGAAGGTGCGGGTGTATTTGGACAATGTTTTGGCAGGTACGGCGACGGCCGATAGCACGGGTGCATGGACCTTCACGCCCACAATTGTACTGGCAGATGGCACCCACGCTGTCTCGGCTACCGCAACCGATCAGGCGGGAAACACCGGGCCACCCTCAATCATCAGTAGCTTTACTACGATTGCCACCGCCTTTGGCACGCCTGGGACGTTGGACACGAGTTTTGGCACTGGCGGGGTGGTGACGACGGCGATTGGCAGCAGTGGAGCCACGGCCTACAGCATGGTGGTGCAGCCGGATGGGAAGATCGTGGTGGCTGGGAATGCTTATAATGGTAGCACCCTCATGCTGGCTGTGGCGCGCTACAATCTGGACGGCTCGTTGGACGCCAGTTTTGGCTCCAGCGGGGTGGTGACGACGATCGTCCCGGGTTACAATGCCGGGGGTTCCGGGGTGGCGCTGCAAAGCGACGGAAAAATAGTGGTGGTAGGGCAAGCCAACACCCCGAGCAATAGTTACAATATTGTCCTGGCCCGGTACAACTCCGATGGCTCCCTGGATACTTCCTTTGGGCCGCAACAAACCGGCCTGGTGGTGACCATTATCTCCGGCAGCAACAGTTCTGCCAGCAAGGTGGTGGTGCAACCTGATGACAAGATTGTGGTTATTGGATGGTCTAGCGACGCCACGGCGGTCTTTCGCTACAACACGGATGGAACCCTCGATAGCAGCTTTAACGGCACCGGCTTGTCGAAAACCCAGTTTTCTTTGACTCTAGATGAAGGCTACGCGGTGGTGCTGCAAAGTGACGGGAAGATCGTCGTGGCCGGGCAAGGCAGTGGAGTGAGTCTGGGCCAGGGACAAACAGTGGGCACCAAATGGCGTCTAAACAGCGATGGATCAAGCGACGGCACTTATACCAGCGGATTCCTGGGCATCGGCACGGCGGTTGGCAT
>Ga0206856_10142_pt1 | contig 24837 bp, 23 predicted proteins | sample Alteio_BWOrgCont_48_FD_152630 | JGI IMG/M metagenome (GOLD analysis project Ga0206856, IMG submission 152630) | Enriched cells from forest soil in Barre Woods Harvard Forest LTER site, Petersham, Massachusetts, United States -... | ecosystem: Environmental > Terrestrial > Soil > Temperate forest >...
TTGGTCGTGCCCCCAAGCTTCGCAAGGGGTCGGGTCCGCCTGAGGCGGATCCTCGCTTCACTGCAGGCTTTCCGCTCGCATCCCTCACGCAACTATACCCCACCTGTCACCCTGAACTTGTTTCAGGGTCGCATCCTTAATGCAATTAAATTGTTGGCAATCTTCTCTTAATTAAGAAAGGAATGAAGGACTTCTAAAAATGATAAGCCTTATTATCCTTTGAAAATTCTTCGGCCTTAAACTGGGGGTTTACCCTTAGTTCCTTGTATTCATATTCTTCGAACAGGCCTTTTTCGTCATCGATCTGCATCATAACGGGCAGCATACTGTCCTTATCTATATATAGCTTCACCTGCATGGCATAGTTGCTGGGTATCAAAATCACCTGGCCGGGTTTTACATCTGTATATGAGCTTACTTTGGGGTTATGCTTAAGTATCATATACTCATTAAGCCAAAGGCTATGTGCTATGGTTAAAATAGTTTCTCCCTGTTTAACGGTGTAAGGAATGTATTTAAATCCGGGGTCTATTAATAGCACCTCCTGGCAGTGGAAGCCATTGAAAGTTAATTCTCCCTGGTAAAAAAAGTGTGAATCAAAATTATTTCCTGCCCTGTCTATAGAGGCCTTAACGAGACCTGTGAAGTAATCGAAGCCCATTTCATCTAAGCCGTGGTGCTGGTTTTTCCGGATAAAGTAACCATTGGGATTGAGGTTGACATTAAAGAAAGGGAATGAATTGGGGTGCACAAGCACATCGCCTCCGTTCATGTCCGGTCCCCATAAAAGCTCGGAACCGTTAGCCATTTTAATGTAGATCTTCCTCGGTGACTTTTGGTATTTAACGGTAGAACTATCATGCCGCATTTTACCACTTTCGAACACTCTTTCCTTGTATTCCAGCCTGTAATAAAGACCTTGAATAGTGCTTATTTTATTAAAAACTTTAAGGAGAATATCTCGTGCATTTGGGCTTTGCGCATAGCCTGAATGCATAAAGCACAAGGCTATAAAAAAAATAAAAATAGAAGGTTTCTTCATCACCTTCCTACTAAAAATGGTAATCGGCATACTTACTGCTAAACTCCTCATCACTTATGGAGGGGTTTACTTGTATGTGGGTGAAGCTATATTCTTCCAGCAGGCCTTTCTCATCGTATACCTTAATATGTACGGGTAGGTTATTATCCTTGCGTGTAGTGATCAAAGTGTACTTGCTATAGCCGTTGGGTATTTTTAGTACCTGGCCCACTTTTAATTCATCTTCATAAGAGGATAGATCATTAGCAGAAAGTACAAGATAATCGTCCAGGTAAAATTTAGCAGATATGCTTGTTACAGTTTCACCCTTATCTTTTACCACATAAGTTGAGTAATGAAAATCGGGGAAATTAACTTCTACTTCGTAACATGGATATCCTTCCCAGGTGGTATCGCAGCGATAGTGCACATATTTTTGATAGGTGTCAGGATAACGTATAAGATTGTGATAAATAATATTTCCCAAATAAGAAAACCCAAGCCTGTTGATAGATTGATGCTGGTCTCTGTGCATCAATTTTCCATATGGGTCAAGGCGAAGATTTATGAATGGGAAACCATTAGGATTAACAAGTGCATCGGTCTCCTGTCCTTGTGTCCATAATACTTCTATCCCTTTTTTAAGGTCTTTATAATAAATTTTAAGAGGTGCAGTATTTATCTTAACCATAGAGGTTGCCTGGCTATACTTTGTATCAATGCGCTCCGATGCTGATAGATTAAAGCGCAATGTTTTCACCTGCTTTATCGCATTGAACATATTATTTAATATCTGCTCACAATCCTTATCATCGCTTTTGCCCCACATAGTAGTGGCATTGCAAAGCAAAGCAAGGGAGACGGCACTAAGCAGAACTTTATGTGCAAATGAACGACACATCATCATATATAATAAAGATCAATATAAGCCGGACGCTTACTCAAAGGCTGCAATGCCTGTAACGTCCTGGCCTGTGATAAGAAGATGGATATCGTGTGTACCCTCGTATGTAATAACAGATTCCAGGTTCATCATGTGGCGCATAATAGGGTATTCGCCTGTAATGCCCATACCACCGTGTATTTGCCTTGCTTCACGCGCAATTTGCAATGCCATATTCACATTGTTGCGCTTTGCCATAGATATTTGTGCAGGAGTGGCACGCTTATCATTCATAAGTGTTCCCAGTCTCCAGCAAAGCAATTGTGCCTTGGTTATTTCTGTTATCATTTCGGCAAGCTTTTTCTGTGTAAGCTGGAAGCCTGCGATGGGCTTGCCAAACTGCACACGTTGCTTGGAATAACGCAAAGCTGAATCATAGCAATCCATAGCTGCGCCTACTGTTCCCCATGCTATGCCATAACGGGCCATATTCAAGCATGACAGAGGCCCCTTGAGCCCTTTTACTCCGGGCAATATATTTTCCTTAGGCACTTTTACATTATCGAAAACAAGCTCACCTGTTGCGCTTGCCCTAAGCGACCATTTATTATGTGTTTCGGGTGTGGTAAAACCTTTCATTCCTCTTTCTACGATAACACCGCGTATTACGCCTGCTTCATCTTTTGCCCATACCACGGCCAGATCGGAAATAGGAGAATTGGATATCCACATTTTAGCTCCGTTCAGCAGGTAATGATCGCCCTTGTCTTGGATCTTGGTTATCATACCTGAAGGATTGGAGCCATGATCAGGCTCGGTAAGACCAAAGCAACCTATCTTATCTCCACTGGCAAGTGGAGGAAGATATTTTTTCTTTTGTTCTTCACTGCCAAAAGCATATATGGGATACATAACAAGCGATCCCTGAACAGATACCATAGAACGTATACCGGAATCACCTCTTTCTATTTCCTGCATGATTAGTCCATAGGAAATGTAATCTAAACCTGCACCTCCGTATTCCCTTGGAATTGTTGGCCCAAAGGCTCCTATTTCAGCAAGGCCTTTTACTATTTGTTTAGGAAATATACACTTCTGGCAAGCCTCTTCAATGATAGGGCTTATCTCTTTTTTTACGAAAGCTCTGGTGGTATCCCTTATGAGTTTGTGCTCTTCGGTCAGTAGTTCGTCAAGCCAATAATAATCGGGCGACTGAAAGTTGTCGGTAGCCATATTTGATAATATTTACGGATAGGCCGCAAAGGTAGTATTTGTGCCTGATAATAGAAATAGTTTTACTTAGAGCCTATAAAACCGATAAGCAGAACCACACAGCCATCGGTTGATTTGGAAGTGCCTTTAGGAGGAATTTGGTAATCTATATAATAGACACCCGGATCAGTAATTTCAAGAGACCAGAAAAGGTTATCTACTCCCTTGCTGTTGTCGTATAATTGATTGCGTCTGCGCGAACGCATGCTTTTATCATAAATATTTACCTGCACATTTTCGTCAAATAAGGAAGTGCCAAAAACCAGTTTGTATTTAACCCCGGCAAAGGCAGTGAATAGCACTTCTATGGTCTGTGGCTTATCTGTAAAGGTTATGGCATTATAGGCATAGCTGTCGTACTTGTATGCACCCAGGTTTGGCTTAAATTCTTTGGCAATCTTATGCGGACTGCACTGAGACAGCAATCCTGTAGAGAATAGAATAGATAAAACAAAGAAAAATACAGGCAGTACCTTTCTGCTCATGCAATTATTTATATCCCACCACCAAAACACCACAACCCACTACGTCTGGAGAATCATCTGCTGATTTATCTTTAGATGCAGGAATTGTATAATCTACATATACTTTGCTATGAAAGTGCTCAGTATCGTAGATATATACCTTTTTGGTATCCGAACTGCTGCAACTGAAAATAGACTTACGGCTTTCATGATTAATATCCTTGCTGTATACATCTATCTGAATTCCCGGAGGCAAAGCATAGGTGTTAAATATAAGTTTATAGCTTTCGCCGATAAACATAGGTAACTCCACTTCTTTAACTTCGCTTTTCTTTTTAAGCTGGATAAGAATAATATTGGACGCATCATAATGATAAGGTCTGTCCAGGTAGTTCTTACAGGTATCCTTAAGCTCTTTAACATCGCAATGTTCAAAGGCCTGTCCTAAAGCGAATAAACGCATCGCTATCAGGAATATGAATGTAATTATCGTACGCTTTATCATATGTATAAAGTTTGCAATTACCGGTTTTAACTAAGAAGCTATCAACTTGTTACGCAGGTCCTGAACCAGGCCGCTAATTTGGGCAAGGTGTTCAGGGGTAAGTGTAATAGTCTGATCACTGTCAGGATTATAACTTTTAACTTCGCTATAACCGGCATAATTATTCTGGATAACCTGCAGGTCTGTCAAAAGACCTTTAATATGTGTATCTGCAGATTGGTATTTGTTCAAAAGCTTGATAAGATTATCAAGTATGTTCATTTGTTCAGATATACGTGAACTTACATTGGTGCTTTTACCTTTTTCAAATACTTTAGAGCCTACATACATGCTTTCTATCCAGGCGCCGGTAAATGCTATAACGCCTACATATTTTTGCTTGTTAGCTTCCAGGTAAGAATCTGTTTCCATTTGCAGGTCGGCTATTACCGAAGCAAGAGAATCGGTATTGCCCATGTTATTTTGAAAGCGGGTCATAAGCGAGTTCGACTGGAATACGCTACCAAAGCCCAGCTTATCAGATAAAGACTTAACGGTCTTCAGATAGTCGAGAGCTGGTTGTGTTTGTTTGTTTAGCACGCAATAAGAAAGATCCGCGCTGAAAATACCAGTATTAATAGCTTCATCGAAGGTATTGTTGTACTGAGATGCATCTTTTACTGTGCTTGTAAGGCCAGGTATATAAGATAATCCTGCATTTTTAAATATAGAAGCTATCTGTAATGGCGATGGAAGCAGGAATGTTTCAGAATCCTGATCGGCGCTCATATCAGCGTTTTTCTTTGTGCTGTTAAGGCTATCATTACCCGGCATAACGCCAGACGCAGAGCCACTATCGTGGTGACATGACATTAACGCAAATGCGCTTAATCCGAAGATGCAAATGAACAGTTTAACGTATTTTATTCTCATAACTATATTGATTGTTAGACAAATTTTGGTGTGCCAATATACAAATAATTATTAATGAGCACCTCAATTTTAAGCTTTGTGGGTTAGCAACATATAACAAAGTGAATGTGAATGATTTTTATAAAATAGCGTAATCTGCCTTTTTTCATTTAGTATTTTTGCGCTTCTTATGCGTAAACAGCTTACATTATTTGTTCTTTTATGTTTCGCCCTGGGCCTGGGGGCGCAGCCCGTTATTTCATATTGGGATAGCGCCGCCGGGATAAAGAAAAGCGAGATACATTATACCGAGGGGATGCAGCATGGCCTTATGCAGCTGTGGTATAAAACAGGCAAAACCGCTGAAAAAGGGTTTTTTAAGTATGGCTACCAGGACAGCACATGGTTCAACTATTACGATGACGGGAAAGTAAAGTCATTCAGGATGTATAAAAATGGCCAGCCTCAGGGAGTGTGGAAATTCTTTTATACCAATGGAGATACGGCCGAACTTGACACATATAGTGATGGGAAAAAGGACGGGAGATGGCAAACATGGAACGAGAATGGCTCGGTAAGTAGTGTTACCCCTTATCTTAAAGACCGCAAAGAAGGCCAGTGGACATATTATTACCCATCGGGTAAAATACAAAACCAGGGTACGTTTATGCACGATAAGTTGAACGGAAGCTATAAGTCGTGGTATGATAACGGCAATAAGCACACAGAAGGAGATTATAACAATGGCAGGGAAACAGGCAGCTGGCAAATATGGTATTCGAATGGCAATTTAAAAGAACTTACGGTGCACAAAGACAGTGCCTCATACCTAATGGAGTTTAATGACAGCACTGGCAAAAAGATGGTTACCGGTGGTAATGGTACGGTGCAGCTTTTTTATCCGGATAAAAAATTAAAAGAGGAAGGAATATACGAAGGTGGACTTAGAGAGGGCTTGTCGAAATATTATACCAGCAGCGGTGATGAAGATTACGAAGTTGTTTATTCACACGGCAAAATGAATGGCGCATATAAGTCCTGGTTTGCGGCAGATAAAGTAAAAGCGGTGGGAACATACAAAGACGGAGAAAAAGATGGGCACTGGATATGGTATTTTGAAAATGGCAAAAAGCAAACTGTTGGCTCTATGCATAAGAATCTACGAGAAGGTTCATGGACCTATTTTATTGTTTCGGGTGATACAGAGGCCAACGGATTCTTTAAGCATGATGAGCAGGATAGCCTGTGGACATATTATTACAAGGGCGATATAAAATCGAGACAAGGATATTATAAACATAACCAACGCAATGGTGCGTGGATACTATGGTACGCAGATGGAAGCGTGAAAGAAAAGGGTAATTATGAAAATGATAAAGAAGAAGGAATGTGGAAATCATGGTATGATGGCGGGCAGCAGCAGAAGGATGAGGGGGCATATAAAGCCGGGAAGATGGCAGGCAGTTGGCAGGGATGGTTTGAAAATGGTAAGATGCAATATCAAGGCCAAATGGACAGTGATCTTAAAGAAGGACACTGGACCTACTGGTATGATAATGGGGCGCTTAAGAGCCAGGGTAATTTTCATAAAGATAAAAGAGACGGACACTGGCTTACACAACAACCTACAGGAATTAAAATTGAAGAGGGCGACTACAAAAATGATAAGCCAAGCGGCAAATGGAGTTACTATTACGAAACGGGTGTGCTGATGCAAGAACAAACTCTTACGGATGGCAAGCCCTCTGGCAAATGCACATCGTATTATCCTAATAGCAAGCTGCAGAGTGTTACTAACTATACTCTTGAAAAAGATAAGAATGGAGAAAGGCGCGGCGTGCCAGATGGAGAGTGGACCTTTTACGATAAGAATGGAAATATTGAAAGAACCATTCACTATAAGGATGGACAGGCCCAATAGATATCCGCTTACAAAAATTTTATTAATTTAAATTTGTGCTGTGATACGCCAGCTACCCTATAACTTTAGCCCTGCGCAGCATTATTACTTTGCCGTGTTTCTTTTGTTCGGGGCTTATGTTCTGTTAAATCCTTTTAAACCCCGCAAGCCATTAGAAGGTAAGAGCGTCATACTTTTTAAAAAGGAGGGCTATGATGCAAGAACCGGCCAGTGGATAAATAAAAAACCCAGTGTATTTGCTTATCCCATTAGTCAAATCACATACGAGCAGGTAAAGAATTGGTATGCCACCGATAGCGGTACCAATAACCCTAATCACCTGCCATTGCAGCAGCCCAGGGATGGCTATAGCTATATTTATGTTCCGTATAAAGACCCTGCCCACCCCAACGTAACCGGCATGAGCTCGCAGGGGGAAGATGGATATAAGGGATATTGGTATGCTGATGATCTTAGTAAGGCAACAGACTCTACTAATGCACATGGAGATGTGCTCTCTATACAAGCGCCCAAAGATAATACACCCGCAAGCCTTGGTTATGGTGGTTATGATGCCAGAACCGGCAACTGGATAAATACCAAACCCGGCTTCGATGCCTTTACTATATCGCACAGTACTTATACCAGGGTTAAAAATTGGTTCGCTACCAGTTATGGGTCAGTTAATCCCATTAACTTGCCTGTTGAGGCGCCAAGGAAGGACTTTACGTATATATATGTGCCTTATAAAGACCCGGCGCATCCCGGGGTTATAGGCATGAGCTTCCAAGGCGATGGAGTTTTTAGGGGTTATTGGTATGCCGATAAAATAGGCGCTTCAAACGATACCGTTAGTGGCAAAATGCAAATACAACCTCCTGTTCAAGCTCCAATAGCTGCGCCTGTGCCCAGTGGTAGTGCGCCGGATAATACACAGCCGGTGGAGCAAAGCCAGTAATAATTCTCAATGATAATTCTCTTCTTAATACTAAAATATTAACTAAATTAGCATCTCATTATCCACCCTTATAAGGCAAGGAATTTCTGTAACAAATGAAACATTACTTTCTAGCTGTCATAATGTTTATAGGATTAAATAGCCGAGGACAGGATTCTGCTAAAAGTATAGGCAATAGCTCTGTTTCATTTTATGTGGGTGCGAATGTAATTACGGGAATTGCCCCGTTGACATTTTATAACTTGTTTGGAGCTGTTGAACCAGGCACGAGCACACAGCCGTATTTTTCATTTTCCTATAATTACTTATTTCATCCATACAAACATTTTTCATTAGGGTTAAAACTTGGAATTGGGTATTCGCAAAACGAATACTATGGAAAAATTCCTTCGGAAATAGTTTACACTACTGACCTCCTTGAGCGAATGAATAGCGGTGAATTTTGTGTCGGCGTATTTGCAAATATTGCAAAAAAAAATAAAGTGAGCTGGTACAATGAATTGGATTTTACCTGTAATATTCAACTTGGGTCTCCAATTTTTTATTCCATGGTTCCATTATTAGATATGAGTGATTTTTCTAATAGGAATGACATAGATATGCATCTGTTTTACCAAACGGGTATAAGCATTAGTGTAAGTAGAAATTTCACTTTAATTCCCTTGGTAGGATGTTCTCTAATAGATTTCTCAGCTGTATTTAATCGTGTCAATCCTTATGGGATATATGGATATCTATATTTAAGAGCAGGGATGACGCTGACCTATTACCTCAATAAAAAATAAAGACCTTAGTTTTCCCTTCCCTTTTATAAAAATACATTACTAACCAGTCAACTTTTTAAGGACGAGACCTAGGCCTTGCCCATATTTACATTAGCTAATAAATCAGTTAATGATGAATGTAGGTACTTAATTTTTAATTAGTTTGTTAATGTATTGCTTCCCATTTTCATCAATCGATCTTAGAATATACACACCTGGTGCCGAGGAAGTGAGGTTTATTTTTGTTTCTTTACCGGATGCAACATTGTTTTGATATATAATTCTGCCCAGCATATCAGAAATCGTAATGTTTTTAAAATAGTTACTATCTTCCATCATTATTGTGTACAAGCCAGTTGATGGGTTAGGTAAAACACTAAGGACATTACTTTTGTTTATACTTGAATCTTGAATGCTTTGTGAAGAATTTGTTTGGTTATTCCCATTATTATTATTTGAATTCTGTAATAGTCTTTGCACCGGCTCAGTACAGCCGGATATTGATGCATGATAATAAGAACCGGCTGTTGCGGTGAAACCTGGTTCTAGAAAAATTGTACCCCCTGTTGATGCCTGCATAGTGCTATACCCTGAAGGTTGAATAGTAACTGTTGGACATCCTGTGCCTCCAGCAGTAATTGATTGTTGGGATTGATAAAATGCATAGTCGCTTATATTATAATCATTAGGGCTGGCAGCAGAGCAGAACGTCCATGGGCTAGGATTGCATAAAATTGAGAAAGGTGAGACGTAAGCTAGCATGTTACTATTTGGTGGACACTGACCCTGTAAATGATCAGAAATATTAGTGGCGTCATCTGACCAAGCTGGAACACAATATCCAGCAAATAAATCTATTCCTAAGTAATCACCAGCATAGTCAGTTTGAAAAGTACCATTATTTGGAATTTTATCACCATACCAAGCTAATCCACCTGCAGGATTGACATTCCAATGCACCCCCTCATCGTAAGAGTAGCAAACAAAAGTAAAAACTTCTGTTGAACTATTCGGGCTCGCTGTTGCGTAACAAATCACAGCTAAAGCACCCGAAGTTTCATCACAAGCAATCCAGGGGAAAAACTGATTAAGCCACGGATAGCCTGCACCAACATTACCGTTACCTATAAGGCTAAAAGTATTTCCACCATCAATGGACTTAATAATTTGAGCTCTGTCACCAGAACTTGTATTCTGTGTCCAAACAATAAAAATATCTCCATTTAGTTGATTTACTGCCATTACCGGCAAACTATTTAGTTTCATAGTATTGTGGCCAAAAGGAGTACTATTAAAGATTCCACTAATATTTTGAATTATTCTGGGCGGGGAAAAATGTATGCCACCATCAAGAGAAGATGCGAATGCAATTCCGCTTTCAGTACAACTGTTGCTTGAGCTTAAGCCGCCGGGGACACAATTAAATGTTGCCCAACAAGCATAAACCTCACCATTTGGTCCTGTCTTTATATTAACCCCGTGATTATACTGAGTAGAATTTGCTATTATATTACTTAGTATTATTTTAGGAGACCAAGTGATACCATGATCTATTGAACGAGAAAATTCAATATTTTTATTATTATCGTCCGTCCATCCGCAATAAAGATTGCCTGTATTGGGGTTAGCATTTCCTAAATGATCGTGTTTTTTATTATCAATGTATAAATTAGGTTTATCCAAATCTCCGATATTTGTTACATTTACATTAGTCCAATTTCCGCTGTGATTTAAAGAGTATGAAACTATTATATCCTTACCACTACTTAGACTGCCACTATACCAAGTTCCATTTTGATCAATGCATGCATTAGGATCACAACTACCAGCATTTAGGCCATTGTATGAACCGTACCAACTTTGGCCACCATTGGTACTTACATACCAATCTGCACCAAGTATATGTTGTCCTTCCTTGTCAAATTCAAATCTAAATGGCACAAATCCACAAAACCAATTATCATTATCCCAGTCCGAACTATTATTAGAGTTTAGAATAGTGAACGTAGTCGGATCGCCAGTTGGATTTGTCCGATCAATCGAAACTGAATTCTCGCTTTGAGTAATCTGACCAGATGTAATTGTCGTTTGAGACTCGCATATAATAATTCTCATTAGAAAGCAAGAGAACATCAATATATTATATTTTTTGGTGATCATATATTCTATTGTTTTGTAAGTTGAATCCTATCAAATAAGAATAAGCCATCAGATTCCATATGCATTGACGATCTTGCAACCCCACCATTTAATCTGACTATAATTGTATCAGTAGAATGAGTATTTAAGGTAAAATTTAAAAAATGTTTTGCCCAGACAGTATCATTATTAGAGATATTTATTTGTTGCACATTGAATATTTGGTTTTCTGAATAAATACCAGCTGTTACTGAACCATTTGTTATTACAAATAAGGAATCTCTTTTCGAAATTTTCCACCAAACATTTAAAATAAAATTATTGGATCCTTTTATACCTGTTAAGTAGTAATCTGCATTAACAAGAGTTGAGTCGGTTGTTGTAATTAATCCTAATGACCAAATCCCCCCCCCCTGCAGGCGCATCCTTTTTGAATACAGGATCATTAGATTGATAACTTAAATACCACCCACTATCATTTGGAGATATAAAACTAGTATCATTTATATTTATTGTTGACTCAAAACTAGAATTTGAGATTAGGTTAATATGTCCTCCACTACCTTTACCTTGGCCGATTACACACAAAGGTAAGACTGTGAGGATAATTAAATAATAAGTGATTTTCTTCATTATTTGTTTTGTAGAGTCTTAGATTGTAATTGTTCAATTTCTTCTTGTTGTTTTGCAGCTTCTTGTTTAAGTTGTAAAATATATAATGTAAGTTCTTCCACTTTTTGCAGCAATTGACTATTTAACTTGCCGAGTGAAACATTGCCTTCGGTTTCCATTTCCTTAGCAGAGGCTATGCCTGGTAAATGGTGGTTGTATTTTAAATATGCGCTTAACGTATCTAACGACATAAGTTTGTAGTTATTATCAAATACAAAATCACATGTACCAAACAAGCAAACTTTTACTTCGTTGGCTCTTATTGTCCCATTAACATCTAATGGATAAGCAGGGGCTGTTGTTCCAATACCCACATTCCCCTTTTCGTCAATTCTAATACCATTAGCACCGCCCGAAATAGGGTTCCATGGCCCGATAATAAGACCACTATTAACAACACCACCTGAACCATTGGCCCAAAATATACCGTGATCACCAGCTAATGTAAGGGGATTAAAATCAGCTACCATGCGTGCTCCTGCTACCATAAATAGGTCGTAGCTATTAGTACTTGTTCGTCCAAATTGAGCGATTACTCCATATGGATTATTGGCTTCATTTACGGTAAAAGGTGAAGGGACAAAACTTAATGGCGCCCCAACAGTTAGCGTATTATCGATACTTACACCATCTTGAAATAATGCGTTTCCACCTACTTCAAGAGGTTGAGTGGGCACACCGCTTGCTGATTGTACATCTATACCTACCCAGGTACATTGACTATTGGTATAAATGGATTGAACTCCACCGCCAGGAGGAGTGAGGGTAGAATAGTTCCACGCCGGTACATTAGGTCCACCACAAGGATCCTGTACTTGAGAAATTGTAGAAAATATGGAAGCCCGTAAAGCTGAAGCATTTAAAGCGGAAACCCTTCCAGTATTATCTATTTGCATTAAGTCAGGTAAGCTGTCAGGACCTGCTACTCCTGTTAGTTGAACACTTCCACTTGTTTGCAGATTACCACCATTTATCGCACCTGTAGTTGCAATATTATTACTTCCAAAACCTACAGTTCCATTAGTAGAGTTAATAGTGCCCGTAGTTAAAGTAGTTGCTCCTAGGTTGGTCGCATTAAGGGTACCTGCGTCCACAGTTCCCGCATTTACATTTCCTGTGGTCGTGAGATTATTATTGGTAAAATTGATATTGTCCGATGTAGAAGTAATGGTACCCTTAGTACCATCAATAGATATTTGTGTACTACCCTTACCTGCCTTTACTTGGGTTTTAGCAGAAAAAGTATCAGATGCATTTACATTCCCCGCTGAAAGCATCATTTGTGATGCATTAGATGTAATGGAATCCACAACACCATTTACTATTTTAAAAGTTCCAACTGTAAGATTGGTTTGTGCGTAAAGATCTGTGGCATAAATATCACCGTTTGCTACTACAGTTCCATTTACTTCAAGAGGGTAAGCAGGATTGGTTAACCCAATGCCTACATTACCACTGTTATAATAAATGTTGGTTCCATTGGTAGACCACAATGAATTAGGCGTTGAAATTGGGCTGAAGGTGCCGTTACCTGTTAAGAAGGTGGTGGAGTTGCCATTAAATTGTATAGGGGTAAATGAAAGTGGAGAAGTATTGTACTGTACCAAACCTGTTCCTGTTGCATTGCTAAATGCGGAAAAATAAAGAGGCGCAGTTAGCAATGAAGAGGTATGTGTACCGGTTACTGTACCTGTTACATAAGACGTACCACTACCGCCAAATGATCCATTACCGTTTGTGCTGGCGTTACCATAAATGGTCATGTTTTGATTGTTTACCACCTTAGAAGAATCTGAACAAGTAACATTACCAGTTACAATCATTTGTCCCGCATTGGTAATGTTTGAACTATTGATCATATTAATATTTCCGTTTATAATTAAAGTTCCGCCACTATTAACCTTTATCTCTCCACTGGCAGACATACTTAAAGTGCCTACGGTTATGATGAGCGTATCATTTGATGTGATGGTAATTTGCCCGGTGCCCGCTATAGATGATAAAGTATTAGTGGCAGTTATTGCGTTTTCAACGTGTATGGTTCCACTACCGGTTAAACTATTACCCGGAAAGCAATTGCAGGGTGCACCATTGGCAGAAATCGTAGACCAAACTGTCGTAGTGTTATTCCATGCTCCGTCTATTTTGGAATAGTAATTCTGCGCTTGGGTAAACGAAACAAAGGAAACAAACATAAAGCAGAGCAAAGCACGCTTCATGTTTGGAGATTGGAGTAGTAGTTTTTTCATGGGCTGAAACGTTTAGATGTTGAGTTTAAGTTGAAATGTGAACGTTGTTTATGATTGATTAAGAGTGAATTACAGATTAATTTGATTTTTCAATGGTAAGAAATTATTTTATTCAAAAAACAGGCTAAATACCTGTATGACAGTTTGTCTAGGTATAAGTACCTAGGTACTTATACCTAGTAAAAAAAAATAGAATACTCTGTAAATAAGGATATTATGCGATGTGAAAAAAGGAGACATTTTCTATTTGTGGCAGATATTTTTTTTATGATTTGGCAGAGCCTGAAAGCCCCTATTAATTATCAGGCAATTATTATGTAATAATCGTTGCTCATTGGCTTAGGATCATAAAGCATTGATTATCAATCTAATAATGTATTGCCATTGTAAATCATTGTATTTAACAATGGAGGCCATGCCAATAAAGGGATGTAGGAGCTGCCTTATTGTTCTTTCCATTGTATTTCTTTTGGCCTTTTGGAGGTAAAAAAGGGAGCAAATTCGGACTAGATTCTTCACTCCGTTCAGAATGACAAGCTAAAGCCCCTTTAGGGGTTTGGGGCAGCTTTGAACTTCTAGTTTTTAGCTTACTTAACCAACCAATCCTGGGTTAGGTCCCAATTAGAGCGAATGGTAAGGGCTTGAGGATAATAAAATACCTTTTCGGGTTGCAGGTTGCCAAGGTAATTACCTGTAGTCCATTTGCCATTTTTGTCTTCATCTTCAATGGCTCGTATCCTGTAATTGCCCGGGGGCAGGGCCTCGTAGTTCAGGCTTTTAGAGTTATTCACTATATCCTGTGTATACACTTTCCCCTGGTCATCGAGCAGTTGTATAATATAGGAGGCTTGCTTCTCAAATTTAAGGTTTAACTGCAGTGAACCAAAAAAGGTAGGTTCTAACACTTTAAAGCGTTGTAAGACGGTATCGTTAACCAATCCAAAGACATCTGTAAATGCACCCGAGGCAACAAATAAGCGGTAAGAAGAATCACTTATAAGATTAGGCTTAAGAGCCAGCTGAAAAGGCAAACCAGTGCTGTCTACTTTGTATCGTATGGTATCTTTCCCCTGGGTTAAATAAATAAGAGACAAATTGTATTTCATCAAGGGGTATGTTGACTTCAGCAGTATGGGACGATGGTAATCGTAATCTGATTGGCCGGAAATATTGCTCGTTATTTTTAATGGTATGGGCTTGGTGTTTTTTTTGCTTTGTATTATTTTATTTGGGAAGTTATATACCACGGTGGTATCTATGTTCTTATTATTCTTTGCTATAATAAAACGCAGGGAATCTAAGGCGGGATTGTTTATCCAGTAGTAAGCAGTATCGTGGTTAGCCCCGTATTGTAGCAGGGTATAAGGCTTGGCAGAAGATGCTGCTAAGTTAAGAGGTATAATGGATATGCTATCGGCAGGCGCGCTGAATACCAGCATTATTTTACCTCTGTCCACTGCACGGGCTTTAATAAAATGGAACCGTTTATCTTCTTCCATAAAAAGAGAAAGGTTTACAGTATCGTTGCTTTCAAGATCTATGGGCTTGCTATTAAAGCCAATACTTTGGGAGTAGGCATGATACAGATAACCATTGTCGCTTTTGGATAAGCAGAAAAGTCTGTAGGTGCCGTTTTTTATATTTTCTATTTTGTAATTGCCACCTGCATCTGTTCGTCCGCAATAAGACGGCAGTACTTTATATGGCGCCGAATCGCTTTGATCGGCATAGAGCATTACCAGGGCTTCTTTCTGCGGATCCTGGCTAAATGAATTAATTACTTTGCCGGTAAGCTTTAGCGAGTCGAGATAATCGCCGGTAGAAAACACATACTGGAAATTATATAATATGTTACCCTCATTTATATCTGCAATAGCATTGCCAAAGTTGAAGGTATAAGTGGTGTTTTCATGCAAGGTATCCTTCAGTTGCATTTGTAATATTTTGCCGCTTTTGATAAGGGCCACCGGAAAGTATTTGAGAGGAGGAGAAACCACAAGCTGACCTGTGAGGTCCTTGAGCTGTATGTACTTGTTAAACTTGATGAGTATCTTTTTAGATGCAAAGTGTAAGCTTTTATTTTCCGGTAAAAAAGAAAGAGGCTTAGGAGGTACCTTATCTTTTGGCCCTCCGCTGGGAGCAACTACCTGCGCACATCCGCTTAATAAGAGCAATGCAAAGAAAAGGCAATATATAGCAAGACTGCGGAAACGAACCATCAAAAGTTAATTAGCTTTTCAATAATTGTTGTTATTTTTTTCAGCCAGTGTTCGTCTACATTACTAAAATGGGCAAGCTTTTCGCTGTCAATATCTAATACCATTATAACTTCCCCGTCCTCATCAAAAATGGGCAGTACTATCTCCGATTTGCTTTCAGTGCTGCATGCAATATGCCCTTTAAATGTATTTACATCGTCCACAATAATTGCTTTTTTGTGCTTCCATGCATGCCCGCAAACGCCCTTGCCAAAACCAATAGTGGTGCAAGCCACAGTACCTTGAAAAGGTCCAAGAACAAGGGAATCTCCTTGCACGCCATAAAGCCCCACCCAATAAAAATTCATTCCATATTTAAGTGCGGACATTATGTTGCCAAGCACTGCCAATTGCCCTGCTTCGTCCTGGGCTAATGCCTCAATCTGAGGCAGCAAAGAGGTGTATTGCTCTTCTCTTGTATTTCCGCTTACTTTAATCGAATCTGTCATTATTGTTGCGTTCTAGTTTGCAAATTTATAAGTGGTTTACTCATAATTGGGAGCTTGTTTAACCATTGCCATTTCATTATTGCGTTATATAAAAACAAGGTGGTTAAAACCCCAATGATTGAAGCAAAGTAAACATCAATTAGAAAGTGTTCTGACAGATACATCCTTGAATAGGCCACCAGAAAGGCGACCAGGAACAGAATAAATTTCAGGTATTTTTTGGATGCAATTAAAGCAAGAAGGGAAAAGAGACAAAAGGAAGTTGCAGTATGGCCCGAGGGAAAGCTGTTCCAATGATAAAGTTCTACATTGGGGACAGCATAAAATGTTTGATGGAGCTGTTCAAATACCTCTGCAGGGCGCGGCGTTCTTGCTATCCACTTTATGCTATCGTTTATAGTAAAACTCACCAAGAAACAGATTACTGCAATGATAACATCACGCAAACTTACAAATGCAAGGATCAAAGCAACAGGAATAACAAGCCATCCAAGGCCGAGGTTAGTCCAGTAAGTAAAAAATAGATCAGCAATTGTGCAATGATGAGTGTTTATAAACTGATAGATACTAAGTTTATCAACTGTAACAAGAATGACTGCACCGCACAGCAGAAAAAGAAAATAGGGAAGATAGAACGCTGAATTTTTTTTAACCAGCGAAATCATCAGGGCGCACCTCCCAGGGCATGCAGCAGGTCGTGCATTTGGGCATTCCACAAAAGACGTGCGTCTTCGTATTCTTCTTTGGTATCGGCAAAGTCACTTACAATAAGCGCCACTTCACTGGTAAGGTCGTCAATTTGTATACGAAACTCAAAGAATTTTTTATCGTCTTGGTCCAGCCAGCGGTATCTTGCAAACTCTCTTTCCTTAAGCGCTATCATTTGCGCTTGCTTATTCTCATCATTCTCCCAAGTGAATTCGAACGTGTTTTCTTTAACACTCACTTTTTCCGCAAACCATTTCTCAAGTCCACCGGCTGTAGAAATAAAATCAAAGAGGATATCGGGCGATGAATTGATCATATACTCGAGAGTATAGTATCCTTTAGGCCTTTTTTCATCTTTTACTTGTGATGGTAGTGGCTTTGGCAAGGGCTTAAGCCCCAACCTTAAAATATCTTTAGCTGTAGGCTTAAAAGCAGGTGCAGGTTTAACAGCCGCTGCAACAGGCTTTGAGGCAGATTTAGCAGCCGGTTTAAATATTTTCTCAGGAGCTGCTTTTGTTATAATTTTTTTTGGAGGAGCAACCTTTTTAGGGATTACCTTAACTGCTGGTTTCTTTGATATAGGTGCCTTTTTAGGAACTTTCTTTTTAGGAGCAGGCTTCACTTGCTTAGCCTTAGCCGCAGGTTTCTTTTTGGCTATAGGTTTTTTGCTCGGAGCTTTTTTGGGCTTAGAAGCTGCTTTTTTAGCTTTTTTCTTCATTTATGGACAATAATAGTGGCAATAATATAAAAATTCCGATAGCAAGATGGATTTTTTAATAAGATTAACAAAATTTATGAAATATAAACCCTTTGACTGATTTTATAAAGAGCCCAGGATTTTACGCGAAGTAAGCGTCACCATTTCTTTTTAAAGTCGCCCCGGCTAAAAAATTTCTCTATAAGGCAATAAAGTACGATAAAGAAATAGCGGCTGCCCATTTCTCTTATTTTAAGATTCGATGTGCCGTGCTTTCTGTTTTGCCACGAATTAGGTACTACTGCATAACTATATCCGCGTACAATGGCTTTTAATGGGAGCTCAATAGTTAAATTAAAGTGAGGAGACATAAAGGGCTTTAGTCCTTCAATAGCTCGTTTGGAGTATAGTTTAAAGGCATTGGTGGCATCATTGTACCTCATCCTGAAAACGAACGCTATTACATTGTTTACAAAGCGGTTCAACAGGAGCTTTTTTCTTGGATAATCTATAACCTTACCGCCTTTGGCAAACCTATTGCCAAAAACGCAATCTACTTTTTGCGTGGTAAAGGCTTCGTAAAATTTTACAAGGTCGACGGGAGAATCAGACAGATCTGCCATTACAATAGCTACACAATCGCCCGAAAAATTTTCAAGTCCTTTTCGTATTGCAAACCCGAAACCATTATGAGGAGGCTCATTAAAAATAGTCCGCAATTCTGGTATGCTCGCTTGAAGCCCAGCCAATACTTCTACGGTATTATCTTTCGAGTTATCGTTAATTACCAGTATCTCGTGTTCAATGCCATTCTTTTTAAGCTCGTCATGAAAGGCATTTACAGTATCCGGTAAATTGAGGGCCTCATTATAAGCAGGTATCACTAAACTCAATTTCATGCTTAAACGCGGGCTTTCATGTTCTCAAATATCTGGGCCATGGTTGCCTCTAAAGAATATTTATAATTCCATGTAGGATAGTGCTGTTTAAACCTAGTTACGTCGGATATGTACCAAATGTGGTCACCTGAACGATTTGCATCAGCATATTGATAATTCATTTTTTTGCCGGTAAGCTTCTCGCATACCTCAATAGCCTCTATCATCGAACAATTAGAATATCTGCTACCGCCTGCATTATACACTTCGCCACCTGTGCGGGGTTTTTGATAAAAATGCCAGAACATATTTACCAGGTCCCATGCGTGAATATTATCTCTCACCTGCTTGCCTTTATATCCAAAGATGGTGTATTGTTGACCGGTAATTGCGCATTTCATCAGGTAGGATAAAAAGCCGTGAAGCTGCGCACCGCTGTGCTGTGGGCCGGTAAGGCATCCGCCACGGAAAACAGCAGTCTTCATATTAAAATACCTTCCATACTCTTGCACCATAACATCGGCAGCCACTTTAGAAGCACCAAATATGGAATGCTTGGAATGGTCAATACTCATGTTTTCATCAATACCCTCCTTGTAGTAAGGATGGCTTTTATTTATTTCCCATCTTTTATCTAGCTCCACAAGTGGAAGAAAATTAGGAGTATCGCCATAAACCTTATTTGTAGATGTGAAAATGAACACAGCATCCGGACAATATAAACGGGTTAGTTCCAAGAAATTCAGGGTGCCATTAGCATTGATAGTGAAATCGGTAAGTGGTTCTTTTGCTGCCCAGTCATGGCTGGGTTGCGCTGCAGTGTGCACTATTATCTTTATATCTTTACCATATTCTTTAAAAAGGGTTTCTATTTTGCTGTAATCCCTAATGTCAAGGTTGTGCGGTTTGTAGTTCGAATATTTCTTTTCCAATACTTCTTTGTTCCATTGGGTAGATGCTTCCTTGCCAAAGAAATAAGCCCTTTGGTCATTATCTATACCAACAATAAGATCCATTTTATCGGATAGAAATGCAACACTTTCGCTGCCTATTAGGCCATTAGAGCCACTTACTATTGCTATGTTCATGTGTTTAAAATGGGATTTAGTTGCTTTTCATTTTTATCTATCCAACTGGAAATATCACTAACAATGGTTTCAATATTCCTTTTAGGTATCCAGCCCGTAAGCGATGTTATTTTTGAATTATCAGTAATATAAAGCGGCACATCGCCTTTCCTCGTTTCTGCAATAGAATGGCTCTTTACTTTGTTGCCCGTTACTTTTTCGCACACTGCAGTAAGCTCCAGCAGAGAAACACTTGAATCCATTCCTCCTCCCGCATTTAATATTTTGCCAGAAACAACGTCAAAATTATTTATCTCGTAATCTATAAGATCAAAGAGATCTAATATGTGCAACACATCCCTTACTTGTTTTCCGTTTCCTCCATACCCGAAATAAGATATGTCTTTTTTCCAGTAATGTTTTGCTACCCAAAGTGTAATTACACCCTGGTCTACCTTGCCCATTTGATAGGGCCCTGCAATTACTCCACAGCGGTTTATTACATAATCTACACCAAAAAATTCTCTGAATTCTTCCACCAATAACTCAGATGCAAGCTTGGTAGAACCATAGACTGAACGTGCCCCATCTAAAGGGAAAGCTTCACTTATGCCCTTTGTGCTTATCCCTGGCTGGTCTTGCTTAGCAGATAATTCAAACCGCGTTTTGCCTTCTGAATATTTAACAGCGTCCAAGCCGGCAATAGGGTAAACTCTGCTGGTAGAAAGGAAAATAAATTTAGCCTTTGTGCGGGCAGCAAGTTCAAGCGTGTTTATGGTGCCGTTAAGGTTTGTGTTTATTACATAATTGAGTGATGCTCCCATGCCTGCCATTACCGAAGGCTCTGCCGCTGCATCAATAATATAGTCGAAATGGGTATCGAGTTTTAGATCCTCTGGATTCCGGATATCACCGTGAATAAAACTTACACCTGCATCTTTAAGTCGTGTAATGTTAAGCTCAGAACCTCTTCGTTTTAAATTATCCAGGCAAGTAACTTGATAAGCAGGATATTTTTGTTTTAATAGTATAGCAAGGTTAGAGCCAATGAAGCCACAGCCACCTGTGATAAGAATGGAAAATGAAGATTTTTGTGAACTTGGCATTTTAACTTTTCGACAAATATAAGGGTAAGTTAATGTGGACGTTCTTTCTCAATGCAATAAATTCCCAGCCTGCACGATTCATCTGTTAGTGCTTTAGCTCTATTTGTATCAGGGTAATTATATTTATTGTTTTTCATCAAATTATAGAATCCTTGAAATCCTTTGTCTCCCGGATGATAGTTTCTAAAATATACAAAACCAAGAGAGACGATAAATGCAAACGATACGATCATCCGTGTTTTGTGTTGGAATATTTTTAGTAATAATAAGGTAAAAATAATTCCTACCAATATATTTGGATATACCATATAGCGACTAGAAACCGCGCTATCAATCGGAAAGGCGCCTCTAAAAATTGAGATAATTCCACAAGAGCCCAATATGAAAACGGTAATAAATAACAGAGGTAATCTATCTTCATTGAATTTTTTGCCTTTAAGATGTGGTGATAGAATTAGAAGTGCTATGAGCATAGATACCCCAATAATGATACCACCATTAAGACCAAAATGCCCAGCTATTGTATGAAGAAAATAAGGGACAAACTTCGAAGGTTGAAGAGTAAAGGCCTGATTCACTCTGTTATAGCCTACAAAATATAAAGGAGCAGTGATCAGAAAAGTTATGATAGCCGTAATTTTAGCGGGTCTGTAACTGCGAAACAAAACAAACAGAACCAAGCAAAATGAGGCCAGATTACCATTACCACTGGAATAAACGCATATAGCCTGAAGTAAGCAGGCAAATGACAAAAATATTTTTTTATCCTTGCTATAAAAAAACATACTGCCAACAAATAATAAAATTATCCCGTAATTCTGTAGGCCTGCCATTGCAAAATCGGCATTTTCATATCCATTCAAATCAAAAAGGCAAATGCTCATGATAAGCACTGCAAAAGGCCAGGATTCAGGCAATGCTTTTTTTATGAAATATGAGAGTATTGTGAATACCATCAATATCAAGACTATATTAAATAAAATGGCATTTTGGAAATTAAGAATGTGAAATAATGCGTAATACAGAGCGAAAAAGCATTTGGTGAAAAGTATTCTGTGTTCATTTTGCTGTGAAAACAAAAGCAATATTTTGCTCGATAAAGAAGTGCTTGTCTTAAAATGATTCATAAAATCCAGCACCGCATCATAATCGTCCCAATGTGGTATATTTAATGCATAATGAAATACAGTATACGCATATGCAGCAGCAGGTGCTAAAGTCAATATTAAAATGGCTTTTACCACGAAATTGCTTCTCTCTTTGCTAAAGATATCTGTCATAGTATGCAAATCGTTTGCCGGGTACACTTGTAAATGGAGGAAGTAAAAGTAAGCTTTTCTTTTTTTAGGACGAGAAGTTTTATCCTTATTGTTCCACTATTTCTGGGATTCTATTTAAAAACCAACATGCAAGATCAATAGGTATGTTTATTTTTTTGCACAAATTGCAAAGGCCGGACCATAGGGGTGTTTAGCATGATCCATGCTTATTTGAATATTCTTAAAGCCAAAATGTTTTAACCCATTCAGTATACTATCCCGGGTAAGCCATTTGCTTATAGGCGCCGGTCCCCCGCAAAACCCCAGCCAATTCAAAGAATCGTAGGTTTGAATACTATACTCGTATGAAAAGCCCGAAAACTTATCATATTTCACCTTGCTGAATTTAGAAGTCAAAAATGGGTGTGACGTCAATATACTTTTATCAAAATAATGGGTCCAAATAAAGACTCTCTCTGTTGTTTCGGAAATAAGCTTCAAAAGTTCCATAGGTTCCTGCATGTGATAAAGCACACCACTTGCAAAAATCATGTCGAATTTGGGCGGTTGGTTTTTAAGGTATGGTATAAAGTTACCCAATTTAAAAGTAACCTTATCTAGGTTCAGTAATTCTTTAATGCAAAGACATTTCATAAATGCGCGTTTGTTCGCCTCTATGGCAATTATCTTCTTTGCCCCACTTTGTTGAAACATATAAGTGTGTCCTCCTTCCAGTGGGCCAAGTTCAAGTATATCCCAATTCTTAAAACTACCGAATACCTCTTCGGCCCATGTTACGCGCGCATCTTGAAATAAGGGCGAAGTGCCAGAAATGACTTTTTCGCCAGTAAGAGAAGGAATATCAGACGACCATTCTCCTTTAAAGATGTCAATTATATTTTGGCCGTTGGGAGGTTTAAGCACATACTCGTCCAGTATATTTGTGGCAGGTCGTTTGAATTTGAACAACTTCATAGGGGCAAAAATAATAAAAACACTATGCTACCATTGGATAACCGTATCTGTTCACGAAACTTACTTTAAAGGCAAGCGGGACTACTTCCGCATTTTATTTACTTGGAGAAATATACTTAAATTCTTAGCCTTCTTCCTAAAAGGGAATAAATGAAGCCGGATCAATAAAAACTTAATATTTATTTGGGCTGTTCTCTTTCTTGCATATCAAAGTCAGTTGTTTCAATATTTATTACGTGATTAAACATATCGTCATTATCAGAATATACTCTGATTCGCTTAACATTATCAGTGCTATCATACTGTACGTAATCTTTTGTAGAATTCAACAAAGGCGAAAGCACAAAGCCATTATTAGCAACATTGGGAATAAAACGGAATCTTTTTATTTCTCCTGAAGCAGTTTGCACTTCAATCCAGGCATAATCCTGGTGTAAAAAGAAGTTCTTAAGCTCACCAAGTAAAGTAGGTTTAAAATTTATTTTTGCTTCTCTAAATTCGGTTTTTTGTGGAGGCAGGATGAACCAATCTCCCGCCGAGAATTCACTTTTAAAACTGTCTAGTACTATCTTCTTCCTGGGTGAAATTCTTCTTTTCAGTATCAGGGCGGTATCATTATCCAGAATACAATTGTTGGTTACATCGTAATTCGAATACAAGGTTTCCAGACTTTTCCCCAATAGTAAAGTAGGATAGCGACCATCTATATCCATTATTTTTAATAGAATATAATCACTCTTCCCTTCTGATAAATGAGTGTAGTTTATATCTTGCAGCTTATTCGTATACGCCGAATAGGTTTGGGGAATTGGGCGTGGATAGTAATTATATCCACCCAATATTAATTCTGCTAAATCCCATGGATACGAATCAACAGTTGCGGTTTTGGGAATAGGAATATTGATGCCAATACGACTTTTTACACTATCGTATTGTATATCTAAAGACTTCTTACTAAAGGTTAATGATTTCGTATTGTCTTGCCAGTTTAATTTTAAAACACTTTGCTGCAATGTATAAAGATTCAACAGTTTAAATAATAAAAATAAGGTAACAAAACGAAAAAGAATAGAGACCTTAGGTTGGAGAAAAATGATCCAAATGAAAAGAAGGGCAAAAATGGCTTGGGTTATAAATATGTGGCCATCCTCTCTTACGTATCCCATTTTAAATATCATCAAAATACCCCAGGTAATGGCTAAGCCTATAAAAAGAATGCGATAAGAACTTTTATCTTCTTTTTTGGTTTGCCAAATTAATTCGATGATAGAGCATATTCCATAAAAGCCAAGCAAATGCCGGATGGTTTGGGGTTCAAGTCCAAGTCCCATGGTTTTACTATATCCGCTTGCTATCTGAACTGAGTTTGAGAGGTAAGTAAACAGAGTTAAAATATTCTGGCCTAAAATAATATAGGCAGCCAGCATGCAAACAACAAAGACTAAGGAAAATATAGGTAGTCTGTATTTTCTTTCAGTTATATTAACTATGTCTATAGACGGGATAATTGGGGTAATTAATATGAAATAGGAAAACTTGCTAAAGCCTATGAAGGCAAACCATAGCAAAAGCAATACTTCGGGAAAGGAAAGCTTACTAACGGTGAATAAGCGGGTAAGCGAAATGACAATAAAAAGTGGCCAGAATTCTTCGGGTTGGCCTATGAAGAATGACCATAAGAGGAAGATAAGTGATAAAAGTTTCCAGCGTGTTTTTATAATA
>Ga0206856_10143_pt1 | contig 24732 bp, 20 predicted proteins | sample Alteio_BWOrgCont_48_FD_152630 | JGI IMG/M metagenome (GOLD analysis project Ga0206856, IMG submission 152630) | Enriched cells from forest soil in Barre Woods Harvard Forest LTER site, Petersham, Massachusetts, United States -... | ecosystem: Environmental > Terrestrial > Soil > Temperate forest >...
AATCCGAAAGGAATAGTCGATGGATAACTGGTTAATATTCCAGTACCCGCTTTACTGCGATGGGGTGACGGAGTAGTGAAAGGTCTGCCTCCTGACGGAATAGGAGGTTGAAAGGCAAAGGTATACGATGGGTAGGAAAATCCGCCCGTTGTGCTGAAGCCCGATAGTACCGCAAGTCTTCGGATGAGCGGATAATGACCCTAATCAGACTTCCGAGAAAACCCTCTAAGCTTCAGGTAAAAGCGGCCCGTACCGCAAACCGACACAGGTAGTCAAGGAGAATATCCTGAGGTGCTCGAGTGAGCCGCGGTTAAGGAACTAGGCAATTTAACCCTGTAACTTCGGGAGAAAGGGTCCCTACAGCAATGTAGGGCGCAGTTAAATGCTTCTAGCGACTGTTTAACAAAAACACAGGGCTCTGCAAAATCGAAAGATGAAGTATAGGGCCTGACACCTGCCCGGTGCTGGAAGGTTAAGAGGAGAGGTTAGTCGTAAGACAAAGCTTTGAATCGAAGCCCCAGTAAACGGCGGCCGTAACTATAACGGTCCTAAGGTAGCGAAATTCCTTGTCGGGTAAGTTCCGACCTGCACGAATGGTGTAACGACTGGAAGGCTGTCTCGACCGCGAGCTCGGTGAAATTGTGATATCGGTGAAGACGCCGATTACCTGCAACGGGACGGAAAGACCCCGTGCACCTTTACTATAACTTAACATTGTCTTTGGGTGAATGATATGTAGCATAGGTGGGAGACTTTGAAGCTGCGGCGCTAGCCGTGGTGGAGTCGACAGTGAAATACCACTTTTCGTTTATTTGAAGTCTAATCCCACACCGTGGGAGACAGTGTTTGGTGGGTAGTTTGACTGGGGTGGTCGCCTCCAAAAGAGTATCGGAGGCTTTCAAAGGTACCCTCAGTACGCTTGGTAACCGTACGTGGAGCGCAATAGCATAAGGGTGCTTGACTGTGAGGCAGACAAGCCGAGCAGGGCCGAAAGGCGGATATAGTGATCCGGTGGTTCCGCATGGAAGGGCCATCGCTCAAAGGATAAAAGGTACGCCGGGGATAACAGGCTGATCCTCCCCAAGAGCTCATATCGACGGGGGGGTTTGGCACCTCGATGTCGGCTCGTCACATCCTGGGGCTGAAGAAGGTCCCAAGGGTTGGGCTGTTCGCCCATTAAAGTGGCACGCGAGCTGGGTTCAGAACGTCGTGAGACAGTTCGGTCCCTATCTGTTGTGGGCGTTAGAAATTTGAGAGGAGCTGACTCTAGTACGAGAGGACCGAGTTGGACGGACCGCTAGTGTATCTGCTGTGGCGCCAGCTGCATCGCAGAGTAGCTATGTTCGGAAGGGATAAGCGCTGAAAGCATCTAAGCGCGAAGCCCACCTCAAGATAAGATTTCTTTTAAGGATCGTTATAGATGATGACGTTGATAGGTTATAGGTGTAAAGCCAGTAATGGCAAAGCCGAGTAATACTAATAATCCGTAGACTTTTTACCAGTAATTTGTTTTACATTCCGGGTCAGTTGTATTTTTATTCAATATGTCAATTCTTATTAATGATCTTGGGTGATTATTACTGCGGGGTTCACCTCTTCCCATTCCGAACAGAGAAGTTAAGCCCGCACGTGCAGATGGTACTGCCCAAAAAGCGGGAGAGTATGTTGTTGCCCATTTTAAGTCCTGACCCTGAAAAGTCAGGACTTTTTTATTTATACCAATCCTTAGTTTGTCCTATTACTGCGAATTGTGATTAGCTTTGCAAGACAATTTATCCCTTATGCCAGTCATATCAATGTTTTATGGAATTATTGTGATGATGTACTTTCTTGATAACAAGAAGCACAAGTTTCCACATATACATGTTAAGTATGCCGAGTATGAAGCCGTATTTAAAATACCTGAAGGCGAAGTAATCGAAGGCTCATTACCTAAAGCAAAACAAAAATTAGTCGAGGCCTGGATAGAAATTCATCATGAGGAACTAATTGCCGACTGGGAATTAGCTGTTAACGGAAGCCAGGTATTTACAATTGAACCTCTTAAATAGAATCCTATGAATCCAAGGGTTAAAGAAGTGTATCCAATTGAAGATTATCAATTAAGATTAATATTTAATAATGGAGAAGAGAAAATATTTGATGTGAAGCCATATCTAAATATCGGAGTATTTAAAGATTTGCAGAAATTGGATATATTTAAAACCGTTCGTCCTTTTTTAGGAAGTATAATTTGGGGTAATAATATTGACCTTAGCCCCGATACTCTTTATATCGAAGGCAAAAATGTATCTTAAATCACTATTATGTCAGTAATTGTTGACCATATAACTAAGATCTACGGTAGCCAAAAGGCGCTTGACGATGTATCGTTTACCATAAAGAGTGGTGAGGTAGTAGGCTTTTTAGGCCCTAATGGTGCCGGAAAGAGTACCATGATGAAAATACTTACCTGTTTTCTGCCACAAACCACCGGCAATGCATCGGTATTTGGTTTCGATGTATCTGAACAATCCTTAGAAGTACGAAAAAATATAGGTTACCTGGCCGAGCATAACCCGCTTTACTTGGATATGTATGTAAAGGAATACCTTGGCTTTATAGCCGGTTTGCATCATTTACCCAATGCCCCAAAGCGCATTGCAGAAATGATTGAAATAACCGGCTTGGCTGTAGAACAAAAAAAGAAGATAGGCGCATTATCAAAAGGCTATCGCCAACGTGTAGGCCTGGCACAGGCTCTTATGCATAACCCAAGTGTTCTTATTCTGGATGAACCTACCAGCGGACTGGATCCTAACCAATTGCAGGAAATACGTAACCTCATTATCAGTATAGGTAAAGAAAAGACAGTTATACTTTCTACCCATATTATGCAAGAGGTAGAAGCTGTATGTGATAGGGTGATCATTATCAATAAAGGCAAAATAGTAGCTGATAAGTCCACTAAGGAACTAAAGTCCTCGGAGGGAAGTTATGCTATTGTAACCGTTGAATTTGACAAAGAACCCAATGTGGCCGAAATAAAAAAGATAAGTGGAGTAAGTGACGTTAGTGTTTTAAACTCTAAAACTCTTCAACTACATGCCACTGCCGAAAGAGATGTAAGGCCCGATATTTTCCAGTATGCGGTAGCTAACCAGCTAACAGTACTTACTATACACAAAGAAGAAAAGAAGCTGGAAGATGTATTTAAAGACCTGACCCATTAAGTGTTAGCTCTTCCGAGAATATAAATTCTATCTTAGCATTCTAAAACCTAACCCATGAATTGGAAACTTATTTTCTTACTCTCTCTGTTCGGCCTATTTATGGCCTTTGCAACAGTATTTTTTATCTCTTCACATATAGAGCCTATCTTTTGGCTTGTGATCTTTCTTATTTGTGCCTACCTCATTGCTAAAAATGCGCCAGGGAAATACTTTCTTCATGGCTTTTTAACAAGCCTTGCCAACTGCGTTTGGATAACTGCTGCACACATCCTGTTATTTAGTCAATATGCTGCAAACCATATGGAAGAAATAGCTAATAGCGATAAAATGCCATTCCTGCAAGGTCATCCAAGGCAAATCATGGTTATCGTTGGACCTATTATTGGCATTGTATCAGGTTTAGTGCTTGGACTCTTTGCCTTTATTGCCAGCAAAATAGTCAAGAAGCCAAGCCCTTCAGCTTAAATTTTCCGGGTTTATATTATTATGCTCCTGCTATTGTTAACTGGCACACAGCTAGCTATAGCATGTTGATATATATCTAATCTTTCGTAGCAAAAAGTATGTACATTTGATTTCATTAATTCACCAAATTATAACTTAATAAACCCTAATTAATATGGCCTTTACACTCCCTAAATTACCTTACGATTACAAAGCTCTTGAGCCTTATATCGATGCTCAAACCATGGAAATACATTATAGTAAGCATCACCAGGCATATGTTACCAATCTAAACAATGCCCTTGCCGGTAAGCCGGAAGAAAATTCAAGCTTGGAAGATATTATGAAAAATGTTTCCAAGCATGCACCTGTTGTTAGAAATAACGCAGGAGGAGTTTATAATCACAATCTTTTTTGGACCATTATGAAACCTAATGGCGGTGGAGAACCTACAGGTAAACTAGCCGATGCTATTAAATCCGCTTTTGGTTCTTTTGCCGATTTTAAAACTAAGTTTTCAGATGCCGGCGCAACCCGTTTTGGTTCTGGCTGGGCATGGCTTTGTGTAAGCGGAGGCAAACTTGCAGTCTGTTCTACCCCTAACCAGGATAACCCACTTATGGATGTATCTGAATGCAAGGGATTCCCTATACTCGGAATGGACGTTTGGGAACATGCTTATTATTTAAAATATCAAAACAGGCGCCCGGAATACATTACCAACTTCTGGAATGTTATTAATTGGGATGAAGTAGCAAAGAGACTTGATCAAGCAAAATAATCCACAGAAGGGAGACTTTCGTCTCCCTTCCTTTTTTATGCTTGATATAAGAAGGCAGTTACTATTGCTTTCTGTAATTCTATGCACAGCTTTTACTTCGGCTGCCAAAGAAAACAGAAATAAGATTTCATTATGCACCCATACTACCCTTCAAGTAAAATCAGCGGTTCTATCCAACGATAGTATAACAACTCATCATTGTAAACACAAAATTTTTGCTGCTCTCTTAGCTATGCCTTTGGGCGTTTTCGGATTTCACAGAATGTATCTTGGTACGTCGGCCGCAGTACCCTTTGCTTATATCGCCTCTTTTGGAGGGGGTTTAGGCATTTTACCTTTTGTAGATTTTGTACTTATTATTTTATGTAAGGACGTAAACGCATACGCCCACAATCCCCGGCTATTTATGTGGAGTAAAGAAAAATGATCTTATTCTACTGTTACCGATTTGGCAAGGTTACGAGGCTGATCAACATTGCAACCTCTCATCACCGCAATATGATAAGAAAGTAATTGGAGAGGAATAACCGCCAAAAGCGGGGCAAAATGCTCATCCACTTCGGGTACTTCAATAACGTAATCTGCCATCTTTTCTACAGAAGAATCGCCTTCGGTAACTACTGCAATAATTTTCCCCTTGCGGGCTTTTACCTCTTGTATATTACTAACTACCTTTTCGTATGATGTGCCATGGGTAGCAATTACAACTACAGGCATATTTTCGTCTATAAGCGCAATGGGGCCATGTTTCATTTCAGCGGCAGGGTAACCCTCGGCATGTATGTAAGATATCTCTTTAAGCTTTAAAGCGCCTTCTAAAGCGACAGGGAACGTATATCCTCTGCCGAGGTAAAGAAAATTACGCGACTTGCTGAATATCCTGGCAATAGCTGCTATTCTTTTATTGCGGCCCAACAATGTTTCAACCTTAGCCGGAATTGTTTCCAATTCACTTAGCAGCTCATGGAATTTATTCTTAGGTATGGTTCCTTTGGCTTTAGCTATTTCTAATGCCATTAGGGCAAGTATTGTTATCTGTGCCGTAAAGGCTTTTGTAGATGCCACACCAATCTCAGGACCAGCGTGCGTATAAGATCCTGCATGGGTAGCCCTGGCAATGGATGAACCTACTACATTACAAATGCCAATAATCGTTGCTCCTTTAGATTTAGCTAATTCTATTGCAGCGAGAGTATCTGCTGTTTCACCAGACTGAGAAATTGCAATTACAATGTCATCTTCGTGTATCACAGGGTTACGATAACGAAACTCAGAAGCATATTCCACCTCTACCGGTATCCTGGCAAGGTCTTCAAAAAGGTATTCGCCCACCAAACCCGCATGCCATGATGTTCCGCAGCCTATTATTATTATTCTTTTTGCATTTATTAAAGCCTGCTCATAGTCCGCTATACCACCTAGCTTAACAATACCCTTGGCGGCATTAAGCCTGCCCCTCATGCTATCTTTTATAGATCTGGGCTGCTCGTATATTTCCTTTAACATAAAATGCGGATAGCCTCCTTTCTCAAGGGCTTCCAAATGCATTTCCAATTCTTCTATGTAAGGAGTTTTGCTCTTATTCTTAATGGTCTTTATTTTAATATCACCATTTCTCTTTAACACGGCAACTTCTTCCTCGCCCAGATAAATTACATTCTTAGTATACTCTATAATTGGCGTAGCATCAGATGCTACGTAAAATTCCTTATCCCCTACTCCAATTACTAGCGGGCTGCCTTTTTTAGCTGCTATCAGTTCATCTGGGTTATCCTTAGAAAGAACCACTATCGCATAAGCGCCTATTACCTGGTTAAGGGCAAGACGAACGGCTTCTGCAAGAGAGCACTCTTCATTTTCCTGTATGTTTTCAATAAAATGGGCTAATACTTCAGTATCTGTCTCGCTTTTAAAAGTATGCTTTCTCTTTTTTAACTCTTCTTTAAGTGAACCATAGTTCTCTATAATTCCATTGTGAATTATTACAATTTTGCCAGATTGGGAATAATGAGGATGAGCATTTACGTCACTGGGTTCTCCATGCGTAGCCCAGCGAGTGTGCGCAATGCCAATATTGCCGGCTTTGTCTTTGCCTTTAGAAAAAGCTTCCAGGTCGGCTACCTTGCCTTTGCACTTGTATACATTTAACTTGCCATTGAGTAATGCTACACCCGCACTGTCGTATCCCCTGTATTCGAGCCTGTGAAGGCCCTTTATAAGAATTGGGTAAGCATCTTTATCTCCTATATAGGCTACTATGCCGCACATACTAAATATATCTTTTTACAATTTATGTAATCTCCTTTCAATGCTGGAGCGGAGTGTAATAGATTTTTAAACGTATCCTGGGATTAGTGGTTTTTTTTGCTGCCCCGTATAAAACAGCTCCATTAGCAGATACCGCATTGCTACCAGATATGAGGTACAAGCCTGTATTTAAAATTTTACCATTCAACACATATTGAATATACCTGTCAATATTAAATACATATTGGTGGTTCGTGGCATCGTAAGCTCCTCCGTAATATGTCGTGCCTTCATTCTCATCTATAAGGGCAGACTCCACACCTGCAGAGTCACGAACAAGATAAGCCTGGGGTGGCGGAATATCGACACCCGTTGCGCTTACGTTCACAGGCACATCTACTTCAGCCTTATTTACAAGAATGGGGCCTAAATGTTTCCAGTTAGATAAAAACGGGAAAGACAATTGGGTTTTTACGCCCCCAAGAGATTGGATATAGGTAGTATAAGGAGCAAGAACAGAATCTTTGGTTCCGGCATAAAAAGCAGTTTTTGAAAAATCGTGGTCAAAATGGTCATAGTAAGCGCAATTTGAACCCATTTGAAACGTTTGCACAATAGAGTCTCCACCTACCCTATAATAAAAAACAAGTCCTGCACCCGAGGTATATGGGTTTACATACATTATCCCACCTTGTCCCGGCAATTGCAATGGATCTGATACTGAAATATAGAATCCTTCCAGCAAGGTTTGAAAACTATACCCTGTAGAAAAATAAGATTGTGAAGAACTCATAGAGTCTTCTTTAATAAGCCATTCGCCAAATGATCTGTTAAGCCGTATTCTTATAGCAGGTGGATAAGTAGTAACATTATTTATGCCATATTTTGAATGAAATGAGTCTATTGGGTCCGGTATAATGGTTGTTATCCCAATATGATTATTGCCATGTGAAACATTAGTATCTGAATAATAAGAATGATTCAACACCAAACCCACGTTATTTACTCTTTCTATAGTATCTACCGTAAAAGTTTGAGGAGAAAGAGCTCCGTAATAACTTATGCCCGGATTAAATGGCAATACCAATACAACAGAATCGAAATTGATTCCAATAGAGGATATGCCTGTATTATTAAACTGCCAATCTATTGTGTTACCAGGCAATACTAACTGGGTATATATAGATGCCTTTGTAGGCCCGAATACGGGATCGAAATAACTGCCAAGCATCATTAAAGATGTTTGGTTGCTGAGCACCGAATCTTTAAGCTTTATAGATGATATAATGCTAGTTGTATCTATAACATACGCCCCTAAAATACTACTTGCAGGCAATACGTTAGAACCTACTACGCTATCTTTTCTGCATGAAAAGAAAAAGAGTAAAACAGGGATACTAAATAAGGCGAAGTATTTAATGCTCTTGTAGCTTCTGTTCCTTTTATTCATTTACCAACACTTCGTCCATTTCCAATACCTCATCATAAAAGTCAGAATACGCATCCATGTAATTTTCTTCCGTGTGCTCAAGCATAGGCTTACCCGATTTCTTAATGTGTTTAAGCACATCGGCATCAGCGTTCGGATCTACTTTTACAACAGCATCAGACCAGTTAACGGCTAACTTGGTGAGATTATTGTATGTTGGAATCTTAGCTACTGAAAGGTCTTCTTCTTCAATTCCATCCCAAACCGCCTTGCCCGCAAAACGCTTATCAAGGGAACCATCAAACTTATCACCGTGTAAAGAATAAATTACTTTGCTGTTCTCAAACAAAGGATCATCCTTGCAGGCCTTTTTAATATAAAGCGGGAACAGGCTTGTCATCCAACCCTGGCAATGTATAATATCAGGGCTCCAGCTTAGCTTACGCACGGTTTCTATAACACCACGGCAAAAGAAAATAGCTCTTTCGTCATTGTCTTCAAATAGTCTTCCTTGTTCATCGTTAAAAGTAGCCTTGCGTTGGAAATAGTCTTCATTATCAATAAAATAAACCTGCATCCTGGCTCTCTGTATCGAAGCCACTTTTATAATAAGTGGGTGATCGTCATCATCTATAATTAAATTAATTCCTGAAAGACGTATAACCTCGTGAAGACCGTGACGTATTTCGTTAATGCAGCCATAACGCGGCATGAAAGTACGGATCTCTTTGCCTCTTTCCTGTATACCCTGGGGCAAAAAGCGGGCAACATTCGACATTGTATTTTCTCCCATGTAGGGATAGATTTCCTGAGACACATAAAGCACTCTAGCTTTTTTCATAAAAATATAATTTAGAGAGAATTAAGGAGTGAGTTGAAAAAACAAAACCTGCGCATAGTTCTTATCGGCAATAACTCTTATGTTTACTATTAATATTGGCGAAAATGCCTTTGCAAAGATACTAAAAAAAAGCGGCATAGAAAACAAGCTTTTCCTACTTTTTCTTTATTGAAGCCTATTTTAAGGCAATGCTGATTATTTAATTCACCATAATATTTGCATAATAATTTCCTATTAATTTCATAATAATTTGATTATGAGGCATATAATACCATAAATGAACAAGATTATTCAAAGAAGTATTGAATAATGCATTCGCCAATCATAACCTCATATATTGTGGCTTTAAGTATCTTTGGACAACCAATCAACACAGCGTGTCTACCCTATTCTATTATATCACCCTACCTTTCATTTACCTCCTCTCATTATTACCCTTTCCATTGCTTTACTTGTTTTCCGACGGGGTATATGTACTTATCTACTATGTATTAGGTTATAGAAAAGAGGTTGTGGCGGCTAATCTGCGTAATGCCTTTCCAAATAAAACAGATAAGGAGCTGCATAAGCTTCGTAAAGAGTTCTATCATTACCTCTGCGATCTCTTCCTGGAAACTTTTAAAACCCTTACTATTAGTAGAACTGCAATGATAAAGCATTGTGGCTTTTCTCCGGAAGCGTTATCGGTTTTTGAAAAATATGCAAAAGAGAACAAATCCATAATACTTGTGATGGGACATATCGGCAACTGGGAATGGGCCGGTAACAGTTATACTATTTTGTGCAAAAGCCAACTCTATGTTATATACCATCCTTTAAGAGACAAGCATTTTAATCAGCTTATCATTAACATGCGCACCCGTTTTGGCACTAAGCTGATAACTATGCGCGATACATTCAGAGAGATGGTAAGTAAAAGAAGCGAAGTAAACGTAACCGCTTTTATTGCTGACCAAACTCCTCCACCTGAAGGAGCTTACTGGACAAACTTTTTAAACCAGGACACTCCCATATTCCAGGGCACAGAAAAGATAGCACGCAAGTTAAACTACCCGGTTGTGTATGCCCTGGTTAAAAGAGTTAAGCGCGGGCACTATCTGATTTACGCCGAAACACTAGTAGAAGAACCTGCTAAAACAGGGGAGGGTGAAATATCTGAACTGCACACACGCAGACTCGAAAAGGATATTATAGCGCAGCCTGAAACATGGCTGTGGTCGCATAGAAGGTGGAAGCACAAAAGGCCCCAACATTGAAATTTGTCATATCTTTGCAACTCGCAAAATAACTTAATGCTAAGGGGGAAAGAATTAATTTTAGCAACGCGGCCTTACGCCGCGGAGGTTAGGAGCCAGAGTTGGTTACATACAATATCCACTTTGTTCCTTCTTATAGCTACTCTTGCAGCTACTTTATTTGTTCCTTACATATTTATTAAACTAGTCTGCAGCCTTTTATTGGGCCTTTTGATGGTGCGTATGTTTATCATATACCACGACTATCAACATCATGCTATTTTAAACAAATCCCGCTTGGCTGCTATTATTATGCCTATCTACGGAGCTTACGTTCTCGCTCCTCAAAGCATTTGGAAACGTTCTCACGACCACCATCACAAGCACAATTCTAAGCTATTTACTTCCAGCATTGGCTCTTATCTTATTCTCACTAAGAACAAATTCGCTTCAATGTCTAAAAGCGAGCGCCGAGCCTATCTTCTTTCGCGTAATCCCATAGTTATATTATTCGGCTATATTATCATTTTTATGGTGGGTATGTGCCTTGGCTCTTTTGTAAGCAACCCTCGCAAGCATTATGATTCCCTCCTGGCCTTACTTGCACATTTCGTTATCTCTTTTGCTGTTATATGGTTTCTGGGATGGCCTGCATGGATATTCGCTATACTCATCCCCTTCCTTGTATCAAGTGCATTGGGTGCTTACTTATTTTATGCGCAACATAACTTCCCAGGCGTTGTTTTTAGCGATAACGGAGAATGGTGTTACGAAAAAGCAGCTATGGAATCATCCAGTTTTATGGATCTTAGCCGTGTCATGCATTGGTTTACTGGTAATATAGGTTACCATCACATACATCACCTTAATTCCCGTATACCCTTTTACCGCCTGCCCGAAGTAATGCGCAACATACCTGAATTACAGGATGTGAAACGTACATCTCTTTCTATCAAAGATGTGATAGCCTGCCTTAGACTAAAGGTATGGGACCAGGATACCAACCAAATGGTTGGAGTGTAATTAACCCTTATTCTTCTACCCCACCCTAAAGGGGCTTCCTGATTTGTGAGTAACGATTTACGAAGTGCTGCGTTCAAAGCCCCTTTAGGAGGGTTTTGAGGCATAATAAATAAAACATTGCTCTCTATTGGGTCTGCTTTAGCACAAAAAAATAGCCTCAGCAAAGCTGAGGCTATTCTATTTTAAGATTTACTATTACTTAGCGTCTGCTTCAACAAGCTCTCTTTCTTGCTTGCTTTCCATCAGGCGTTGGTATTCTTCTAATGAACCAACGATCAACTTTTCGTAGTCGCGTAAGCCGGTACCTGCTGGTATAAGGTGACCAACGATTACGTTTTCCTTCAAGCCTTGTAAGTAATCTACCTTGCCGCTTATAGAAGCTTCGTTCAGCACTCTTACAGTTTCCTGGAATGATGCAGCCGAGATAAAGCTTTCTGTTTGCAGAGATGCGCGGGTTATACCTTGCAGCACTGGATTAGAGGTAGAATGCGTAGCATCGCGGAACTGCACAAGCTTTTGGCCTTCGCGTTTCAAATGCATGTTTTCATCTCTAAGCCTGCGTGAGTTAACGATCTGGCTAACCTTGTAAGTTGTAGAATCTCCGGCATCGGTAATTACCTTTTTGCCATATAATTCATCGTTGGCAGCCATAAATTCGCTCTTGGTAACCAATTGTCTTTCAAGGAAATTGCTATCTCCCGGATCTTCAATTTCTACCTTTCTCATCATCTGGCGAACGATAACTTCAAAGTGCTTATCGTTGATCTTTTCACCTTGCAAACGGTATACTTCCTGTATTTCATTAACCAGGTACTCTTGTACTGCTGTAGGTCCTTTAATTGAAAGGATATCTGCAGGAGTTACTGCGCCATCTGATAAAGGCTCGCCTGTTTTTACAAAGTCATTTTCCTGAACAAGGATGTGCTTAGACAATGGAACAAGATAGGTCTTCTTTTGACCATTCTTCGATTCGATCATAACCTCACGGTTACCTCTCTTCACTTTACCAAATGTTACAACACCATCGATTTCTGATACTACTGCAGGATTAGAAGGATTACGTGCTTCGAACAATTCTGTAACCCTTGGCAGACCACCTGTGATATCACCAGATTTACCGGCAACACGAGGGATCTTAACCAATATCTGTCCTGTTTCTATATTAACTCCGTCGCCAATGATAACGTGAGAGCCAACAGGTATGTTGTAGGATTTAAGTGTATCCTTGCCCTTAACGATCTTGATCATTGGGTTCTTTGTCTTGTCTTTGCTTTCAACGATAACCTTTTCCTTAAAGCCTGTTTGTTCATCAGATTCTTCACGGAAGGTTACGCCTTCTTCAATGTATTCAAATTCTGTCTTACCAGAGAATTCAGAGATAATAACCGCATTGTACGGATCCCAATCGCAAAGCAATTGTCCGGCTTTTACCGTATCTCCGTTCTTGGTATATAATTGCGAACCATAAGGTATGTTACCTGTGGTAAGCACTAAGCCAGTATTCTTATCTACTATTCTTAATTCAGCATAACGAGAAATTACAACTTGTACCTTTTCTCCTTCAGCATTCTTACGGGTAACCGTTCTTACTTCATCTATTTCAACAATACCTTCATACTTAGCTTCTATCTTAGACATTGCAGAGATGTTAGATGCTGTACCACCTACGTGGAATGTACGAAGTGTAAGCTGTGTACCTGGCTGTCCGATAGACTGAGCCGCAATAACACCTACTGTTTCGCCGCGTTGAACCATCCTTCCGGTAGAAAGATTACGTCCATAACACTTAGCACAAACACCTGATCTCATTTCGCAGGTAAGCACCGACCGGATCTCAACACTTTCGATAGGAGATTCCTTGATCCTTTCTACATGCACTTCATTGATTTCTTCGCTGGCACCAACAATAAGCTCGCCGGTTGTAGGATGATGAAGGTCGTGCAAGCTAACCCTGCCAACGATCTTATCATAGAGTGTTTCTACAATTTCATCGTTTTTACGCAGTGTTGCAGCTGTAAGTCCGCGAAGTGTTCCACAGTCTTCAGCAGTAATGATAACATCTTGTGATACGTCAACCAAACGACGTGTTAAGTAACCGGCATCGGCTGTTTTCAACGCTGTATCTGCCAATCCTTTACGCGCACCGTGAGTTGAGATAAAATATTCAAGTATAGAAAGACCTTCTTTAAAGTTTGATATAACCGGGTTTTCCACAATTTCCTGCATGGTAGCGCCAGATTTCTGAGGCTTAGCCATAAGACCACGCATACCTGAAAGCTGACGGATCTGTTCTTTAGAACCTCTCGCACCCGAGTCAAGCATCATGTAGATTGCATTGAAGCCCTGGCGGTCGCTGCTCAATTGATCCATTACCTTCTTGGTAATCTTGGAGTTAGTGTGTGTCCAGATATCGATGATCTGATTGTAACGCTCATTGTTAGTGATGAAACCCATATTATAGGTGTTCATTACTTCTTCTATCTGAGCCTTAGCATCGTCGATCATCTTTTCCTTATCCTTAGGAATGATCACGTCATCCAAACGGAATGACAAACCACCCTTAAATGCATAGTGATAACCAAGATCCTTGATATCATCCAGGAACTTAGCTGTTTTAGCCATACCTGCTACCTTTAGCACCTGTGCGATAATATCGCGTAGGTTCTTCTTAGTAAGCAGTTCGTTGATAAAGCCCATTTCTTTAGGAACCATTTGGTTAAAGAGTATTCTTCCCAAACTTGTTTCTAAAAGAGTGTCCTTCATTTCACCATCAGCTTGCTTAACGGTGGTTTTAACCCTCACATGAGCGTGTAGGTCAACTTTCTTTTCGTTATAAGCGATAATGGCTTCTTCTGCAGAATAAAATATAAGGCCTTGTCCTTTAACTGGTTCTTCCTTGGTGCTCTTCTTGCTCTTGGTTATGTAATACAGTCCAAGTACCATGTCCTGAGAAGGAACGGTAATAGGAGCGCCATTAGCAGGGTTAAGCACGTTGTGAGAAGCCAACATTAAAAGTTGAGTCTCCAGGATAGCAGCACTGCCCAATGGCAAGTGAACCGCCATTTGGTCACCGTCAAAGTCGGCGTTGAACGCTGTACATGTTAACGGGTGCAACTGGATAGCCTTACCTTCTATAAGCTTAGGCTGGAACGCTTGTATAGATAACCTGTGCAGTGTAGGAGCACGGTTAAGCATTACTGGGTGTCCCTTAATTACATTTTCTAATATATCCCACACGGCGGCAACTTTTCTGTCTACCAACTTACGTGCCGATTTTACTGTCTTTACAATACCTCTTTCAATGATCTTACATACTACAAAAGGTTTGAAAAGCTCTAATGCTATGTCCTTTGGAAGTCCGCACTCGTGCAGTTTCAATTCTGGGCCTACAACAATTACAGAACGTGCAGAATAGTCAACACGTTTACCTAACAAGTTCTGACGGAAACGTCCTTGCTTACCTTTTAAGCTGTCTGCAAGTGATTTGAGTGAACGGTTAGATTCTGTTTTGGTTGCTGTTGATTTACGTGAGTTATCTAATAACGCATCTACAGATTCCTGTAACATACGTTTTTCATTCCTGAGGATAATTTCAGGAGCTTTAATTTCTATAAGTCTCTTTAAACGATTGTTACGAATAATAACACGACGATAAAGGTCATTCAAATCTGATGTAGCAAACCTTCCGCCATCTAACAATACAAGAGGACGTAATTCCGGTGGAATTACAGGAAGCACCTTAAGAACCATCCACTCAGGGCGGTTTTCAACATGTGTATTAGCTCTACGGAAAGCTTCTACTACTTGTAATCTCTTTAATGCTTCGTTCTTACGCTGTTGTGCAGTTTCAGTGTTAGCCTTGTGACGCAATTCATAAGCAAGCGCTTCAAGATCTATACGCCTTAAAAGGTCATATAAAGCATCTCCACCCATCTTGGCAATGAACTTATTAGGGTCATTGTCATCCAGGTGTTGGTTTTCCTTAGGCAAAATTTCAAGTATTTTAAGATACTCGTCTTCACTTAAGAAATCGTATTGCTTAATGTTTTCAGAAGCTTGTATACCGGCTTGTATTACAATGTACTTTTCATAATACACAACCATTTCTAACTTTTTGGTAGAAAGGCCAAGCAGGTAACCTATTTTGCTTGGTAAAGAACGAACGTACCAGATGTGAGCTACAGGAACCACCAAAGAGATGTGGCCCATACGTTCACGACGTACTTTCTTTTCAGTTACTTCTACACCGCAACGGTCGCAAATGATGCCCTTGTAACGTATACGTTTATACTTTCCGCAATGACATTCCCAATCCTTGGTAGGACCGAAAATACGTTCGCAGAAAAGTCCGTCACGTTCGGGCTTATATGTGCGATAGTTTATAGTTTCAGGCTTTAGCACCTCACCGTGTGAACGGTTCAGAATGCGCTCCGGAGAGGCAAGGCTGATCGTTACCTTGGTGAAATTACTTCTTTGCTTTTGTTCCCTTGAAGAAGCCATATTTATATATTTATTAAAAAGTCCGTTACTAATTAATCCATTTTAATTTCAAGACCTAGACCATGCAACTCATGCAACAACACGTTGAATGATTCAGGTATGCCCGGTGTTGGCAGGTTATCGCCCTTAACAATAGACTCGTAAGTCTTGGCTCTACCTATCACATCATCCGCCTTTACGGTAAGCATTTCCTGCAGTACATGCGATGCTCCGTATGCTTCAAGCGCCCATACTTCCATTTCACCAAAACGCTGACCACCAAACTGTGCTTTACCACCGAGAGGTTGTTGTGTAATGAGTGAGTAAGGACCGATAGAACGTGCGTGCATCTTATCATCTACCATGTGTGCTAGTTTAAGCACATATATAACACCTACTGTTGCAGGTTGGTCAAATGTATCTCCTGTACCGCCATCATGCAAATATGTTGTGCCAAATGAAGGGATACCGGCTTTCTTGGTCCATTCGTTGATCTCCTCGATAGAAGCTCCGTCGAAAATAGGAGTAGCGAACTTAACGCCCAGCTTAATACCAGCCCATCCTAAAACCGTTTCGTAGATCTGTCCAAGGTTCATACGCGATGGCACACCCAATGGGTTTAACACAATGTCAACCGGTGTTCCGTCTTCTAAGAATGGCATGTCCTCTTCTCTTACAATACGAGCTACAACACCTTTGTTACCGTGGCGTCCGGCCATTTTATCACCCACTTTAAGCTTACGCTTTTGTGCGAGATACACCTTAGCTACCTGGTTAACACCTGTTGGTAGTTCATCACCCACCATGATCGCAAACTTTCTGCGCTTGTTAATACCCAGCAATTCATTGTATGCAAGGGTATAGTTATGAATGATCTGTTCTATGATCGTATTCTTGTCTTTATCGTGTGTCCAACGCTTAGGGTTAACTTCCAGGAAGTTTACCTTTTCAAGTATCTTCTGAGTATACTTTACACCTTTGGCGATTACTTCTTCCTTAAGGTTGTTAAGCACTCCGTTAGATACTTTACCGTTGAGGATAATGAACAACTTATCTACCAGCTTAGCTTTAAGCTCTTCTGAAGATTGTTCGTGTTCCTTATCGATCTTATCGATCAGAACCTTTTCATCAGTTTTAGCCTTTTTATCTTTCAGGTACTTCATGAAAAGCTTGCGATCTATTACCATACCTTCAACACCCGAAGGAACGCGTAAAGAAGCATCTTTTACATCACCTGCCTTATCACCGAATATAGCGCGTAAAAGCTTTTCTTCCGGAGAAGGATCGCTTTCGCCCTTAGGAGTGATCTTACCAATAAGTATATCACCTTCTTTTACTTCAACGCCTACACGAATGATACCCTTTTCATCCAAATTTTTGGTAGCTTCTTCGCTAACATTTGGGATATCCGGGGTAAGTTCTTCTGGTCCTCTGCGGGTATCGCGTACTTCCAGGTCGTACTCGTCAATATGTATAGAGGTAAATAAGTCTTCTCTCACAACACGTTCAGAGATAACGATAGCATCCTCAAAGTTGTAACCCTTCCATGGCATGAATGCCACTTTAAGGTTTCTGCCCAATGCTAATTCGCCTTCGCTGGTTGCATATCCTTCGCAAAGTATCTGGCCTTTCGTAACCTTTTCTCCTTTAGAAACAATAGGACGAAGAGTAACAGAAGTACTTTGGTTGGTCTTTCTGAACTTGGTAAGCTTATATGATTTAACGTCATCTTCAAAACTCAACAGCTTTTCATCTTCGTTACGGCTGTAGCGTATTACTATTTCATTAGCATCTACGTTTTCTACAATACCTGTACCTTCAGAAGAAATAAGCACTCTTGAGAACTCAGCTACGCTCTTTTCAAGACCTGTGCCCACAACTGGAGCTTCTGGCCTCATAAGAGGAACTGCCTGGCGTTGCATGTTTGATCCCATAAGAGCACGGTTAGCATCATCATGTTCCAGGAAAGGAATCAACGATGCAGCTATTGAGGCTATTTGGTTAGGTGCAACATCCATAAGGTTCACCTTGTTCTTTTCTGTAATAGGGAAATCACCCTTATACCTTACCTTAACCTGCGCTTCGGAGAATGTTCCGCTTTCGCTGATAGGGGTACTGCTTGGGGCAATGATCTTGTTGTCTTCTTCCTCAGCAGACATGTATATCGGCTTTTTGCTGCCATCTACCTTGCCGCCTTCTACCAAATGGTAAGGGGTTTCTATAAATCCGAGTGAATTGATCTTAGCAAATACACACAATGAGGATATAAGACCGATATTCGGACCTTCCGGTGTTTCTATCGGGCAAAGCCTTCCATAGTGGGTATAGTGAACGTCACGAACCTCGAAACCTGCACGTTCTCTGGATAAACCGCCGGGACCGATTGCCGATAACCTACGCTTGTGGGTAATTTCTGACAATGGGTTGGTTTGATCCATGAACTGAGAAAGCTGGTTGGTACCAAAGAATGAGTTGATAACCGAAGTCAGAGACTTGGCATTGATAAGGTCAAGCGGAGTAAATACTTCGTTGTCCCTTACATTCATTCTTTCACGAATGGTTCTGGCCATACGTGCTAAACCAACGCTGAACTGAGCATAAAGCTGTTCGCCTACCGTTCTTACGCGTCTGTTACTCAAGTGATCGATATCATCCACATCAGCATTCGAGTTGATGAGGGCGATAAGATATTTTACAATGGCTATAATGTCTTCACGTGTAAGTACCCTTGTTGTTTCAGGTACTTGCATGCCTAATTTCTTATTGATACGGAAACGTCCTACTTCTCCCAGGTCATATCTCTTATCAGAGAAGAAAAGCTTGTCTATAATACCACGTGCTGTTTCTTCATCTGGTGGTTCTGTGCTACGCAACAGGTGATAGATAAAGTGAACCGCTTCCTTGGTAGAGTTGGTTGTATCCTTTTGTAATGTGCTGTAAATGATAGCGTAGTCAGCAGATTTCTTATCTTCCTTATGCAGGATGATAGATTCAGCCTTAGAATTCAGTATTCTTTCTACGTGAGCTTCTTCAATTATGGTTTCGCGCTCTACTACTACTTCATTACGCTCGATAGATACTACTTCACCGGTATCTTCATCCACAAAATCTTCAACCCAAGTACGTAATACCCTTGCGGCCAATTTACGTCCAATAGATTTTTCGAGAATAGCCTTGGTTACTTTTACTTCATCGGCAAGGCCGAAGAGCTCAAGTATTTGTTTATCTGTTTCGAAGCCTATAGCCCTGAAAAGGGTGGTTACAGGCAATTTCTTTTTACGATCGATATATGCATACAGTACATTGTTAATGTCTGTTGCAAATTCCATCCAGGCTCCCTTAAATGGGATAATTCTGGCAGAATAAAGCTTGGTTCCATTGGGGTGGCGGCTTTGGCCGAAGAACACACCTGGGGAACGGTGAAGCTGTGATACAACAACACGTTCAGCACCATTGATAATGAAAGTACCGCGAGGGGTCATATAAGGAATTGTACCGAGGTACACATCCTGTATAATGGTTTCAAAATCAACGTGGTTAGGGTCGTTGCAATATAATTTCATCTTACTCTTAAGCGGAACGCTATAGGTAAGGCCCCTTTCAATACACTCTTCCATAGTATAGCGTGGAGGATCTACGAAATAATCGAGGAACTCCAGCACAAACACGTTACGTGCGTCGCTGATAGGAAAGTTTTCCATGAAAGCCTTATAAAGGCCTTCATTTCTACGGTTTTCAGATGTAGTTTCTAACTGGAAAAAGTCCTTAAAGGACTGCACCTGTATATCAAGAAAATCGGGATAATCTGTATGAAGCCCTGAGGCCGCTGAAAAGCTAATGCGTTGTTTTTTCTTACTGGTGGATGCAGACATAGTAGAAATATTAAGGTTTACACTAAATTAAAGGGCTAAACCCTCGTAATTTAATGGGAAAAACTGTGAAAAAAAGAACGTTTACTAGCACAAATAGGAAATGTTGCCCTGATACCGGGCAACTTTATCCTTTGTATGGAATGTTGTTCAGAAGTAGCCTTACTTAACTTCAACTTCAGCTCCTGCTTCGGTTAACTTAGCTTTAAGAGTTTCAGCTTCTTCTTTAGAAACACCTTCTTTTACTGGCTTAGGTGCTCCGTCAACTAAATCTTTAGATTCTTTAAGTCCAAGGCCGGTGAGTTCCTTCACCACCTTTACAACTTGTAATTTGGCTTGGCCGCCATTTTTAAGTATAACATCGAATGTGCTCTTAGCAGGTGCAGCAGCTCCGGCAGCGCCAGCGCCTCCACCTACTGCTACAGCAGCAGCAGCTGGTTCAATTCCGTATTCGTCTTTTAAAATTTTAGCTAAGTCGTTGACTTCCTTCACGGTTAAGCCAACCAATTGTTCTGCGAATGCTTTTAAGTCTGCCATCTGATTTATAGTTTTTAGGTATTAGTAATTTGAAAAGGGGCGCAAAGATAGGATTTATTTTAAACCAAAATAAGTTTTTGTTGATATTTTTTCAAAATTATTTCTCTTCTCTTTCTGAAAGAGTTTTTACTATGCCGCTAAGCTTGTGTGAACTAGACATAAGGGCACTGATAACGTTCTTTGCAGGCGATTGAAGAAGGCCGATAATATCGCCGATAAGTTCGTCTTTGGATTTGAGTGCATCGAGAAAATCGAGTTGATTATCGCCGATGTAAACGCTATCCTCTATAAATGCTGCTTTTAGGGTAGGCTTACTATTCTCTGCCCTGAATTTTTTAATAACCTTAGCAGGACTGTTAGCTTGCTTGGTGCAAAACATAATAGCTGTGTTGCCAACGAGTGTATCGTAAATAGGTGTAAAGTCAGGATTAGCAACCTTTTCTAAAGCTTTTTGAAGGAGGGTATTCTTCACCACGGTCATTTCCACTTCTTTTCCAAAGCAGTCTCTGCGGAAATTATTTACCTTAATGCCGGTAAGAGTGGATGTATCTACAAGGAAAAAATTCTTGTTTTCCTTAATGCGGACTACTAAGTCGTCTATAACCTTGTTCTTTTCTTGTTTGTTCATGGCCTGGTGTTATTTATAAATTAAAAGCCAAATGACTTTGTTTCTATCTGTATGCTTGGGCTCATAGTGCTCGACATAAACATACTCCTTATGTATGCTCCCTTGGATGATGCAGGTTTAGCCTTAACTATGGTTTGTATAAATTCATTAGCATTTTCTGCTATTTGCTTATCATTAAAAGAAACTTTACCAACAGCAACATGCACAATACCGTCCTTATCAGCTTTGTATTCTATTTTGCCGGCTTTAGATTCTTTTACTGCCTTACCTACTTCCTGGGTCACTGTACCGATCTTAGGGTTTGGCATAAGTCCGCGTGGGCCCAATATCTTACCCAATGCACCTACCTTACCCATTACAGCTGGAGTTGCAATTACTACGTCAACGTCAGTCCAGCCCGCTTTTATTTTGGTAATGAATTCATCTAATCCAACGAAGTCAGCGCCTGCAGCCTTTGCTTCTTCTTCCTTGTCAGGAGTGCAAAGAACCAAAACGCGCAATGTTTTGCCGGTTCCATGTGGAAGACTTACTGTACCTCTTACCATTTGATTTGCTTGCTTAACATCAATACCCAAACGTACGCTCAATTCTACTGAAGAGTCGAACTTAGTGGTGTTAATGTCTTTAAGTATTTTAGCGGCATCCACAACCTGGTACAACTTTGTTACGTCGTACTTTGCCATTGCTGCCTTTCTTTTTTTACTGATTTTTGCCATGATGAAGGACTATTAAAATTCGTTATTATCTTACTACTTCAATTCCCATACTTCTTGCAGTGCCCGCAACCATTTCCATGGCTGATTCCACTGTAAAGCAATTAAGATCGGGCATTTTATTTTCCGCTATCTTTTTTACCTGGTCCATAGATATCTTCCCAATCTTCTTCTTGTTAGATTCAGAAGAACCCGATTCTATTTTGAGAGCTTCTTTTATTTGTGATGCCACAGGAGGATGTTTAATGATAAAGTCAAATGACTTATCAGAATAAACTGTGATGATAACAGGCAATATTTTACCTGCCTGATCTTGTGTGCGGGCATTAAATTGCTTGCAAAACTCCATGATGTTAACCCCCTTAGCACCTAATGCGGGACCAATTGGAGGGGCCGGATTAGCTGCTCCGCCCTTAATTTGTAGCTTAACAAGCCCTGTTACTTCTCTTGCCATGATATACTTTATTTAATACTATTAACTTTCTTTTTTAACCTGCATGTAACTCAATTCCAGCGGGGTCTTTCTTCCAAATATCTTCACGCTCACTTTCAATCTCTTCTTTTCATCGTTCACTTCTTCAATGGTTCCTATAAAGCTGTTGAAAGGACCATCTATGATCTTTATGGTTTCTCCAACCATAAACTTGATGTTCATTTCTGCATCGCTTTCCGAAAGCTCATCTACCTTACCCAATATACGGTTAGCTTCTGCTGCACGCAAAGGAATCGGAGCATCCCCTCTTTTGCTTCCCAAAAAACCTATAACACCCGGTATGCTTCTCAGTACGTGAGGTAACTCACCTACCAATGCTGCTTCTATAAGCACATAACCGGGGAAATAACTTCTTTCTTTATTTATTTTTTTACCTGCTTTAATTTGAATGTACTTTTCCATAGGAATAAGCACCTGAGCAACATAATTTTGCAGCTTAAGCCTGCCTACTTCCATTTCAATGTGTTGCTTTACCTTCTTTTCTTTTCCGCTAATAGCTCTGATAACATACCACTTTTTTACCATAGCATCGCTGCCGGTAGTTTTAGGCTTATTTGTTTTTACTTCGTCCGTGGTCATCCTGACTGTTATTGAAAAAGTTGATAAAAAGCACCCATTATCTTACTAAAGCCAAAGTCCATAAGAAATATAAGCAACGAGGTAAGCAAGGTAGCAATAAGCACTACTATAGCGCTGCTTTGCAACTCTGCCCAGGTTGGCCAGCTTACCTTATTGGTAAGCTCGTCTGTTATGTCATCTACGTATGTCCTAAACTTACTCATATCATCAAATTACCAAGTGCACGGGTGGAGAGACTCGAACTCCCAGCCAACGGTTTTGGAGACCGCTACTCTACCAATTGAGCTACACCCGTATTACTTAAGTAGCTCCCGTTACAATTGCCGGGAATATTATTTACTCCTTATTTAACTACAGTGGTTACCTGGCCTGCACCTACCGTTCTGCCGCCTTCGCGAATTGCAAAACGCAATCCTTTGTCCATAGCAACAGGCACAATAAGCTTAACATCCATGTTTACGTTGTCGCCCGGCATAACCATTTCCCTACCTGCAGGAAGAGTGATCTGTCCTGTAACGTCTGTGGTTCTGAAATAGAACTGAGGACGATATTCGTTATGGAATGGGGTATGACGGCCACCTTCTTCTTTCTTAAGTACGTAAACTTCACCTTTAAATTCAGTATGCGGGGTAATGCTTCCTGGCTTAGCCACAACCATACCTCTCCATACGTCATTCTTTTCAATACCACGGAGGAGCAGACCTACGTTATCACCTGCTTCACCACGATCGAGGGTTTTGCGGAACATTTCAACACCTGTAACAGTGCTCTTTATGCTTGCTTCGCGCATACCTACTATTTCTACTTCCTCACCAGTGTTAACAACACCGCGTTCAATTCTGCCTGTAACAACTGTACCACGGCCAGTGATAGTGAACACGTCTTCAACTGACATAAGGAATGGCTTGTCAACTTCACGGGTTGGAACCGGAATATATGTATCTACTGCATTCATCAATTCCATAACGCTTTCTTCCCATTTAGCATCTCCGTTAAGAGCGCCAAGAGCAGAACCACGAATGATAGGTGTTTTAGCACCATCGAATTTATAGAATGTTAAAAGATCACGAATTTCTGCCTCAACAAGATCAAGCAATTCAGGGTCTTCAACCATGTCCACCTTATTCATGAACACTACCATAGTAGGTACACCCACCTGGTAAGCCAAAAGAATATGTTCACGTGTTTGTGGCATAGGACCGTCTGTTGCAGCTACAACCAATATAGCGCCGTCCATCTGCGCAGCACCTGTAACCATGTTTTTTACATAATCCGCGTGGCCTGGACAGTCAACGTGAGCATAGTGCCTGGCTGCAGTTTCGTACTCAACGTGTGAAGTATTGATAGTGATACCTCTTTCTTTTTCTTCCGGAGCATTATCAATAGAATCGAACGCACGTAATTCGGAAAGTCCTTTCTTGTGCAAAACCGCTGTGATAGCAGCTGTTAAGGTTGTTTTACCGTGGTCAATGTGTCCAATTGTTCCTACGTTTACGTGGGGTTTGGTCCGTTCAAATTTACCTTTAGCCATATTGGTTTAATGTTAGATGATTTGTTGAGTTATTTTATTTTTTGGGGGTGCAAAGATAAAAAAATAATAAACCAATTGTGGTTTTCTTATCAATTTTTTTGAACCTTTTTACTAAACCCTATTAGTTTTTAACCTGCTAACTCGAATTTACAGGCAAAATTTATAAGGCTTTTGAGCCAACTACGGGATTTGAACCCGTGACCTCGTCCTTACCAAGGACGCGCTCTACCAACTGAGCTAAGTCGGCCTGTAATGGAGCGGAAGACGGGGCTCGAACCCGCCACCCTCAGCTTGGAAGGCTGATGCTCTACCAAATGAGCTACTTCCGCTTTTTACTACCGGGTTGCAAAGCACTGCATGATGTGTGGGGAGACAAGGATTCGAACCTTGGAAGTCATTACGACAACAGATTTACAGTCTGTTCCATTTGGCCACTCTGGTATCTCCCCAAAACATATTAGCCTTCCTGGATAAGAGCCGATGAAGGGACTCGAACCCCCGACCTACTGATTACAAATCAGTTGCTCTAGCCAGCTGAGCTACATCGGCAATATAAAATCATGCTTAATGCTTTTCAACCCCCTAATTTACAAAGAACTTTATGCCTTACTCAGGAAGTGGTTTCCACACCGCCCCCTAAAAAAGGAGCGCAAATTTATAAAACTTTTTATTCTTTATTTCTTTTATTTTT
>Ga0206856_10144_pt1 | contig 24711 bp, 14 predicted proteins | sample Alteio_BWOrgCont_48_FD_152630 | JGI IMG/M metagenome (GOLD analysis project Ga0206856, IMG submission 152630) | Enriched cells from forest soil in Barre Woods Harvard Forest LTER site, Petersham, Massachusetts, United States -... | ecosystem: Environmental > Terrestrial > Soil > Temperate forest >...
GGTCGGCCGTCGCATGATCGCCTACGCACTTGAGCATGTCGAAGTCTTGGGCGGCAAACGCCACCCCTCCGACGCGATCGCCGAGGATGAGAAGCGAGATCACCTCTCCTCGTGCGATCATTGGCAGGCAGACCCGGTTCTCCCTTTTCGGGAATTCGCTGGGATGGGTTTTGCGCAGGAGCACGGCGTATCGCTCCCGGGAGGTTTCGATGTCCACGGGTTCCGGCTTTCGGAGAAAATGGGCGATCACCTCGGCCGCTTCCTCCCGCGACAGCGCCAATTCCCGTCCCCGGGAATCGGAAAGGAAGGTCGAGGCCGCCAGGGTCAGCGAATCCCTGCTATCGTCGACAATCCAAATCGCGACCGACAGGCATTGAAAAATATCCGCGACCAGCTTGACCAGCGACCGGCACAGTTCGGTCTGGTCCGCATGGGAGGACGTGCCTTCGGTGAATCTGCGCCACACGGTCCGGTAATCGTAAAGCGGCCGCTGGAAATTCCGGCTCACGAACCTCGCCAGGCGGGCGCGCAGCCGGTCTGATTGGAGAAGGGCCGCGAGGAGCGTCACGGAAACGAGGATCAGAATGGCTTCCCGGGCAAAAATGTTTCCGCCTCCGAAGCGGGCCGCGATCTGCACTCCGATTCCGACCACGACCAGATAGGTGCTGGCGAAGAGCACCGTGAGCGATCGTTGCAGGACGGAGTGGGATGGATAGACGTCCAGGTCGATCCGGCTCGTTCGGAAAAACGACCGTAGCACCAGCAGCGTTGCGACGATGATCGCGCCCCCGTTGAGATATTCCAGTGAAAGGTCGGCAAAACGGAAAATGAGGGCCTGGCTGGTGATGAAGACCCGAACGACAAAAAGCAGACCGACCCCCATCAGCATGAATTTGATCCGCCAGCGCATTGTGCCGGTGGAGGCCCGGAACGTGCGTTCGAGGTTCATGATGATAACGATGGAACTGGCCAACAATAGGAAGTTGAGCGCGACCCCCGCCCATCCCATCGGGAAGACCCAGTTCGTCGCCGCTCCTCCCCGGCTCACCCCCACGACCAGGGCCGTGCGAAACACGGTCGCCACGCCGATCGGCAGCACAAACGCCGCGATGACCAGCCAGCGCCAGCGTCGGAGGAATTCCTTGGCGTTGCCCCGGGCATAGACCAAGCTGAACAGGAGCCAAAAACCAGGAAGGAAGGCGGCCGCGGCGAAGCCCCTTGCCTGCCATTGTTCGGTTTGCCGTGCTCCGAATTCCGGTCGTCCGGTCATCGTCGCGCAAATCGCCTCGGCGGCCAGCGTCAGCATTCCTGCGGCAAACGCCCAATCCCCGAGGTTTCGCCGCGGGCGGAAGAGCGCTCCTGCGGCCAACGCCGTGCCGCAGGCGGCACCGGCGGTCGGAAGTTGGGAGAAGAGGCTCATTGGAGTTTCTGGCGATAGTGGGACTTACCCCAGGATCAATAAACAGGAAAACTGCACCGGCGGTGCCGGTGCAGTTTTCGCTCAGCAAAACGAAGACTCGATCGCTTATTTACCCTTGAGCGGGCTTGCGACGCTGGACGAACATGCCCGCGCCGATCCCGGCAGCACCGAGGACGATCAGGAGAGCGGTGGTTCCCTGGTCAGGAACCGCGGCGGCGGACATGGAGCCCGAATATGTGGTGTTAATACCGCCGGCGAACAGGGCGCCGAGGGTTTCGATTTGAGTAAACTGCAGGGTGAGAATATTGATTCCGTTGCCAGTGCTCGCCAACGCCTGCAGGTCGGCGTTGGGGCCGCCTACGTAGTTAATGCCTGTCATATCGATCGAATCGGAGGTGTTCAAGCCATCCGCCCCGCCGAACTGAGTGATGGTGCCCCAAGCGAGAGTGGCTGTAAGATCAAGAACATTACCCGGGCCGTAAATGGACAGAGTACCACTGCCAGTCACGGACTCTGTGGGGCCGATGATGCCTCCCATGGTGTAACTGCCCGTGATAAGGCCCGTATAGCCGGCCGCCGTGCCACCATTGATGACAAAGTTAGTGGCGGGGGTACCCGCACTGCTAAAGGAAAATGCGCCACCTCCAGTAAAATTAATATCGGACGTGCTCGCGTAGTTGACGGGGTTAGCCACCAGGCTGCTTCCGCAGGTCAAAGCCAATCCAAGCGCCAAAGGAAGGATGAGTTTGTCAGTGAGGTAATTGTTTTTCATGTCGGTCTTCGTTTGAAATTGTTTTTCGCGGTATCTCCAAAGTGTCTTCTAAAGTGAGTTGGATGTAGCGTAACTGATGCCAATTATTTTAATGTTACTATATCTTATTTAACTATAGTTATTTATAAAGTTTTTTGCGATCAGTGTTCGATTTTAGTCAGTAATTCTACGTAGATTATGTAAGAATTACCGACGGCTTTCGGCTCCGAAAGATCATTCCAGCCCCGACGGCCGCAATTCCCATCGCAACCAAGAAGGCCGTGGTCCCTTCGTCGGGAACCTGAACAACCACACTACCCGAAAAAGAAGTTGTGATAGTGGTGGACTTGAGCGTGGTCAGATTCTTAACGGGCAGGAACTGGAAGGTCTGAACATCGATTCCGGCGTCGGCCGTAGCCAAAGCGAGCAAGTCCGTATTGGTCCCGGTATAGTGGATATTGGTAAGATTGACCGCACCGGTGGCATTCGTCGTGTCCGCCGAACCTATTTGAACGATATTCCCCCAGGTCAGCGTGGCCGTCAGGTTGGTGCTCCCATCATAAATGGTGAATTCTCCCACACCCGAAACCGAGGCGACACTCATAGTACCGTAGGTCGTCACGGCGCCGATCGTGAAATTGCCTGTAACATCTCCCAGGAAGCCGGCGTCCGCACCGTCGGTTATCTCAATGTTGTCGGCGCCGCCCGTGAACGAAAATCCTCCTGCAGCATTGAATTTGATGCCAGTCCCGCCCAAGCTGCTGTAGTCCACTGGGTCAGCGGTCAGGCGGCCGCTGCAAGCCAGAATTACAGCCAGGAAAAGCCCCGCGCCGGTGAGGTTAACGCCAAATTTCACGATTTATCGATTAGATTCAGCCGGATTATCCTCTGACGGACCGGCGACGTTGAACAACCATGCAAAGCGCGATCCCGCTGATGCCCATTCCGATCAGAAGTCCGGTGATACCGTCGTCGGGAACGGCGGCGATCATCGAGCCTGAAAAAGAGGTCGAAATGTTGGTCGCCTTCAGTTGGGCAAGTGATTCCTGTGAGGTGAACTGGAATGTCACAACGTTGATGCCGCTGCCGGTGCTCGCTAGGGAGAGCAAATCAGCATTGGTACCGTGGTAAATAATATTCGTTAGATCGACCGAGGCGGTGTCATTCAGCGCGTCCCCGCCGCCGTATTGGATGATATCACCCCACGTGAGCGTTGCCGTCAGATCTGTCGAACCGTCGTAAATGACGAGCGATCCGGTTCCACCCGCGCTGGCGGTGCTTGTCGGGAGAATATGGAAGGGATTGGGAAAGGGAGGCGGGGTGACTACGACAGTACCGATCGTGAAACTTCCGCTGATATTTCCCAGCAATCCGACAGCGGTGCTATCGATCATTTGAATGTTGGCGGACGGGCTGCCAGTGGAAGTGAATGTAAACCCGCCAGTTCCATTAAAATTGATGGAAGAGCCACTGATGTTGCTATAGTCGATCGGGTCAGCCATCAGGCGACTGCCAGTCGCGGACATAACCGCCAATAATAGTCCCGCACTGATGGTTTTAAAGGAGGATTTCACGGGGGTGTAAGTTCAGGTGTTATTAATCGCTTACTCATACTGAGCTTGAAGGATGCCAAACTTCGGTCGAGTTTACTATGTTATTTATCAACAACATATTACGCGAGTGATTCACTGCATTACCTTTGCTGCGTTCAGAAATAAAGCGAGCATTTGTAAAGAAAATCGACAGATTTGCCGACCGAGCATCGAATCTCCGCTATTTGGTGGTCGCAACGGCTTGCCGGGCTTCCGCAGAAAGGTCGGCCTTAAGGCCAAGCCCCAGGGCTTTTTCCAACGTTGCCCGGCTTGATTTGTCCTTTTGACGGTACTGCGACATGCCGAGATAGAACAGCGTTTCCCCGTCTGCGTCGAGGCGATTGGAGCTTTCCGCCAGAAGGCTCGCCGCCCGGGAGTAATCTCCACGCCGATAGGCGATGATTCCGCAGGCCTTGGCGACCTTCGGGTCATCGGGATAGGCCTCCCGTGCGCCGGTTGCCCAGTCGTTCGCTTTTGGATCAGAAGTTTTCATCTCGGCGTCCAGAATGACCAAGTGCCGCATCGAGGGATAAAAGCCGGGATCGACGTCCAGCACTTTCCGGTACTGGGATTCGGCTCCCGAAGCATCGCCACTCATTTCCGCAATCCCGCCGAGGGCCATGAGTGCGGGCGCATCGTTTAAGTCCTCTGCTGCCGAGCGCCTTATGCGATCGACATCCACGCCCATAGGCGGGTCATCGGCCGAAAACGCCGCCAATTGCAGAAACCGATTGGCCGCGCGCGCGCGCGAAAATTTCGGATCCAAGTGCAGGGCGCCTTGAATGTTCGTCTGCGCCTCCGCAACGCGGCCGACCCGGTAGGCCGCCTGGCCGAAATCGAAAAGGATCTCTGGATCATTCGGCTTTTTCCCCGCGGCGTCCTTCAGCAGGCTATAGGACCAGGGAAAATCGTGCGTTTGAAAAGCGAGCTGACCTAACAAGTGAGCCACGTCGGGATCGTCCGGAGCCAGGGCGTGGGCGCTTCTGGCGAACCCCAGAGCCTTCGCGGCGTCCCCCCGGGCGGCTTCCAGCCGGGCGAGGCGGGTGAGCGCAGTCACGTCCTTCGGGCTTACCTTTAAAATCGATTCAGTGACGGTGATCGCCTCGTCCGTCGCGCCGTCGCGCTCGTCCAAGGCCGCCAGGCGCGTGAGCACACCGGGGTCGTCGGGGCGCTCCGCGGCGGCCTTGGCGAGGGTCGCCCGTTCGCGGGGGCCGGCGGTGGCGACGTCGATCGAAAGAATGTCCAGGCACTCGCGGGCCAGCTCCATCCCGCGGAAATCTTTTTTGAGGCCGAGCGCCTTCTGCAGGGTGGCGCGCGCGGGAACTTCCTGGCCAATCATGTATTGCACCATGCCGAGGTGAAACAGAATCTCGGGACTGTCGGGCGAGGCGGCGGCGCTTTGGTCCAGCAGGCTGAGCGCCCAGGTGTATTCGCGTTTCTTGTAGAGGATCCAGCCGAGCGTGTCTGCGGTGTGGGCCTCGTTCGGCAACAGTGTCCTCGCACGTTGCGCGAGCTCGAAAGCCTTTCCAATGTCGCCCATGTACTCCGATTCCAGATAGGCCAGATTATTGAGGGCAGGGGTGAAGTTCGGATCGACGGCGAGCACTTTCATGTACGCGTCCTGCGCCGCCGGATAGTCCTTCTCCTGGTCCTGGATGGCTCCAATCAGCATCAGGGCCTTCGTATCTTTCGGGTTTTGGGCCGCAACCTTCCGCAGGTCGGCCAGCGCCGTCTGATCCTGCTTTCCATCAACATAGAGCTGCGCCAAAAAGTAGTAAGCATCCGGCGAATCCGGCTGCAACTGGATCGCCCTCTTGAATTCGCCTTCGGCTGACGGCAGGTTGTGCTGCACGAAGAAGATCCGTCCCAGCAGTAGGTGCGATTCCGCCTGGGCGGGATTGCGCGCAATCTGCTCATCGACGCGGCGTCTCGCCTCCTCCTCGCGTTTCTCCACCATGTCCATCGAAACCAGTTGTTCGAGTGCCGGAAGGTAATCGGGAGCCATCTGGCGCGCTTTTTCGAACGAATTTCGAGCCTGGTCGCCCCGGCCCTGCTGCATGAGCACCAAGCCCGCCAGGGTGATCGGCTGCGGATCCTTGGGATTGGCGCCTGCGATTTGGCCGTAGATCGCAAGGGCCTCGTCGAAATCCTTTTGGGCAAGATACGCGGTCGCCGTGAGGTACCGGGCCTGGTCCAGCTCGGGATGTCTTTGAATGAGCTGCTTTAGGTCCAAAATGGCCCCCGTGGAGTCTCCCGACTGGATTTTGAGCTGGGCCAGGGCGAGCACCGCGGAGGAGAAGCCGGGTGACAGGGCCATGGCCTGGCTGAAGCTGTTCGCGGCTTTGTCGTTTGCCCCGGCGGCGAGATAAGCCTCCGCCAATTCGTACTGGAATTCCGCCGAGTGCGGATAGAGCCGGAGGGCCGCTTGGAGGCCGGCGATGGCCTCGGTTTTTTCGCCTCTCTGCAGCCGGAGCCTGCCCTCCATTAGCAGGGCGTCGGGATAGGTCGGGTCCCGCTGAAGCACGTTGGCGACCAGGGTTTCGCCGTCGCTGTAACGTTTGTCGTCCTCGTCCAGGGAAGCCAGCATCATGGCCGCGGGCAGGGAATCGGGAACTTTTTTCGTCAAGTCCTCCAGAAGCAGGCGCGCCCCAGCCCGATCCCCCGTTCGCATCTTGAATTGAACATACTGCAGGCGCTTATTCGAATGCAGAGGAGAAAGTTCGGCGGCTTCGGCAAAGGCCGGCCCCGCCTCACCCAACATTTTCTTTTGCCAATAGAGCAGGGCGAGGCCCGTGTCGGCCGCGCCGTATTTCGGATCGACAGCAAGCGCCCGCTTGAAGAGACTTTCTGCGGAATCGGAATGGCGCTGCCGGAATTCGAGAGTGCCCAGGCCCGTGAGCACCGGGGCATTTCCGACGATTTCCGCCGGCAGCCGGCCCAGGCGGGTGCGCGCCGCCTCGATCTCGGCCGGTGTGTCGGCGGCTTCCGCGAGCAGCAAAGGGGCGTCCGGTTGCCGCGGGTCGTGGTCCAGAACATAGTTGGCTTGTTCCCTCGCCTGCTGGAATTTTCCAAACGTGAGAAGATACTCGCCGAGCTTGATCCGTGTCTCCAAGTCTGCGGGCGCAAGGTCGCGCGCGCGGACGAGGAAGGGCAGTGCTTGAACCACCCGCCCTTGTTCAAGATAGATGATGCCCAGCTGGGCGGTCGCATGGGCATTGTTGGCGTCGAGTTGCCGCGCGTTCAGGTAGTCGATTTCCGCCGCATCATATTGCCCGGTGGCAAAGCGTCCGTCAGCTCGCGCGATGGCACGGGTCACCCTCATTTGGCGAGTGCAGCCCGCCTCCACCAGCACACCCAGTGCCATCAGGATCGGGATCAGGAGGGAACAGATCGATTTTGGCATGTCGTCAGAACATCAGAGTTTTAACTTTCATCTGGCGGCGGAGGGATTGGTGCGGGCCAGGAAAAGCAAAAGCAAAAAAAAGGGAACCAGCGAGACCAGAAAGAAGATCCATCCGCCCTGGCGATGAACGTACGAATTGATCATTTGGGGCCCGAAATGGCCGCAAAGTTCTCCGATGGTAAAAATGCGGAGGGCATTGCGCAGAATGCCGAGCGGTATCACCGCGAGGCTCAGCACGACCTGTTTCCAGGGCGCGCGAAGAAAGACGTAGCCGGCAGCCAGGCTGACGACAAAGAGAGCCAGGCTCGATTGGAGGCCGCTGCATTCCGGGACGACTTCGAGTGTGATTCCGGGAAGCTGGAAGCCCAATTCCCCTCGCCGAAAAACCGGCACATCGGACATTTGAAAGAAAACACCGGCGACCGTAGCGGAGGCGTATTGGAGCATTTTCTGAAGAAAGGCCGTGACTGGCTCCGGCAGGGGAACCATGCAGAAAAGGAAGGCGAGAGGAAAGGCTAGTCGTCGAAAGGTCGATCGGCCCAGAAACCAGGCGGCCACGCCCGCGAGCAGAAGCACAAAGGAGAGCGCTCCCGGCGTGAGCCGGCCGGTCGCCTCCGGACTGTTGCGTTGGCCCGACACCAAATAGAATCCCAGCGCCATAATTCCGGCGGCGAGCAGCACTGCCGCCAGCCTTCGGTTCGGATTGGAAGCGACCCCGCGCTGCCACCGCACCCAAACCAGGCCCGCTGCAATGGCGGGGACGAGCCCGATGTAGGAGTCGAACGGGCTCTCCAGGGCAAACCGTCCCAGTTGCAGGATGATGGTCGCAAAGCAGGCCACGAGACTCACACCCGCCCATGCAAAGGCGCGGAACTGCCGGGACACGCTGGCGTCCGGCCGGGTCGGAGAAAGTATGGACATTTCGTTCTAGAGAACCCCATCAAATCAGCTCAGTTTCCCGGCGGCAAACGCGGGAAATACGTAATCACCGGGAAAAGATCAGTAACTCCAGCCGATCCGCAAATCGAACTGTTGGGGCGATTGGCTAAAACCCGGGACATTGGAATTATTGCCGGTCCGGGAGTACGAAACCGAAATAGCGCCTCGGCGAAGAAACTGCGCCAGGCCGAGAGACGCATTGTAGAAGTAAGTGCGATCATTGCGCGAAGGGATGCTACCGGCGGTCGAAGCGACATAGTGCGCTTCGGTTCCTCCCACTCCCACGTTGAGCTCAAAATGACCCAAGAGGCGCTGCTCCAGAGAGAATTGAACATTTTTCGCGATGTCCGTCTGGCCGGTAAGGTAGGAAAAGTTCTCAGATTCTCCTGCGGAAACCGAAAGCGTCGTATTATCATATGGCTTGTGTGAAAGAGCGACCGAAAAGGTTGGACTGGCGGGACCTCCCGATCCGCCTTGGAGATATTCCTGCCGGCTTGCGCCGCCCTGGAGCGTGAGGGAATTTTTCCGGTCAGCGGCATGCCAGCCGAATCCGCCGGTCAGGCTGGCGGTCACGACTTGCACCTTTCCTTCCACAATGGTCGTGCCGACCAACCGGGTGCTGGTTGGCTCGTTGACGAAGCTGCCGCTCATCCCGAGGGACGCGTTCAGGCTGGAGGAAAGTGCATAGGCTAGATTGCCGCTGCCCGTCCAATCGGCGGTTTGCGGGATATGGACGCCTTCAGAGGCGACGTTGGCGGACTCGATCGTTTGTCCCAGCGACGTATTCAGCGCCAAAGTGTCAGTCAAGCGTTGGGCGGCGGCCAGTTGGCTCGAAAACGACTCCTGGTGGGTCTGGGCGCCCGTCTCGATCAACGGGGTGGAGGTGGAAGAATAGCCCTCGGCCAAGGTCAAGGCGCAATCCCCGACCGTTGCCCCGCCATTCAACGCCGCGGTTTGATCCAGCGAATTGGGAAATTGCGGATTGGAAGAATACTTCCAAGTCGGGGCGTAATCGGCACTCCATCGGCTGCTCAAGTCGGCCAGGAAACCGAGGGCCACGCTCTGAACCGAGGAGTTAGAGGGATTTCCGGGCGTCGCCTCGGCACCCTCGCTATAGGAATAGTCATAGCTGGCGCTGGGGTGCACCTTCACCGTACCCCATTGCAACCACGTGGGCACTTCGCCGTCGGGAGCCCCGACCGATTGTCCGAACGCGACCGATCCGGATTCCAAAAACCAGACTATGGCGGCGAAAAGAACGAAATTGGTCGGTCGCGTCATGAAATAGAACGGAGAGGAGCTCCAGGGCGGGGAGAATTCCAGTTATGGTACCGAAGCCGATTTTCGGCCGGAACTGAACAACTTCTCGAACGGATATGCGACCGATTCTTTCAAAAAAGAAACAGCCCGGTCGCTGGACCGCCACCAGGAACCCTTATCGTAACCGGGTGGGAGCCATGAAACCACTCCGACGCACGGCCCATCTTCGAAAACTTTCTCAAAGACCAAACGGCTGCGTCGCGCATGATCGGTTTCCGTGAAGATGTTGAGCGCCTTGGCGCTGACTCCAACATCGCGCAAGGCCCGGCGCACCGCGAGGGCCGCGGCATAGGTGCGTTGAGAGTCGGCTTCGTCGGGGGTGAGGGCGACCAGAACTCGATCGGCGGGAATGCCCACGCGCCGCAGCACCTTCCCGGCCTCCTTGGCAAAGTTCCAGCGTTCCTCATGCCAGGGTTCGCCGCTGAGTCCTCCGGTGCCGACGACGTAACGGTAGTTTCCCCGTGCGAATTCCATGGCGGCCGCTTTGACTCCCTCGGGGCCGATCCACCCTTCAACGACGAGGACATCCGCCGGGCATCGGTCGGTTACCGACAAAAAGGTCTCTCCGTAAATACACCAAAGCAGGAATGAGCCGCCCAGGGCGAGGAGCAGCAGGCTCCACCCCAGGAAAGTGGGAAGCCAAACGGTCCGACGGGCAACGAGGCGAAACCTCACGGTCCCGGCGCAAAGCCGTCCTCCGTACCCCATTGGGGATGATATTGGCCGGTGCGGACGCTGCCATTGTGGTAATTGTAAAGCTCGATCACCCGCGTGAGGTCGGACAGGCTAAGGACTCCGCTCTGGTTCTCGTCCGCCGTGTAGTAATAGCTCAAGGTCGCCGCCTGGCCGACTGGCTGGGTCGGGTTCGGTGCGAATCCGTCCTCCGACGTGGGCTGGTCGGTATACGCTCCGGTCCGAGTGGAGCCATTGTGGGTGTTGTAAAGTTCAATCGCGCGCGTCAAATCCGTGAGACTGATTTCCCCGGTATGGCCTTCGTCGGAGGAGTAATAGAGCAACTGCGGCACCATCAGGGGATCGGGCTGGGCCAAGGTTTCGATCGGATTGCCCCCGAGCGTTAGGCTGACCAGCGCTACGATCGTTTGCGACCCCGCGGTCGACGCCGGAACGCTCAGCGTATAGGTGAAGGTGGCCGGGCTGGCCGGCGGGCTCGTCCACGTCCAATCCAGGACTCCCGTGGCTCCCACGTTCGGCCCGGTTTGCCCGACACTTCCCGTCGCGGAAACGAAACTCCAACCGGTCGGCAGGAGCACCGACCAGCCGAGATTACCGACCGTGCCGGTCGTGTTGATCGTATTGGTGATGGTTATGTTTTGGCCCGCCACGTACCCGAAGCCAGAGCCGTTTACGGCATGCGTCGCGCTCATGCCACTCAGCAGCGACAGGGACGCCGTTCCCGAGGTCACCGTCGGTCCATTGGAGCTGACGGTCACCGTATAATTGCCCACATTCCCTGCCTGCACGTTTGTGAGGTTGAGAGTGACGTTCGTCGCCCCGGCGATCGCAGTGCCGTTGAAGTTCCACTGATAGGTCACCGCGTTCCCGATTGCCGTCACGGTGAAGTTGGCGCTTCCGCCCGCGGGCACGCTGACCGACACCGGTTGCTGCGTGATCGTACCGGCCGCGCCGAGGGCCAGCGCCGCGGAGTTCGAGGTCACTTGGCCGGCGACATTAGAGACGACGACACCGTAATTACCCACGTTCGCCGCCTGGACATCTGTCAGAGTTAAGCTGGCGTTGGTCGCTCCGGTGAGATTGATCCCGCCGAATTGCCATTGGTAGGTCGGGACCGGAGTGCCCGTGGCCGTGACCGCGAAGATCGCGGTCGAACCGGCGACGACCGTCTGCGCCACTGGCTGGCTGGAGATGGAAGGCGGAATGGCCACTGTCAAGGACGTCGCATTGCTCGTGGCCGAGCCTAGGCTGTTGGTGGCGGTGACCTCATAAAGATTGCCGCTCATCGCGAGGCTAACGCCGCTCAGGGTCAGGCTGGCCGTGGCTGAGCCGGAAATAGCCGCGCCGTCCGTCAGCGCGGTATAAGTAGAACCGTTGGTTGAGACCTCCCATTGGCAGGTCGGCACGGGATTGCCCGCAGCGACGGCTGTGAAAGTCGCGGAGGCGCCGGGAATTGCGATCTGCGCCGTCGGCTGCGTAGAGAACGCCGGTGCAAAATCTACAGTCAGGGTCTGCGGAGTGCTCGTGACCGAGCCCAGGCCATTGGAGGCAACCACTTCGTAGAGATAGCCGTTCATGCCGGCGGTGAGGCTGCTCAGGGTGAGGGTGCCCGTGGCGGAACCCGAAACGCCTGTGCCATCCGTCAATGCGGTGAAATTGACGCCACCATTGGTCGAGAATTTCCATTGATAACCTGGGGCGGGATTGCCCGTGGTGGCGGCCGTGAAAGTGGCGGAGTTTCCGGCATTGGCCGTCTGCGCCGTCGGCTGCGTAGAGAACGCCGGTGCAAAGTCTACAGTCAGGGTCTGCGGAGTGCTCGTGACCGAGGCCAGGCCATTGGAGGCAACCACTTCGTAGAGATAGCCGTTCATGCCGGCGGTGAGGCTGCTCAAGGTGAGGCTGGCCGTGGTTGCGCCGGAAACACCCGCGCCACTATTGAGCTGGGAGAAAGTGGAGCCGCCATTGGTCGAGACTTGCCATTGGTAGTTCGCCGCGGGATTGCCCGTGGTGGCAGCCGTGAAGGTGGCGGAGTTTCCGGCACTAGCCGTCTGCCCGGCCGGCTGGGTAGAGAAGGCCGGCGCGAAATCGACCGTCAGGGTCTGCGGAGTGCTCGTGACCGATCCCAGGCCATTGGAGGCAACCACTTCGTAAATATAGCCGTTCATGCCGGCGGTGAGGTTGCTCAGGGTGAGGCTCGCCGTGGCGGAACCAGAAACGCCTGCGCCGTCCGTCAATGCGGTTAAATTGACGCCGCCATTGGTCGAGACTTTCCATTGATAGCCTGGAGCGGGATTTCCGGTGGCGGCGGCCGTGAAGGTGGCGGAGGTTCCGGCATTCGCCGTCTGCGCCGCCGGCTGGGTAGAGAACGCCGGTGCAAAGTCTACAGTCAGGGTCTGCGGAGTGCTCGTGACTGAGCCCAGGCCATTGGAGGCAACCACTTCGTAGATATAGCCGTTCATGCCGACGGTGAGGTTGCTCAAGGTGAGGCTGGCGCTCGTCGCACCGGAAATTCCCGCTCCGTTGCTGAGCGGAGAATAGCTGGTGCCGCCATTGGTCGAGACCTGCCATTGATAGGTGGGCGCGGGATTGCCGGTGGTGGCCACCGAGAAGATGGCGGAAGCGCCGGCGTTCGCGGTCTGCGTCGACGGCTGGGTCGAAAACGCGGGTGTAAAGTCAACCGTCAAGGTTGCGGGATTGCTCGGGACCGTATTCACGCTGTTGCTGGCGACGACCTTGTAGAGATTGCCATTCATGCCGGCGGTGAGGTTGGTCAAGGACAGAGTGGCGGCGGTCGCCCCGGAAACGCCGATGCCATTGGAAAGAGCGGTGTAACTGGTGCCCCCATTGGTCGAGACCTGCCATTGATAGGTGGGCGCGGGATTGCCGGTGGTGGCGACCGAGAAGACGGCGGAAGCGCCGGCATTGGCCGTCTGCGCGACCGGCTGGGTCAAAAATGCCGGAGTGAAATCCACCGTCAGGGTCGCCGGATTGCTCGGGACCGCGTTCACGCTGTTGGTGGCAACAGCCTGGTAGATATTACCGTTCATGGCCGCGGTGAGGGCGCTCAAGGTAAGGCTCACGCCGGTCGCGCCGGAAACTCCGGAGCCATTGGAGAGGGCGGTGTAGCTCGTGCCGCCATTTGTGGAGACCTGCCACTGGTAAGTCGGCGTGGGATTGCCGGTGGCGGCGATTGTGAACGTGGCCGAAGAACCGGCGTTGGTCGTCTGCGCGACGGGCTGGGTCGAGAACGTCGGCGGATAATCCACCGTCAGCACCGCCGCGGTAGTAAAGGCTTCCCCTTGGTTATTGTTTGCGACCAAGCCATAGCGATAGCCGTTCATGGCGGCCGTGAGGTTGCTCAGGGTGAGGCTGCCCGTGACTGAGCCGGAGATTCCTGCACCGTCCGTGAGAGGAGTGTACGAGGAGCCGCCATTGGTGGAGACCTGCCATTGGAGGTTGGGTGCGGGGCCGCCGACGGCCACGGCGGTAAAGGTGACTGAGCCGCCGGCGAGGCCAGTCTGAGCCACCGGCTGGCTCGAGATCGATGGCGCTTGCTTCACTGTGAGAGTCGCCGCGTTTGAATCCGTCGAAGCCACGCTATTTGTCGCCACGCACAAATATTCGTCGCCTTGAAGAGTCAAGGTGACTCCGGTGACCAAAAGCTGCGTGGTCGTCACTCCCGAATAATTATCCCCGTTGGACAAATTCGTCCAAGTATTGCCCCCGTCCGTACTAACCTCCCATTGGTAGGTGGCCGAAGGAATCGCGTTGGCCGTGATCGAAAACGACGCGGCATTGCCCGCGTTGACCCCTGCATTCCCCGGCTGATTTGTGATAATCGGCGCCTGGTTCACTTGCAATGTTTGCAAAGCGTTCGGGGCGGAGTTGTAGTTGTTATTGCCCGATTGGAAGGCCGTGATCGTAGCCGTGCCGCCGCTGCTCGCGGAAATGACCAGGGTGGCCCCATCGGTGCTGGTCGTGTTCCCAACGCCGCCATTTGACGTGGAAAAACTCACTGGCAGGCCGGAGCTGGCGGTTGCCACCAGCATGTAGGGGGAGGCGCCGGCCACGAAGACAGGAAGCGCGCCAAAAGTGATGGTTTGGGCCGCCTTGTTGACGACCAGATTCTGCACGACCGACGTGGCGTTTTGGTAGTTGGAGTTGCCCGTTTGGCTGGCGGCGATGCCGGTGTTGCCCGCGGCGTTAATTGTGAAAGTATTTCCGGTCACCGTCACAATGCCAAAGCCGGACGAGACCGAGAAGGTGACGGGCAAGCCTGAGGACGAGGTCGCGGTGAACGTGTAGGCTGATCCACCGTAGGTCACGGATGGCAGGGCGGAAAAGGTGATGGTCTGCGGCGCCGGCGTGATGAGGAGACCCTCCTGTATGGTTGCGGCGGGCAGATAGAACTCATTGCCACTCTGGCTCGCCGTTATGTAGGTCGTCCCGGCGTTGACGATGGTCACGGTGTTACCGCTCACCGTGGCGACGTTTAGATTGGAGCTCACATACGAGACTGGAAGTCCCGAACTGGCTGTGCCGCTGAGAATAAAGGTGCCTGCCGGCGAGTACGCGACTGGCGTGATGGCGCCGAAGCTGATCGTTTGGGAGGCCTGAACGATGTTGAGAACCGAGTTGGTGCTTGTCGTGCCGGCTCCGGCGCCGTTGGAGGCGACGACAGCGTACGTCACGGCGTTCGCCTCCGATAGGTTGGACAAGGTAAGTGTGGAAGTGGCCGATCCGGAAACATTGGCTCCATCTGAAAGATTCGTCCAGGTATTGCCTCCATCTGCGCTGACTTCCCACTGATAGGTCGGGGCGGGGATACCGACCGCCGTCGCGGTGAACGTCGCGCTGCCGAAGACGGGCGCGTTCTGGCTCGCGACCGGCTGGATAGTGAACGTTGGAGCATTGGTGACCACGTTCGTGTAAGTCGATTGGGCGCTCGAATTATACGCGTAGACGCGATAAGCGTAGGCGACGGTGGGGTCGTTGGCCGTGAGGTCCTGATAGGTCGTCTCCGTCGTGTCGCTGATGTTGTCAATGGTGACAAAGGGTCCGCCGACACCGGTGACGGAGCGCTGGATTATAAATCCATTCTCATCGGACGGGGTGTCGTTATTGACCCAATTCAGGGTAAACGAGGCCCGGGCGGAAAGCGCCGGAAAGACCAGCCACAGAACCGCGGCTTGGAGGGCGGCTCCGAGCAAGGCCCGAACGCGGCTCCGCGCGGCATGCAGGAGGATATGCTGGTGGGCGTGTTGCATGTTGGCCCTTGACGCTTCGGTTCAGACCGCTACGGGCTGGAAATGGTCAGATTCGAAGGCGGGATCGGGCCGCGCTGGGGATTCGGGTAAAAGTAGGGGACATACTTCAATACCCATTTTGTGCCATTCCACACGTAAAGCTCGCCTTGGCCGCCGCTGCCCGAGACATTCCATTGACCTTGATCCGTCGCCCAAAAACCGACGCCCGCCTTGGTGGGCGTGAGGGCGTTCATCTGGGCGGTGGTGCCGGCGCCGACGCCCGTCGAGCCGTTGAATGTCCCGCTGACCGTCAGATCGGTGTAGACGTCACGATCGGCCCGGATGATGTCCGTCTCCAAAAAATTTGCACTGGGATTCCCTATTTCCGTTTGATAGAGAAGCTCCGCGTTCGTGTCGACGATCTTGGCCGTCCGGGGCCAGGGCTGTGAATTTTGCAGATTGTTCCAGGAATACAACGGATCCGAAGCTGCGCCTCCCGAGTAGGGCACCCCATTCACGTCTTCTCCCACGCCGATCTGGTCTTTGATCGGATAATTGTAGGGCGTCTGCTCGGCGGCGGTGTTACCGGAGGGGCTGTTGACGGCCGTGACGTTCACCGGAATTGTAAAGGAGTTGGTGCCCGTCACTGTAAGCGTATAATTTCCTGAGATGGCCGGCGTGGAGCCGGACACCCCGATCCCGATCGGACCCCAACCCGTCTGATATCCGTGCGGCGTCGCGGTGGTCACAATCGTGGGATTTCCCACGGTAACGCTCGAAATCGTGACTCCAAAATTGGGCCATCCACCCAGATATCCATAGTCGTCCCAAAACATCCACCCGGCTTGGGAAACGTTATTGAACACCACGCCTGTGCCGCCGCGAATTTCGATGGCGGGAAAGTTGCTCGCCGCATTGTAGGTCCAGGTGTTTCCATATACCTCTATCGTGCGCACGCTGCGGGCGGGTGAGTTGCTGGCCACCCCGTGTCCGTCGACCTTCATTTGGCCGGTGATGGTGCAGAACCGGACGACGGTGCGGGAATTGGCGTTTGAATCGCAGACATAGCCGGGACCGTTGAAGGTGCAATTCTCGATATAAACGGCGTTTGCGGTGCCCATCGTGTCGGGAGTTTGCCATGAATCGCTTGGTCCGCGCACGAAGATGAGCTCGTCCGTGCCGGCGGCGGCCGTAATATTGCAACTGTCAATCAGCCCATAACAGCCGTTGACGAGGCAGAAATAGGGTCCCGAATTGGCGCCCGCGTTGGAGACAATATTCGAAATTCTCCATCCATTCGCGTTCTGGGCCGAGAACACGGACGTGTTGCCGCCCGCCGGTCCATTGATGGTGAAATTCTTCACGGTCGCGGCTGCATAGAGATTGAGGAGCGCGTTCTGCCCGCTCGGTGCGGACGGATCGATATTGATGATGGTGCTACCGGTCCCCGCCCCGGTCAGTGTGATGGCGGTGGGAATGTACATTCGGACCCCGCCCGCGCCCCAATTATTGAACGTCCCGGCCGGTATTTGCACGATGGCGCCGGCGGGGGCGGCGCCCGCGGCCATCCCGACGTCGTTATAGGACCCGTCTGTAACGTAGGTCGTTCCGACGATTGTGTACCCGAACAGATGAGACGCGGAGACGAAGAGCCAAGCAGCCACCACGACGGGGAATTGCAGGTATATACGAGGGATGTGCATCGTAGTTTTGGTCGCGGAAATATGGAAATAGGATGTCGGATGGGTTATCAGGAAGTCCCCTTCATAGTTCAACCGGTAATTTTAGCACAAATGGCGGGAAACTCGGGCGGTTTCATCATCGCTCGGCTCCTAGACGCCGTCCGCCCCGTCCTCCGCGGAGCGCAGCCATTGCTCGAAGACGATGATGCTGAAGAGCATCTTGTGGTTGTCGCGGCGCCCAGCCCGGTGCTCGGAGAGGAGGCGACGAATTGCGTCCGGATTGAGCAGACGGTACATCTGCGACTGATCGTCGCCGATGTAATCTATCATCCTCCCGCCAATGGCGTTGTGGAACCAGTTATCCACCACATTGACGGCGAATCCGCGTTTTTTCCGGCGCAGAATCTCCGCCGGAAGAAAATCCCGGCAGACCTTCCGATGCAGCCACTTGCGCGTGCCATGCCTGACCTTGAAGTTGGCGGGAAGCTGCTGCGCGTATTCCACGATCTCGCGGTCGAGGTACGGCACGCGGACCTCCAGGCCATGGACCATCGAGAGCTTGTCGCCGTACATGAGCAATTCGTCGGGTAGGGATGAACGCAGTTCGAGCAGTTGAAAACCATTCAGCTCATCGAGGCCTTCTAGCAATGGCCGCAGGGGAGCCCAGCATTCCAACGCCTTTTCGCCCGCGTCGGCCTGCAGAACGCCGTCGCGAAACAGGGCGTCCACCGACGCGCCGGGCATGAGGGAAAAGACGTTCTGGTAGCGCCTTAGCCGGTCGTCGACCCCGAGCGAATAGGTCGCGCGCTTAAGGGCTTCGTTTCTCGGCAGCCGGGCGATGCCGGAGGAAATCGCGGAACGGATCCCCGGCGGCAAGGCCCGATACGCCCCGCCATAGCGGACGCCGAGGTGACGCGCGTAACCCCCGAACAACTCGTCCGGCCCTTGGCCCATCAACGCCACCTTGACGTCCTGCCGCGCCCGCTGGGCGACAAAATACATCGGCACGATCGACGACGAGGCCACGGGTTCCTCGAGGATCGAAACCACCCGGGGCAGCGCCCGCTCGAATTCGTCGCGGTCGAGCCTGACCGCGGCGTTTTGCGCGCCGAAGATTCGTGCGGTCTCCGTCGCGTCCTCCAGTTCGTCGTCCTTGAAATCCCTGCCGTACCCGACGGTGAAGGTGGGCCACGCCTTGCCGTGGAGGCTCATCAATCCGAGCAGGAGGCCCGAATCCATCCCCCCGCTCAGCATCAGGCCCAGAGGCACGTCACTGATGAGGTGCCGCGCCACCGCGCGCCGGTAGATTTCCAGCAGCATCTCCGCCGCCTCGCCGGACGAAGGCGGGGGTGAAAACGGTCGGGGCCGGAATTCGTACCAGCGCTCGGATCGCAGGGCGCCGTCCACGACGATCAGCCTTTCCCCCGCCGCCAGCTTCCGGACGCCTTGGAACAGGGTGAGAGGCGCCGGGGTGTAGCGATAGCGGAGGAAAAGATTCGTTCCAATCGGGTCGATGTCCGGCCTCTCCCGCAATCCGGCAAAGACCGCGCGCAATTCCGACCCGAAAAATAGCTTTCCGTCGCGCACGGCATAGTACACAGGTTTGATGCCCATGGCGTCACGGGCGACGATGAGTTTGCGGCGAGGCTCGTCCCAGATCGCGAGTCCGAACATCCCGTTCAGGCGCCCCAGGACGCCGTCGCCCCATTGCAGATAGCCTTGGAGGATCACTTCCGTATCGCACTGGGACTTGAATTTGGCGCCGCGGCTTTCCAGTTCCTGCCGCAGCTCGCGGAAATTGTAGATTTCGCCGTTGAAGACCACCCAGACCCGGCCGTCGTCGTCCGACATCGGTTGATGGCCGGCCGGACTGAGGTCGAGAATGGAGAGGCGGCGGAACCCGAGTCCCAGCGAACCCGACACGCGCAGACCCTCGTCGTCGGGCCCGCGGTGCGCGATGGATCGCGCCATCCGCGCCACGTCCTCCGCGACTACGGGTTGGCCGTCGCGATAATTAAAAATTCCGCAGATGCCGCACATCAGTTAGCCTGCGGGCCAGGGGGGATGGGCTCAAAACCGTCGGATTTGGCCAGGATCAGGCAAAGGCTCCGAAACAATTCCGATTGGCCCCAGCGGTGCATCGGCACATTGTCGTAGCCGACGAGCAATTTGCGGCTGCGAAACGAGCCGTCACATTTCGCCCAGCGGATGAACAAGTGTCGCAGCAAACGCTCATTGGCGGCGTCGAATTCGGGATACCGGCCCGCGAGCAGCACGCCGAGATTGAGGCACTCGGCGCAGTCGTAGAGCTCCCGTTTGTAAACCGTCAAGCGCGGGGCTTTCGCGAACGGCTTGGGCAAGCCCTCCTCGTCGAAAAGGTTCTTGAGATAGTATTCCATGCCCCGGTCGATAGCCTGGCGGCACCCGGCGTGGCCCGTGAGACGTTCGATTTTGGCGAGCCCTTTCAGCACGAAGCAAGTGTGAAAATGGTCCACGAAGTTGCGGACGCCGTCCATCGCATACGGCCAGGAGCCTCCGGGTTGCTGGCATTGCAGGACGAAGTTGATGTTTTTCTCCGCCGCCTGCCCGTAACGGGCGTCTCCGAATTCCCGCTCCGCGCTGGTCAGAAGAAAGGCGCGGTACGCGCTCGCATTGACGACGCCCGGCTCCTCGTGCGGGAAGTAGGTGCAGGTGGCTGCGCGGGGGCCGGCGGGCACGTCGTCGTAGTCCAGGTAGGCATGCTCAGCCGTCGAGCGAAGGATCTCGCGCCAGCGCGGATTGCCGTCGATCCGAAAGACATACTCGAACGCTTCGTAGCAGTAGGGCGTGGTGGTGATCATCGGGGTCCAGGCCTTAATCATGCCCTGACGGGTCTGCCAGCCGAAGGGATAGCCCCACCCGAAGCGGTCGTAGCCCGGGCAGCGTTCGCGCTCCAGAACCTCGAGGAAGTGGAGGGCTTTGGCGTAGCATTCCTGGCGGGCCGTCGCGCGGTAGAGCAGGGAGAATCCCATCGCGTAGTGGGCGTCCGCGATCGGCAGCCGCATCCGCGGGTGGAAGAATCGCCGTGTCCACGGCACGAACGCCTCGCAAGCGACCATCGGCGCGACCGCCAGCAGGCCGGCCGTCTTGTGCCGGTAATAGAGCGATTTGGCCGCCCGACCCCACCGGCTTGCAAAGTAGTCCTGGTGGTCCTGGGAAGTCTCGCCGTAGGATTCGAGCCAGGGGACGAACCGGTCGACGGCAGCGCGGATCTCGGGCAAAAGGGCGTCGTTCATGCGCGCCGGACGAGGAAAAGCAGCTTCATTGGTAGAGGTGCTTGATGGCGGCGCACTGCAGGGTCCAGGCGTATTTGGCGGACCGGCGCGCGATGGTTTCGCGATCGAAATTCGCCCGCCGGGCAAAGAACCGGTCCAAGGCGTCTGCGAATCCAACGGAATCGTTGGAGGCCGCGATGAGTCCGGAGTCCGGATCGACAAATTCGGCCATTGAACCGACGTTCGTGGCCACAATCGGCACGCCAAAGCGCTTGCAGAGAAAGACGACGCCGCTCTGATAAATATTTCGATAGGGCATCACGACGACATCGCAGGCCCGCAGCCAAACGGCGACCTCGTCATTGGGGACGAATCGCTCTCTCCATTCCATGGTGGCCGAGCGGGGCGAATCGGCCATGGCCTGGCGGATGACGCGGGCGTGGCCCGCCTCGGAGCATCCGCCGACGATGACGAGGCGCGCGTCGGCCGGTTTGAGCAAAGTCCAAGCCTCGACGAGGAGATCAACCCCTTTGTACGGTTCAACCTTCCCGAAAAAAAGAGCCACGGCGCCGTGCGAGGGAAGGCCCAGGCGGCGCCGGCTGTCCTCGACCGAAAGTTCTGTCCGGGGTATCTCCTCGTTGAGTCCGATGGAGATGACGGCGATCCGGCTGGGGTCGACCCCGAACTCCGCCTGCAATTGTTCGGCGACTTTGGCGGTGTGGGTCACAATGGTGTGGGGAAAGCGGTAAATCCAGCGGTAGGCGGCGCGGAAGACCGCGCTCTGCTCCCGGCCATGCGGAAGTGCGTTGTGGGAGGTGTGAACGTATCGGCCCGCCCAGCAGCGAAACCAGAGCGGAAGAATCAGGCCATCGAGGAGAATGATCCGCCCATTCAACAATCCCGAGAAATGGATGGTGGCGCCGCGATACGCCGCCACCGTCCAGAGGAGGCGAGCGTAATAGCCGAGGAGATTGGCGAGCTTTTTGCGGGCGGGTCGCGCGGGACTGAGGCCGCGGCGAAGATTGCGCTGCGGGATGCCCGCGGCTGCGAGGCGCGGAGCGGTGTCGTCGTCGGAAACGACAACGAATCGCACTCCGTTCGCGGTTAGGCCGCGCGCGAATCCGACCGTGTAGTTCGCCTCAAACCCATGTGGGATCAGCAGATTGTTCGCCATAGGTGCTCACAGGTGTGGCTTCGGCCTCGACCGCCGCCGTGGGGTCCGTTTCGGCCTCCGCCGCGAGGCCGTCGCCGACGGGCGCCTGCCATCTCCGAGGCACCTGCCAGATGACCAGTTGCATGATAAACCAAAGGTGATGATCGCCGCGGAGGTAGGTGGACTCGGTGATGTTCACGAATATAATCGTGATGAGAAGCGCGATCCGAAAACAGCCGAAATCGAAATCCTCCTCCATGGCCGCCAGCAGCCGGGGAACGGTGGAAAATAAGACTATGGCCAGCAGAATGCCCCCGATCCATCCGATCTGGAGGTACGTGTCAACGTAGCCGTTGTGGGCTTGGGCGAGGATCCAGGTCAATTTCCCAGCCCAAGGGATGTTCGCCTCTCGGCCGATCCAAAATCCGCCGAACCCGACGCCGATTAGCGGGTGTTTGGCGGCGGCGGCATAAACGTCACTCCAGATGTAAGTGCGGTCGGTGAGCGTGATATTGCGCCCCAGCTTTGTGATGATTTGCCCGAAGAGGGAGTTTTCGGAAAACATCACCACGCTATGCACGAGGACCAAAGTGACCAAAGCGACCGTAAGGGCAAAAAACCTCAGCACAAAACGGCGGGCGACGTCCGGACGGGAGCGAAGGGCCTGCAGCCGGATGAACACAAACATGGCTAGGCCGCAAACCGAAAGCGACGTCATGCTGATAGCGCCTTCCGCCCCCTTGAGCAGGAAAATCGCCATCACCAGGTAGATGATATTGAATTGCCGCCAGCTCCGAGCGCGCCAGTTGCGCCGGATTTCCCAGTAGAAGTACAGCACTCCCAGCATGGCCACCTGGCCCAGTGTATTCTTGGACGTGGAAATCCCGTTCCACATGTGAGAAGTGCCGTCCCAATCATAGGCAATCCCGATTTCGCGAAAGTATTTAATGCAGACGATCGACATCGGCAAATGCACGTAAAGACAGCGGCGGAGAATGGTGAAAGTGGCGTCCATCGGGTGCTCGTCGGTTAGCACGAGCATGGCCATCACCACCGACCCGAGGACCTTGATATAGCGCTTGAACGAGACGAAGGGATACGCCGACCAAAGAATGCTCAAGGCCATGAAGGCGAACAGGGTCGTGACCCTGGGATTGGACCGGAGGAGGCCTCCCAAGTCGAAGCGGCGGCGATAGAGAAGGTACGTGCCGATGATCGTCAGCACCATGTAAAATGACGCGTCGACGATGCTGCCGTCGGCGGCGTTGCCACTGCTGCCCGGCAGCGGCACGCCCCAGATGTAGCACCACTCTCCGAACATGTGCGAGGCGCCCGTCATATACCAGAGCGTCGGCCAAATCAAACCGGGGTGCGGAAGGGCGCCGCGCCTGCTCTCGGCGCGAAATGCAAGGTAGACGAACCCGAGACCGATTAGAAGTGCGAGTCTTGGAGGCATGCCGCCAATCAGAGCCGGCTGGCGCCGGCGATGCTCCGGAGGTAGAAAGCCTCATGGCGCGCGGCCAGGGCCGGAAGGGTGAAACTCTTCTCGACCGCCTGCCGCCCCCGCGCCCCCATGGCCGCCCGCGTTTCGCCCGAGGCGAGGAGCCGGCGGAGTCCCTGTGTGAGGCGCGCGACATCGCCGGTCGGCACCAGCAATCCGGTGTTTTCGTGGACGATCGCGCCGGGCACTCCGCCGGTCGCGTAGGCGATAACGGGGATTCCCATAGCCTGCGCCTCAATGACGACGCGGGGGAGGCCTTCGTGGTGATAGGTGGGGAAGGCCATGACCATACCGGCGGCGTACCAGTCCCGCAAGGCCTCGACCGGAATCGCTCCCAGGAAGCGCGCGGATTCGGTCATGCCCAAGCGGGAGATCTCGTTGCGCAATTGGTCGAGGAAATCCGAGGGATCGAGCCGGCCTGCGAATATGAGGGTGCATTTGATTCCTGCCTCGCGCAGCGCCCCCGCCGCGCGCACCAGATCGAGAGGACCTTTTTCGCGGACAACACGCGCGGGCAGCAGGATGATCGGCCCGGCGGGCAGATCCGGCACCGGTCGAGCCAGGGCGCGATTGAAAAAATCCGTGTCAATCCCATCCGAAAGGTTGGTGAAGCGATGGCGCAAATACGCTGGCACCTGCAGCCCGTTGACTCCCGCGACCCCGTCGGCCAGCATGGCGTGTTTGCGCATTGCCAGATGCATGAAACGGTCGTTGGAGTAGTGATTCAAGACGGCGAAAGGCACGTTGTTTGCCCGGGCTCGGGTGATGATCTCGTCGGCATCGCTGCCGCCGAAGAAATGCAGCATCACCAGGTCGACGATTCGGGTGCGCATCGCTTCCGCGACAACGCGGCCAGCTCCGACCGCTTCGCCGGGCCGGGGGGGGAGAGGGCGGCCTAGAGCCCATTTCCGACCGGCGGTATTCCAGACTAGCGGATTGTAGAGCACCAAATCCCGCAACTTCTGCTTGATCCGAAACCGGAGCGACTGCTCGTCCGCGGGGGAGTTTCCTTCGCCTTCGGCAAGAAGCGGCAAACGCACGCGAATGAGCTTTCCCCGGCCGATCGATACCTCTTCGGGATCGCAACCTACCGTAGCGCAAGTTATCTGCACTCGTATGATTGTCAATGAATTACGCTCTAGGAGAGCCCCGTCTAGATCGTCGAGATATCGTTCGGTTCCCCCGCCGGTGTCGAAGGCGTGGGCGAAGCGGAGGATGGTGCGACCCGCGAGGGGACCGCCGGCCGCCGCCAGCGCGCTCGGAAGGGGTCTCTGGGCGGATGACAGGGCTTCGTTCATGCGATCGAAAGCCACTGGCGATCAAGATCCGACCGGGAGACGCGCCACACTCCGATGGAACAGTCGTTGACGCCGCCAAAGACGATCACCTCGCGGGAGCGGGCTATCGCCGAGCAGGCGTAGATGATCGACGCCCAGTCGCCTCCGCCGCCGCGCAGCAGGGGCCGAGCGGCGATTTTTGACGGGAGCAGGGTGTCGCGGTCGATAAGCACGGCCCAGAATACGTATTGCTTGTTCGGATAGACCTTATGGACGATATGCAGAAAGTGCGACGAATCATACGGCACGGGATTGATGCTGTTTCTGAGCGCGAGACCGTCGTCGGGAATCGGCAGGCCGAGCGCCCGTTCGATCTTGGGGCGAAATTCCAATTGGGGAAAGGCCTCCGAGGCAAACAGCCGATAGGGGTTGAACGAATAGATCAGTTGAACATTCCGTTCGTCGGAGAACATCGCCCAG
>Ga0206856_10146_pt1 | contig 24253 bp, 20 predicted proteins | sample Alteio_BWOrgCont_48_FD_152630 | JGI IMG/M metagenome (GOLD analysis project Ga0206856, IMG submission 152630) | Enriched cells from forest soil in Barre Woods Harvard Forest LTER site, Petersham, Massachusetts, United States -... | ecosystem: Environmental > Terrestrial > Soil > Temperate forest >...
GAAGAGCTACGCGCGACACGCCTCCCTTGTACAAGAATTTCTATTTAATATAGAGAACTATCTGTACGAGATACTAGTTAGCCGGCGTTATGCCACGTTGTGCGACTCAATTCGCGCGTGGCGCGGCCATCCGCGTTGCTAAAGGCTCGTCTTGCTGCTTGTGAAGATCGTTCGCTTTAGAAAACTCCGCCTTGGCTTCCTGCTGGCGCCCCATGGAAGCGTAAAGGCGCGCCAGGCGCCAGTGTGCATCTACCTGCTGCGGATCCATCTGAATCGCACGCTGAAATGCGGCGATCGCGTCCTCCTTGTGTCCCTGGTCAGCGAGCAGGACGCCTAGGTCGACGAACGCGATGCGCGGGGCGCCGGGCTGGCCGGCGGACTTTTCCAGTAGCGGCTGCGCCGCGGCGTTTTCATTCTGTTTGATCTTTATGTCGGCAAGATACGCCAGGGCCTGTGTGTGATTCGGGTCGTTGGCGAGTTCGAGCTTGAATTGCGTTTCCGCGGCGTCAAAGGAGCGCTGTTTCCAGAGCAGATATCCCAATCCGAAGTGCACGTTCGGCTCGTTGGGAGAGGCTTTGACCGCGGCCTCGAACTGACGGATCGCGCCATCGGGGTCGTGCATGCCGTCGAGAGCCTCGCCGGCCAGCATATCGGCCTGCGCGGACTCGGGGGCAATGGCGAGGATCTGACGGTATTGCTCAAGGGCGCAGTCGTAGTGAGCGGACCACAGGCAGCTGTGTGCCAGCACAGTCCGCAATTGAAGATTATCCGAAGTTTTGGCTACTGCGGCTTTCAGATGGGGTACGGCCTGCTGGTATTGCGCGGTTCCGTAATAGCACATGCCGAGAAGCACCTGCGCCTGCATATTGTCCGGAGACTTTGCGACCGCGGCCTTGAGCGGACCGATCGCCTCGTCAAGCTTCGCCTGCTTGAAGAGAGCGAGGCCAAGGTTCAACTCGACACCGGGCAGATTGGCCTTGAGCGCCAGAGCCTTGCGATATGCGTCGGCAGCCTGCGCATACTCCTCTTCATGCGCGAGGGCTACACCCAGATGAGCCCAGGCGGATCCGTCGGCTGAAGCATGCTGGATCACTTCGTGCCATGCGACCTCGGCTTGCTTCCATTGTCCCTGTTGTTCGAGCGCGAGGGCCTTGTTCGTGGAAGTGTCCTGGGCGCCGACCATCACCGCGGTAAGAAAAAGGAAACAGATGCCAGGTATGAAACGCATAGTTTAAGAAGCGTGTAATTAAAGTAATTCGGCGCTTGTGGAGAGAGCAAATCGGGTGAATCCCATAATCCGGGAATCCGGATGCGGGTGGCTGGATTCGTCCCGTACAAAAAAGAAAAACGCAGTGGAGCAGATGCCCCACTGCGTTCTGAATGCAGCACATCTAGAACATGAATTTTCCGCCAAACTGGAAGGTGCGGGGATCGTATGTGGATGTTACCTGACCAAAGTTGCCATCGGTAAATCCGGTGTCGATGTTGTTCCACTCAGTGTGATTGAAGGTGTTATAGGTTTCGGCGCGGAGCTGAATGACCGGACCCTCTCCCTTTGTGATGTGGAAGTCCTTGAAGAGGCTAAGGTTCCAGTTAAAGAGGCCCGGGCCAACGACTGCGTCCTTGTGGGCGGTGCCGAAGCCCTGATTCGCTCCACCCTCCCACGGTGCGAGCGGAACACTGAAGGCCGAGGTATTGAACCATGCCGTTTGCTTCTTCGGATAGCCCCGCGAGGCCGACGAGAAATCCGGACGGTTCGTGGTAGTGCCGCCCAGTCCAAGGGTGTCAGGTGAATAGGTGACGTTGACCGGGTTTCCGCTCTGGGCCGTGGTGATGCCGGAGAACTGCCATCCGCCGAGCAGCGTGCGCGTAAGGGCGCTCTCGGAGTGCAGGAAGAAGGGGAAATTGTAAATGTAGTTTGCGCTGAATACGTTCCGGCGATCGATCGTGCCCGAGCCACGGTCGTATTCGATATTGAATGGATCGGAGATCTGGCCACCCGAACCCTGCTGGTTGGTGGAGGTAAGATCACCGCTCTGGATATCGATCTCGTGCGACCAGGTATAGGACATTTGAAGAGTGAGTCCATGCTTGTTCTGCATGCGGAATCCGGCCTGGAAGGAGTTGTAGTTGCTGTTAGTGATATTTTCTGTCTGGGTGATGCCGCCAAACCCCTGATATATCCGGTAGCGATTTGAGTTGAAGGCAGGCAAAAGCTTACCTGGGTTTGCTGGGTCTGGCAATTGCCCGGCAACACCCTGCCGGTCGTAAAAGGGATTGGTTGGATCAGCGGCGTCGGTACTTGACAGGGGCAGAGTGTTGATTCCGCGCTCATCGCTCTGGTGCCAGGCAGTCAAGCCGACGTACTGGACCATCACGACTATCGATGGAGCCAGTTCGTGCTGCACTCCCAGGCTGAACTGATTGGTACCGGGGTTTGGGTAGTAAGACGCCAGGTTGGTGAAATTGCCAGGGAAAAACGGAGCGGCAGCGGTCTGTCCGGTGGTACTGCTAGTATTCGGATTCGAGAAGTAGATCGAGCTCACACTGGGCTGATAAGCATTCGGCGGGTTCGTGTCCGTGCCGTAGATATCGTTGCCCTGGACGCGCTCGAAGAACATTCCGAACCCGCCGCGGATGACCGTCTTGCCGTTCCCAAAGAGATCGTAAGCAAAACCGACTCGCGGCCCGACGGTTCCGTACGAGTTCTTCACGAGGCCCCGGGGGAATCCATTAACGCCCGCCAGCTGGACGCCGTTCAGATAGAACGGCACAGGCGCGCCGGGGGGTTGGCTGAAGCCCGGGCCAGTGGGATCCAGGGAGCCGTTAGCAGCACTTGGCGACTGAGCGTCCGCAGGGTTGAAGTCGCCCGGAATGAAATTCGAAGTCCGGTTGTTCTTTTCATACACGTGCGGCATCGCATCCCAGCGGATGCCGAGGTTGAGAGTAAGTCTTGGGAGAACCTTCCAATTATCCTGCCCATAAATCGAGTACGTATTGTTCAGCCAATGGAAGATCGACTGCGCGTTAAGCTGCTGGTAGCTGCTGGCAAAGCCCAGCAGGAAGTTGGCGTACGCGTCCTGAGCAGCACCCGACTGACTGAACGTGTAATCGCCCTGGGTATCGGCCTGCTGCTGCTGGTTCTTGTCGTTCCGCATGTAGCCAAAGCCGAACTTGAAGGCGTGGTTTCCCTTGGTCAACGACACGTCGTCGCGAATCTGATAGTTGAGGTAAGAGTTGCGCCACGGCCAGTAGTTGACCGTCCAGTTGGTGTTCGGCGCCCCGGAGAAGTCTATCGATGGAAGGCGATTCCCGGCGTTGTTGCCGGTGAAAATGCCCACCGCGCTCCAGCCGGCGGGCTGCGTGATGGAGGCACCGGGCGCCGCAATCGGCGTGATGTCGATGGTGTTTCCATTTACGTTCAGGGCAGTTTCATTCAGGAGGGTTGGAGAGAGCTGCTGGGTAAGCTTGATGACCGTGCCCCAGGTCGGGTTACTGAAGACGTCGCCGGCGGTCAAATAGCTGTCATTGCTCCACATGTCCGGGAAGATGGTCTGCGTCGCCGAGTCATGAATCCAATGGCCGAAGAGGTGCAGCTTGTCGTTGATATTGTGGTCGATGCGAACCACATCCTCACGAACATAGGTCGGCTGCTTCGGTGAGGAAACAACCTGCGTGCCGTTGGCGGTATTGGGATGGGGTATAGCGCCGGTACCCATGAAGAGCACCGAGTTGGGATCGATCAGGTTGGCGGGAAGGGTATAGACATTCGGGGAACTGGTGGGAAACGGCTGGCCCGCAACCAGGCCGTCCTCGCGATACAGTGCGAGTTTTGCCGGGTCCGCTGTGGCCGGAACGATCAGCGTAATGGGCTGCTTGGTCGTCGAATTTACGGTTAATGGCGTGTATGACAAGGGCTGCCCGGCGACGGGGAAGTACGCCGAAGGAATGGTATTCACAACCGATGGAGAGGCTCCCGCGATGTACTTGCGCCATTCTTCGTTGACGAAGAAGAAGGTCTTGGTGCGGTCCTGGTTATAGACGTGGGGAATCCACACCGGGCCGCCGATGTTTCCGCCAAAGATATTCAGGCGAAGCTCTGGAGTAGGCTGACCTGACTGCTTGGAAAAGTAATTCGCGGCGTCGAAAGCATCATTGCGGTTGAACTCCCACACTCCGCCGTGGAAGGCGCGCGATCCCGACTTGATGACCATCGCCACGGTGCCGCCCGAGTTAATACCGTAGTCAGGGGTGTAATTGCTGGCGAGAACATTGAATTCGGCCAACCCGTCCGGACTGATTGCAACGTCCAGCTTGCCGCCGCTGCCGCGGTCATAGACTTCGCCGCCGTCAATTAACCAGTTGTTGTGGTCGTACCGGCTGCCGTTGAAGTTAATCTCGGCGCTGCTGGCCTGAGCCGTAACTCCGTTGAAGGAGGGCAGGGTATTAGTAACGCCGGTGCCCAGGGTGGTCAGCGACATGACGTTGCGCCCATTGGTCGAGAGCTGCAGGACCTGCTGCCCGGTGATTACGCTACTGACCTCGCTGGTTTCGGATTGCACCTGCAGCGCATTCGCCTGGACGGTAACAGTCTGGCTGGCCGCGCCTACCTCCAGCGGCACATCGGCACGGACGGTTTCCGCTTCATTCACTACGATGCCAGTTCTGTTGTAGGTCTTGAATCCGTTGGCCGTGGCCTTGAGGTTATAGGTGCCGATAGCGAGTCCGGGAACCTGATAGTTACCGGAACCGCTCGAGTCGGTGGTGCGGCTTTCACCTGTAGTTGCTTGCGTGATTGTGATTGTGACGCCGGGGACCGCCGCTCCTGTGGAGTCGGTCACCTGGCCAGTGATGGCTGCATTCTCCTGCGCTCCTGCGATCGCTGCCACGCACAGCGCAAACGCAGTGATCCCAAGAACCCTCTTCAGATACATCATAAACGCCCCCTAAAGTAACTTCTTAAACGATCTTGTGGGTTTTTCTCGACATCCTTACGGTTATCACGTTTTCTGGCTACCAGGTTTTCTGGTTCTCTGGTTTTTAGGTTTTCTGGTTTTTAGGTTTTCAGGCCGGCGCCCTCGTAGCGGGAATGCCGGTCGAACGGCTTACGAACGCAATGCGGAAATGAACAATGGGCAGTCATTCCATCAACTTCGTTAGACAATCGCTTGTCTTAACAGCGTGCGAAAAGGTACTATTTGCTTTCGCTGGGAATTAAATCGCCTTAGGCTGATCCTTGTCAAGTGATAAAACGATTTATATTTCATGATGACGCTGGTCTATTACGTAGCGTCAGCGATCGCTCGACGGATTCCTCTGGGGCTTGCCGGAAGAATGGATGGCGTTCATTGGTAGAAAATCGTTTGTGTTCCAAGTGTTTTGCGAATCAGGGGTTATCGAAACATGCTGTGTACGCCTGATGAGCAACGGCCACCTCTTCGCTAGGCGGTTTTTCGCGCACAGGGGGGAGCGAAAGAAAAGATTGGGAGGATGAAACCAAACCATTGCCACGCTCACCCGGCAAAAAATCGGCCAAGTTGGCTTTCCCGCACACGCAGTCCAAGCGGTCTGCCCACAACAAGCCGGTCAGGCTTAAGGAACTGGCTCATCATTTGGGCCTGAATCCCTCGACGATCTCCGTGGTTCTCAACGATACTCCCGGACGATCCATTCCCGAGGATACGCGGAAGCGGATCAAAGAGGCGGCCAAACAATTCAATTATCAACCAAATTTGGTGGCGCGCTCATTTCGCAATCGCCGCACGCTGACGCTCGGAATCTTGGTTCCTGAACTGAGCGACGGATATCACACCGAGGTGATGACCGGCATGGGTGATTACCTGATGAGTGCCGGCTACTTTTATTTGACAGCCCACCACAGGCATCGTCCCGACCTGGTTGAACAGTACGGTAAACTTCTTATCGCAAGAGGGGCAGAGGGTATGATCTGCATCGACACGGCCCTGGAACGTCCTCTCTCCGTTCCGGTGGTCGCCGTGGCGGGACACCGCAGCATCGCCGGCGTGACAAATGTAGTACTGGATCATCGCAGGGCGGCCGAATTGACCTTGAACCATCTGTACACACTGGGCCATCGCCGCATCGCGTTTATGCACGGACAGCCGTTTAGCTCAGACTCTGATGATCGATGGCGAGGTATCGTTGAAGTGAGCAGTGAACTGGGCATCGAGATAAGACCCGAACTTACAGTCCAACTTGATCGCGATGTCAGTTCGCCCGAACTCGGTTACCCTGTGGTCCAACAGCTTTTCTCCGAAAAACGAGCATTTACGGCGCTGGTTTGTTTCAATGATGTTGCCGCCATTGGGGCGATTCGTGCCATGCATGACTTGGGCCTTCGCGTACCTGAAGACGTCTCTGTAATCGGGTTCGATGATATCAAGGCTGCTTCATACATGAGTCCCAGGCTAACCACGATTCGCCAGCCCTTGTCAGACATGGGACAATACGCGGCGCAATGTATCATAAACCGCCTCAATCGCACAGAAGACTTTCGTGAGCTGGTTGCATTCGAGCCGAAGCTGGTAGTACGTGAATCAACCTCCGTCATGAAGCCGCAGACGCGGATCCGTGAAGAGAGGGCGGATGTGCTGTCCCGGAAAAGCAAGAATGGTTCCCCTTCCAGAAGATGACGGGCGTCCACCCGTTCAATTCATGATTTGTCTGCATCTTGGATTCGTTCTGACTGGTATTGGGACGGCTCTCCTTGGCTGTGTTTTGCCTGTGCTCGGCGGTGCCTGGACCCTGAACGATAGTCGCTCCGGCTTTCTCCTCGCTGCCCAGTTTACAGGCTCATCTTGTGGCGCGCTGCTTGTGCAACCGGCTCTCTATGCGAGTCTGATCCGGGGATATTTGCTTCTTGTAGCAGGTGGTGTATCCCTCGCATTTTGCCATGGTCACTTTGCCGTCCCCCTGTTTTTTATCTTTGGACTGGGCCTGGGCTCAGCTATGACTGCCACGAGCATGCTGGTTGGGCGCATCTATAGCGCTACCCGAGGTTCAGCCTTGTCTCTGCTAAATGCCTCCTGGTGCTTAGGTGCAGTCATCTGTCCGCTAATCGTGACAATCTGGGTACACGCCCACTCCTCTGCGTCGCTATTCCTGGCCATGGGCTGCGCAGGGGCTTTGTCCGTACTTTTTGTGGGGTTGCAACACACACATCTTTCCGGGCTACGCGATGATTTCACGGCTCCACAGAGTCTGCGCTCAAAGTTTTCCGTACTCATGCCGCTCGCCTTATTCGCTTTTTTATACGTTGGTGTGGAAGCCTCTATCAGCAGTTGGGTGATGACCTTCGTTTATCGTCTACACCTTCCAAGTACGGTTTTAGCTCCCACCGCCACTTCGTTTTTCTGGATTGCACTCCTCTGCGGCAGGGCCATTGCACCTGCGGTGTTGAAGAAAATAACCGAATCGAGACTGCTCACAATTTGCTTATCTCTGACCATCGTGGGCAACTTTCAGCTGCTTCTGAGCCATACGTTCGCCATGAGCCTCACGAGTGCGCTTCTGGCTGGCCTGATGCTCGCACCCATTTTCCCTCTCTGTCTGGCCAGGGTCCTGGCGATCACCAGCCAAGCATCTGAATCAAAATGGGTTTTCGGAGTCAGTGGACTTGGGGGGGCAGTGTTCCCCTGGATGACCGGGCAAGTTGCGACAATTGGTGGTTCCCTCCGAACCGGCCTGATGGTCCCATTCTTCGCGTCCTGCTTGATGCTCTTTCTACATTTGCGTGCGAAGTCGATTTCAGAAAAACTTCTTACTTGAAGTCGATGACTCATCAACCTAGATCTTCGCAAGAGTCTGCTATGTCTGTGTCTCTCCTGAAAGCGCGGCTGACTGCTGGTTTCCTGCTTTGCGCGGCTCTTTCGGGCGTGAGCCAGGCGCCGAAGCCCTCGCCTAGCCTGAAGGAGGCCGACGATGCGTTTCGTGCCGGCATAGCCGCCTTGTCCCGCCACGATCTGAACGCCGCACTCGGGGACTTTCAGAAGGTGGTTCGTCTCGCGCCCACTGCCGAGCAGGGACATAGCGCCTTGGGCGCCGTTCTCGTGCAGCTTGGGCGAACGAGCGAGGGGATCCGCGAACTCGAAAAAGCGCTGGCTATGAAACCCAGCGACGGCAGCGCCCAACTGAACCTGGCCCTCGCCTATGAGCGTTCCGGCGAAGCTGCAAAAGCACTGCCGCTGTTCGCGAAGCTTGAGGCCGCTTCTCACGCCGAGGAGCAAACTCTGCAGCCGTACGTTCTTGCCTCTTACGCTCGAGCTCTCGCGGCAACCAAACAGTTCCCCGCGGCGGTGGCAAAAATGAAGGAAGCGATCGTGGGCGATCCGCAGAATGCGGAACTGCACGATCAATTGGGGTCGCTCTACGCGCAGCGTCAGGACTGGTCTCACGCGATGGAGGCATTTGCCGCGGCCATCCAGGCGAATCCGGACCTGGCGATGGCCCATCTGCATCTGGCCATGGCATTGCAGGCCGAAGTGAGTCCAGGAGCACTCGACGAGTTGACGAAGGCTTATCAACTCGCGCCTCAGAACCCAATGATCGCACTGCAATACGGCCAGTCGCTGGCGGCCGCTGGTCAGGATGAGCAGGCAATCCTGATATTGCAGCACGCATTGGAGCTTGATCCCAATTCGACGACTGCGGCTTACCAACTGGGCCTGGCTCTGCAACGTACAGACAAAGTAAAAGATGCGATCCCGCTCCTGCAGAGGGCCGCGACCGCAGAGCCAAAGAATGCGGAGGTTCTGACGAATCTGGGAATGGCTCTTTGCCAGGCGCAGCAGGCCAAGGATGCGGTTCCCATCCTGCTGCGAGCGGTGACGCTGGAGCCAGACAACGTCACCGCTCACCAGAATCTTGCCGCCGCTTACATCCAGCTCAGCCGGTTTGACGATGCAGTAAGCCAATTGAACGCGGCGTTGAAGCTGTCTCCGAACGCTCCCCAGCTGCATTACAACCTGGGACTCGCGCTCAAGATGAAGGATGATTCCGCGGATGCAATTCCGGAGTTGGAGACAGCGGAAAAGCTGGATGCCTCCGCACCCGAGCCGCCCTATGTGCTGGGAGTGCTGTACATGCAGGCGGGGCGTTACGCTGACGCAGCGCGGGAACTGAACATTTCGCTGAAGCTGCGTCCTGAAAATAGCGATGGATGGGCGACCCTGGGCAGCGTCGACAATAAGTTAGACAAGTTGCCCGAAGCGGAGGCAGCTTTGAAAGAGGCCATCCGGCAGCTTCCGCAACAACCCGATCCCCACCTGACGCTTGCCGCTGTGCTCGCCAAAGAGAATCAGCCGGCCGAGGCAGCAGAGGAGCGAAAGACGGCTGCAGGCCTGATGCGTAACAACATGAATCGCAAGCGCGCCGAAGTGGCCAGCAACTCGGGAATCTCCCTGCTGAAGAGCGGCAAGGTTGATGATGCCATCGCCGAATTTCGAGAAGCCTTGACCTATGACACGAACTACGCGGAGGCGCACACGGGTCTGGCGAAGGCGCTGGAGCAACAGGGTAAGGTCGCAGAAGCCGCCGCCGAGCGCCAGAAGGCGGAAGCGCTGGAGAAGACCTCCCAATAGCAGCATGGGCACCGGCCTTTGGTCAGGAGATCGGTCTTGTATGTTGCAGGGTATATAGTCAGGACCGTCAGAAAACCAGGTCGGCGCCCGTGCCTTCTCTGCAATTGTGGAGCAAAACGAATGCAAGTGAAAGCGATTCTCGTTACTGCTTTGCTCATGGCCGCAAGTGGCAGCATCAACGCGCTGTCACAGACATCCACTAAGGACCCGAATCCGTTCCAGGTCTGTAGCGGAAAGTACGCCTTATGTACCTTCTCGCAATGCGGAGACGTACAAGGCAAGCAACCGACGGTCTTTTGCGTATGCCGCGTCAGGCAAGACTACTCCGTTGGCACAGAATGCGAAGGCCCGACTAAAAACCCCGAGGGCCAGACTGTCCTCAGGTCACGTTAACATCCGATCGACAGCTATGCCCGGTGTACCAACAAAAAGCCTTGGGCGATGTGCCTCGATTCGCCGTGCGTGGTCGATGAGAACGATAAGAACGATAAGACAAAAGCGAACTGCGCGTGCTCCGTGGAGCAGGGTAAAGGTGATTACCTGGTGCGGGGAGGGTGCCCGACAGGAATCATTTCATCGGCTACAGTTCTCGACCTGGATACCATCACTGACTTTCTGGAGACGCAGGACAAAATATCTCCGGTGCCCGACTTCAAAGTTGTCAACCAGAAGCAATAATAGGCCCAGATCAACAATTCATTACGAGCGGTATTCCATCAGGATGACCCCGCCTGAGGTCTTCCGGCATATACAGCCCACATCTCAATTCGCTATAGTTCATCTGCTGGATTCAGCGGTTTCCCATGGAGAGTTACTCGGAGCAGAACAGTCTCGGAGAAATGGGCGGCTCTCCCCCAGCGGTGCAGCGTATGAGTGTCTTTGGCCGACGCATACTTCTTCTCGTCCTGATCCTCTCAGGATCTGCGGTCCTGTGCCTGAAGGCCATCCGAGGCGCAGAGGACAAGCGGGCGGAAGAAGCGAACGTCCGTAAGGCATACGCCGACCAGATTCGGGCCACTTATAACTTCCCTTTCGCAAAAGACAAGCTGTCTCTGCCTGGAAACGCTGCCGCTGAGGGGGGCGATTTTCTCGAGCCGACCGCCTTTCCCGATGCTGCTTACTGCGGCCATTGTCACCAGGAGGCCTACCACGAGTGGCGTCAGGCGTTGCACTCCAACGCTTTCCGGACACCGTTCTATCGCGCCAGTGTGAATATTCTCATCCGCACTAAGGGGATTGAATTCGCGCGCCACTGTGACAGCTGCCACAATCCCGTCGGCGTGCTGGCAGGCGCATTGAACACCGGTTCGACGCTGGACCGCTCTTTCGATCGCGATGGGTTGACCTGCGCTACCTGCCACTCCATTCAAAGCGTGCAGACCAAGCTTGGCAACGGAAGCTTCGTGATGGGCGTGCCCGCCGTGATGGTGGACGAGCAGGGAAACCGCATCCCGGGCATCGTACCCGATTCCGAGATCCTCGCCCATCTTGACCGGCACTCCAAGGCCGTGATGCAGGACATCTACCACTCGCCGGAGTTCTGCTCCGCATGCCACAAGGCGAATCTGCCGCCGCCCCTCAATAGCTATAAGTGGATTCGCGCGTTTACGGCTTATGATGAGTGGCAGAATTCGAAGTTTTCGCAGCGCAACCCGCTCCCGTTCTATTCGGCCGATTTCACCACCTGCCAGAACTGCCACATGAAGCGCGAGGCGATCACCTTGCCCGATTACGGAGCCAAGCACGGCACTCTGGCTTCGCACCGCTGGCTGGCCGGCAACACCGCGGTGCCGTTCTACTACGGCTTCGACGAACAACTCAGCAAGACCATCGACTTCCTCAAGAGCGGCAATTACCTCAACGTCGATCTTTGTGCGCTGAAGGTGGGCGATTCCGGCTCGATGATTGCTCCGCTCGGCTCGACACCTTTTAGGCTGAAACCGGACGAGATGGTCGAAGCCTACGTCGTCGTCCAGAACAAGAACATCGGACACTCGCTCATTCCCGAAGTGCGCGATCTCTACGAGGCCTGGACACAATTCACGGTGAAGGACGCATCGGGAGCCGTGATTTACGACAGCGGCTTCCTTAAGCCGGACGGCATGCTCGAGTCGGGTGCTCACAGCTTCACGAATCGGCCCGTCGATCTGACGGGAAGCTTCGTCGATAACCACAAGGTCTGGACGATTCATTCGATGGCCTACGACAACACCGTTCAGGCGGGCCGGTCGGCGCTCGTCCGGTACCGCTTCCACATACCGGAGGACGTGAAGGGTCCGCTGACGATGACCGCGCGCGTCAACTATCGGCATCTGCGTCAAAGCTATCTGAACAATGTGCTTGGCAAGGATCATCCTGCGTATCCCATCATCGAGCTCGCTGCCCGCACCCGCACGTTGAACATTGGCGATAACCCAGCGACTCCACCGCTCCCGAACGATAATCCGGAGTGGATGCGCTGGAACAATCTCGGCATCGGGTATCTTGATCAGCAACAATATGAAGACGCAATGCATGCCTTCGAGCAGGTCGTGCGTCTCCGCCCGGACTATAAGGACGGCTATATCAATGTCGGCCTTACCTATATTGAATGGGAAAAATACGCCGATGCTCGCGCTCCTCTCGAGAAGGCGCTGTCACTGCATCCGGACGATGCTCGTGCGCTCTATTACATGGCGCTGGTGGAACGGCGGTCGAGGCATTCCGACGCTGAGATCGCCGACCTGCAGAAGGTCGTTGCCCAATATCCCTACTCGCGCGATGCCCATCGCGAGCTTGGCATCTCCTACTACCAGCAGCATCGCGGCGATGAAGCTATGCAGCAGTTCAAGGCTCTTCAGGCGATCGATCCTGACGATCTCGCCGCTCACTATAACCTGGCGATCCTGTATCGCCGCGAGGGTATGAAGAAACAGGCAGCGGAAGAAGCTGCGTTGTACACAGCTAAGCGAATCGATCCCGCCGCGCCCACTTATTCGCTCGACTATCTGCGTAAGCACCCCGAAATCTCGACCGAAAGCGTGCCCTGGCACGTGCATGCTGACATGGCGCACGAAAATAAAAGCGCTGGCGGACAACCATAAAACATGAGGATGGAAATTCGTTGAATCGTCGCAAGTTCATCCGTTCGCTCAGCCGCACGGCGCTCGTTCTGCCTTTCGCGGATATCGTCGCATTGGCCTCACCCTGGCAACAACAGCAGGCCACGCCCGAGCAACCGAAAGGCATAGGCGCACAGGAACGTACCTACGACGCGAAGCCTGCGCCGCCGCCTCCCGGCCCGAAATCTCCTATTGAAGGTACGCCACTTGGCGTCAGCTTTGTCGACGCGGTGAAGGAGTCAGGCCTCAACGTCAAGACCATCTACGGCCCCGAGGGCACCAACAAATATCTGCTCGAAACCACCGGTTGCGGCCTCGCCTTCTACGACTATGACGACGATGGCTGGCTCGATCTGTTTCTTGTGAATGGTTGGCGGCTGGAGGGATTTCCCGCCGGACAGGAACCGCATTGCCATCTCTTCAAGAACAATCGCGACGGCACATTTACCGATGTGACTGCAGGCTCCGGCTTGGAGCGCAAAACCGGCTGGGGACAGGCCTGCTGTGTGGGCGACTACAACAACGACGGCCACGACGACCTCTTCGTCACCTACTACGGACAGAACGCCCTCTATCGCAACAACGGCAACGGGACCTTCACCGACGTCACCGAGCCGGCCGGTCTGATTCAGCCCGGACCGAAGATACGGTGGAACACCGGCTGCACCTTCGTCGATTACGACCGCGACGGGCACCTCGACCTCTTTGTTGCGAACTACGTCGACTTCGACCTGAAGACTGCGCCCAAACCCGAAGATGGTCCCTGCACGTACAAGGGCATCCTTGTCGCTTGCGGTCCGCCCGGATTGCCGGGAGGCAGAAATATTCTGTATCACAATAACGGCAACGGAGCCTTCACCGATGTGAGCGAGAAATCCGGTATGTGGACGGCGGTAGGCACATACGGCCTGAGTGTCGCCGCATCCGACCTCGACAACGACGGTTGGCCCGACATCTACGTCGCGAATGATTCGGCTCCGGCGACCCTCTATCTTAATCAGAAAGACGGCACCTTCCGCGATATCGCCATCGAAGCCGGAGCGGCGCTCTCTGCGGAAGCGAAACCGCAAGCCGGCATGGGCGTTTCCATCGGCGACTACAATCGCGACGGCAATCTCGACGTCGTGAAGACCAACTTCGCCGGCGACACGGATTCTCTCTATACCAACCTCGGCGACGCTGCATTCGAAGACCGCACCTACCCCAGCGGCCTCGGAGTGAATACGCGGCTGCTGGGTTGGGGAGTCGGCTTCTTCGACATGGACAACGACGGCTGGCTCGACATTCTCATGTCGAACGGACACGTCTATCCCGAAGTCGACAAGTCGAAGGCCGATCTCAAATACGCAGAGCACAAATATCTCTACCGCAACCTGCGCAACGGACGATTTGAAGAAGTTACCAACGAAGGCGGTCCGGGGATTCTGGAGAATGCTCCTGCCCGCGGCTGCGCATTTGGCGACTACAACAACAACGGCGTCATCGACGTTGCCGTCAACTGCATCAATTCCCTGCCCCAACTCCTGCGCTGCGAGTCAACTCTCAATCGCAACTGGATCAAGATCAAGCTAGTAGGCGTCAAATCGAACCGCACCGGCATCGGCAGTCGCGTCACTGTAACTGCGAAAACTGAGCCCGATGCGGCAAAACCGCTGGTTCAGATGGACGAGTTGCGCAGCGGCGGCAGTTACTTCTCGCAGAATGACCTGCGCATGCATTTTGGATTGGACCAGGCCAGGAAAGTCGATCTGGTCGAGATTCGCTGGCTGAGCGGCCAGGTGGACCAACTCAAGAACCTTGACGCTAACCAGCTCTACGTCATCCAGGAAGGCGGCAAGATTCTCAACTCAGGCCCGCTGCTTGCAACAAAAACAGCATCGAAAGTGAAATCGTAACTGTCATCATGCTGAATAGCGTTTTATTTTCGCTGCTGCTGTTCTCCTCTGCCGCTCTGGGACAGACACAGTACGGTACTACTCCAAAGAGCGCTGCCCCAGCCCGCGCCGGCCACGGCTGCCCATGGCTCACAGAGGGAAGCGCAGCCCGAGCGCTCGGCGGACAAGTATCTGTAACCGTCAAAGTATCAGATATGGGCGAAGGCCTCTGCAGCTTCGCTCGCCAACCGGGTTCAGCAGATTCCTTGGAAATTCTTGTCAGCAAAGCTGCCCTGCCCGCATGTCCCGCGGAAAGCACGAGCCTGAAGGGGATCGGTAACGAGGCCGCGACCTGCCGGTCCCACAGCTCGCGCGCCGAAGCCGTCGAGATGATCAGCAGCCGCGTCCGCGATCTTCATTTCACCGTGACGATGACCACTCACGCGCAGAAGACCGCGGCAAAACCTGCCGACTCGCAACCTGCAGATCCGCAAAATGACGCGCTCGAGCAGATCGCCGAGCAGGTTGCCGGAAACCTCTATTGAGGTGCATCTGCCGGAATCAGCTGGCGGCAGCCCAGCGCTGCATCGGTGCGACATGTTGTCAGGAACGCGACCAGGTCCTTCACCTCTTCCTTTGAGAGCACATTTCCGAAGGGCGGCATGCCGTGACCACCTTTGAGTATCTGCGTCTTGATTTGAGCCGGCGCGCGCCGCTGACCGACGCTGCCCAGATCGGGCGCTCGATCTCCACCGACGCCGGTAATGGCATGGCAGCGCTCGCATCCTTTCGTGTGAAATGCTATGGCGCCGCGTCCGCGTGCATCCGAATTCGATGCGTAGACAAGGGGACGATTGGCGAAGACAAAGACGATGGCGGCAAAGGCGAACAGGGTCAAACAGGCCCTCACGGCGCATCGGAACGGACTCGTCATCTGAGTTAATTCTATCGGAGGTCAAAGTGTACTTGGGCGCCACCGGCACACAGATGCACGCGTCGGCCGATGTCGTAACAGAAGTTCGCCGGCCCCGCGAGCAGGATTTATCCCACGACTAACCCGATGCCCCGCTACCCGACGCAGTTGCGTCAGGCGCGGAGCCCTTGGTCATCCAGGGCGCCATCGCTGGTATGGTTAATCCAACTCAGTCTATCGAACGTTTTCTAGGAACAGTTTTTGCAAGGCCTGACGTACCCAGTTTTTGCCCTTCGGGGAGGGGTCCTGCTTTGCGTAACGGTAACGGGAGGGCTAGTCGGAGGGCCAGTCTCTGTAATAGTAAACTTATGGGACTTGGCTCCAGTCGCAGCTTTTCTGATTTGACACATCGCCGGATTGTCTTTTGATCCGGTGAGATGGCTTTCCTTGCACGGCGAAGGAGTATCAAAGTCGGCCTGGACCGCGTCGAGCTTGAAGCAGGACTCGCGATCTCCAAAGAGCACTCCAGCGAAGTGATCGCTCTGCACGACGCGCTCAATAGCTTCGAAGCGCTGAATCCAAGACGGGCTAAGGTTGTGAGCTCCGCTACTTCGGCGGATTGTCCGTTGAAGAAATTGCAGCCGTTCTGGATCTGTCGCCCCGATCCGTAAAACACGACTGGGCACTTGCTCGAGCTTGGCTCTTCAGAGAAATACAAAAGAACTCTCTCGGCTAGAAGTCCGAGGGATAAGTTCTTGGGTCGATCTATCCGCAGGTTTTAACTTACCGGCTTTGGTTCCTGCAGACTTGATTAGATTTTGTAGTTATCGCTGGTCAGGCGATCTGGAGAAACGGGAGTGATCTTCCAGACCGACAGTCGTTCTATGTCTGTTGTCTGGCCCGCGATCGCCAACCGAATCTCCGGCGCCTTATCTCCGGAGTAGTAGAAGCGTTCCGTCCTCGCGGCTAGTCCGTTTGCAAAGAATTCTATGACCGAACCATCGACGTACATCTGTATTTCCAGATGCTTCCCACCCATATCGAATGAAGTGCTCGCGCCATCGAAGAGTAGTTGCTCCGTTTCCGGCTTCCACTCAATCTTGACCAACTCTCTTCCCGACGGCTGGCTCCCATCTTCGAGATAGAGGGAAAAGGCAAACGGCTCCTTTGAGAGCGGCGTGGCGCACTGTATCTCTCCACAGCAATCGCGGAGCCGGATGGCGGCGATCTGCTCCTGATTGCCTTTCTCTGTCTTCGTCTGCTTGAAAGCCTGTTCGTGGCCCCGCAAAGTTTCTACAGCTTTCAACACTCGCATCTGGAGCATTCCCCCCGAGTTCAGCGTGAGCACCCGCGGCAGGCTCATCAATCCCGCCCAGCCCGAGGCCCGATACTCCTCAAGTTGACGCGATTCCGGAAGCCAGCCCCATAGAATGCGGTTCCCGTCCCTATCCAGCTGCGTCTTGGGCGCGTAGTAGGAGGAGCCATGATCGAGCACCCCGGTCTGCTCCGGTTCAAAGCGCATCGACGCAACATCGAGCTTGCCGCTCTGCCAGATAACCTTGCCCTGCGTCGAGTAAATCAGCACGTGTTTATCGCCCAGCGGGAAAAAGTCCGGGCACTCCCACATCTCGCCTGAGTCGACCGGATTCACAATGTTCGCGCTCACTGACGACGGCGGCATTGTGCCTTCGACCAGCGGATGGAGATACTCCCAATGACGAAAATCCCTGGATCGATAGAGCAAAATCATCCCGCCTTTCCCACGCACGCCCGAGCCGATATTCAGATACCACCAGTCTCCGTGCCGCCAGGGACCCAGGCTCCACGGACATGGATCGCGAAAGCCTGTAATCTGCAGGCCTGGCGGAGGCGTTGGGATCACCGGCGTGGGCAGCTTATTCCAGCCATCAAGCAGGGGCTGATCGCAGGTGGCAATGCACTGCGTTTCGCGAAGATTGCTATTGCCGTCCCTGAGGGTCGCTTCCTCTTTTGGCACGGTAGCAACGCCCGTGTAGATGAACGTAGCGACTCCGTCGAGAATCACGGCGCTCCCGGAAAAACATCCATCCTGGTCCGGCCCGCCCGGCGTGGGGCTCAGAGCAATCGGCAAATGCTGCCAATGCACGATATCCTCGCTCACAGCATGCGCCCAGTGCATATCTCCCCAGTAAGCGCCATGCGGGTTGTACTGGAAAAACATGTGGTACTTCCCCTTCCAGTAAATCGGCCCATTCGGATCGTTCATCCAGTTGGCAGCGGGCAGTAGGTGGAACTGCGGCCGTCTCGGATCTTTAGCCAGGTCGGGGGCCGATTCCCCGAATGCACGGGTAACGAGCGCCGGTTCGAAGGAGAACTGCGAGGTAACGGCGAATGCAGCGCCTCGGCTCAGAAGCTGACGACGGGTCCATCCTGACTTTTTGAATTGCAAGGCCCTCTCCTTAGAAACGGCGGCTCAAACCGCCTGCATATTAGCCACCATCAATTGCGAACACGTTCGATATTGCCCAACGCGCACGGAGATGGCAAGCTGCAAGCGATTGCTGCAACGCCGACGGCCGAAATCGCTAAAATTGTAGGAGGATGAATGCGAAGATCATGTCAGAGGCTACAGGAGTGAGCGGAGCACCAGCTTCAATGGACGAAGTCGCCGCGTCGCTCTGCGAAATTGGCCGCGACTTCTATCGCCGCGGATGGGTCTTCGGCACCAGCGGCAATTTCAGCGCGAAGATTGCTGATGCGCCCCTGCGTTTGGCCATCACATCGAGCGGCCTCGATAAAGGCTCGCTTACTCCCGAGGGCATTCTCGAAATCGACGGTCATGCTGTTGTACTTCGCGGCGACGGACGCCCCTCGGCTGAAACAAGTTTGCACTTGGTCATCGTCCAACAGTTTGGATCTGGCGCGGTCTTGCATACGCATTCCATCTGGAGCACGCTGCTCTCCGATCGCTGGGCCACCGACGGCGGGCTGATCCTTGAAGGCTACGAAATGCTCAAAGGACTGTCAGGCGTCTCGACCCACGGGCACAGCGAGTGGGTTCCCATTCTTGAAAATTCCCAGGACTACACAACGCTCTCGGCCACGCTGGGGTCCGTGCTGAAGCAGCATCCTCGATGCCACGGCGTGCTGCTGCGTAAGCACGGCCTGTACACCTGGGGGCGAGACATCGCCGAGGCTCGGCGGCACGTTGAGATTTTCGAGTTCCTATTCGAAGCGGAAGGCCGCCGGCAATTCGCGAGCCCGTCCTGACATCTACTAAGATAGGAGGTTAACCATGGCTACCGTATCAATCCCGGCAAAAGAAATTCTCCTCCGCGAGAAGCCCGAAATGACTGCCGCACTTGCGACCATTGGAATCGACTACGAGCGCTGGTCGCTCGACCGCGTGGGCGTGGACGCTGACGCGGACGCTGTTCTCACGGCCTATGCTGCGGAGATCGAGGCGATGAAGAGCAAAGGCGGCTACACGACCGCGGACGTCATCGACGTTGCCCCGGAGACCCCCGGGCTCGACGCGATGCTTGACAGGTTCAGGACAGAGCACACGCACGATGAGGACGAAGTGCGCTTCATCATCGCGGGACGTGGCATCTTCCACATTCATCCGCAGGGTAGCGACGTGCTTTCCATCGAGGTCGAGGCAGGAGACATGATTCGCGTGCCGCGCGGCACCCGCCACTGGTTCAATCTGTGCTCCGATCGAAGAATTCGCGCGATCCGCTGGTTCCAGGACAAGACGGGCTGGACGCCGCATTACACCCAGAGCGGCATCGACTCAAACTTCGAACCCCTGTGCTTTGGACCGGCTTACTTCGGCCCCCGCGTGGAAACCACTCTCCAATAGCTCGCATCCGGAGTCACTACTCGACCTATGCCGGCGCTATATCTTCTCGATATTGAGGGCACCACCTCTCCGATCAGCTTCGTCTACAACGTACTGTTTCCCTACGCGCGTGAACGGATGAGCGATTACATCCTGCACCATTCCGATGACCCCGCGCTGCAAGCCGACCTCCGATTGCTTGCACAGGAAAACGCGATCGACCGGGCCAGCGGCGCGCCGATCATCTACTTCCCTCAGTCGCTTTCGCAGGATCCTGCTAAAGCTCTCGAGGCCAGCATCTCCTACCTGCTGTGGCTGATGAATCAGGATCGCAAGTCCACCGCTCTGAAGTCAGTTCAAGGCAAGATATGGGCCGAGGGTTACGAGCAGGGCGAGTTATATGGCGAAGCCTTCCCTGATGTGCCGCCGGCACTGGAGCGTTGGCACCGAACAACGCAGGTGGCCATCTACTCTTCGGGAAGTGTGGAAGCGCAGAGGTACATCTTCGCCTACGCCCGAGGCGGAGATCTGACGCCCTTCATTGATGCCTATTTCGACACCCGCACTGGACCTAAAGTAGAATCGGAGAGCTACTGCAAAATCGCCGAGGCCATGAATACCGACTCCGCCGATGTCCTCTTCATCTCCGACTCCATCAAAGAGCTGGGCGCCGCGCGTGATGCGGGCCTGAACACCTTGCTTTGTCTTCGGCCAGGAAACCCCGCCATTCCCGACCATCACGGTCACCGGGCCATCTCTTCGTTCGACGAAGTTTAGGCAGCCGCAAAATCCTCGGCGCCGGCGCTCGTGATGAACTTCGACCCCGCAATCGCCAATGCCGCGACCAGATACGCAGCGGCAAGATGCCACGGCAGCGAAGATCCCGCACGCCACGGCAGCACGAAGGTTCCTTGCGCCGTTGGAGAATGGATCACGCCAAAGAGACAGAACAGCGCACCCGTCAGCAGGTAAAGAGTGCTGGCGCGAAAGCGGCGATCGATCAACTCCGCGGTGGCTGCACCCCACAAAATTGCGGCGATGATGAATCCGTTGCCGAGCAAATTCACCGTGCGCAGTGTTTCTCCAACCTCGCCCGGAATCTGATCGGCGTGCGCACCCAACGCACCCAGCACCGAGTTTGTCTCCAGAGAAATCAGAAACGCGAACGATGGCAGCAGGGAAATCGCAACTGCAAGCCCGTGCCGTCGCGGCGTAGCCAGGAACGCCTGAGCGATCACTTCCAACCCGATGTAGACAAGCACCGGAGCAATCGCCGAAGCCGGGATCCAGTCCACGAAGAACGGCAGAAGACCCACGATTCCGCCGATTCCGATAAAGAGACCTGTAAGAATCGCATATCCGGCGCCTGCTCCCATGCGCTTGAACGCCGGATGTCCGATGTAAGGCGTGCTTTCTACCACTCCGCCGCACAGCCCGGCAGCCAGCGTGCAGAATCCTTCGGTAAGAAGAATGCCGCGGGTGTCGTATTCGTCTCCCGCCGCCGCCGCGCTCTCGGTATTATCGATGCCGCCGACCACCGTCGATAACGCAAACGGCAGCGCGATGGGCAGATAGCCCCACGCAGTTGACAGGCCGCCGAGAAACGCCAGCGAAGGCCAGGGAAGCGACAAATGCAGCGTGGCCATCTGCGAAGAGCTTGTTGCCAGAAGCGGGCTGGTGAGATGCGCCCAGCGCAGCAGGTAGAACGCGGCGATGCCCACTAGCGCCGAAACCAGCGCACCGGGAAGGCCCCAGGGCAGCCGCCTCTTGCCGACCAGCGTAACCAGCAGCACACTGAGTGCGAGCAGGCCGGGAATGGGATCGGCAAAAATCTTCAGCAGCGGCAGCACGCCGATGAGCGCAATCCCCGCTCCACCAATCGAACCCAGCAGAGCGGCGCGCGGCACCATCGAGCGCACCGCGTTCCCGCAAAATGACAGAGCAATCTTGAAGACACCTACCAGAACCGTGACCGCCATGCCTGTCTTCCAGGCGAGCATGGCATCGTGCGTGATCAGATAACACGGGCCGACAACCGCGAACGACATACCGAAGACGCTCGGAGCGTTCAAACCCAGCGGCATCGCTGTAACGTCGTCGCGGCCGCTCTTGCGAGCCAGCTGCCCGGCCATCCATGCATAGATCAGGTCGCCGATCAGCACGCCAATGGCGGTACCCGGCACCATGCGGTACAACACAATCTCTTTGGGAAAGTGAAAAACGCCGATAAGAATGCCGGCGAGAATCACCAGGTTCGCCACGTTGTCGAACATCAACGCGAAAAACGCGTTCAGATCGCCCGCCCGGAACCAGCGGTAGCTGCTGACTCCGGAACTCCTCACCGCCTTGCGATTTCTAGGCATCCTGCCCTGAAGAATACCGTGTGATGCTGCCTGCCTCCAATTGCAAATTGAGTTCAGTCGAAAGCCACCGGGCTCAACCCCTGCACTTGGCAACGATCAGCGTAATGTCGTCATGCTGCTCCTCGGGACTGAAGAGCTGAATCTCCGCGACGATCGAAGAGATAATCGCGCGCGCAGGCTGTTCGCGATGACGTCGGAGCGCATCTACAAGCCGCTCCTCTCCGAACTCTTCTCCGTCAGGGTTGAAGGACTCCGACACGCCGTCGGTATAGAGCGCAAGCATGTCGCCCGGAGAAAGCTGGCACTCCACCGTCGGACTCTCCCAGTCTTTGAACAGCCCCAGAACCGTGCCCGTCGACTGCAGCCGCTCCAGAGAACCATCGCCGTGCAGAAGCAGAGCCGACAGATGCCCGCAATTCGAGTAGCGCAGCCGCCGCGCCATGCCGTCGTACTCGGCAAAGATGACCGTAGCATAGGCGCTGTCCACCGTGTTCTCGTAAAAGAGCTGGTTCACGCACTGCAGGAAGGCGTGCGGTTCATCGCGGGCCATGCTGAACTGGCTGCGCAGATTTGCCTGGAGATTTGCCATCAGCAGCGCCGCCGCGATGCCTTTGCCGGATATATCCCCGATTAGCAGCCCCAGGCGTTCCGGTCCCAGTGTCAAAAAATCGTAGTAGTCGCCGCCAACGTGACGCGCCTGAATGCAGACACCGGCGTAGTCGAGTGTCTTGACGGCAGGAAGAATCTGCGGAAACAGCCTCGCCTGCACCTGTTTCGCGATCTCCATCTCCTGCGTGGCGCGCCGCTCGGCCTCCAGCTTCTCCTCAGCGGCACGGCGCTGCGATTCGATCTCGCGGCTCATCTCGTCCGACGCGATCAGCTCGAACTCGTTCCCATCCACATCCACAAACTTGGCAAACGCTCCGCCCCACAGCGTCTTCTGCGGAGGAGACTCGAAATGCACGCCCCGGCTGCGCCAAAGCTCGTACGTAGCGTTCATATCTTCGGAGATAAAACCGATATGCGTGTTCCGCCCGATGAGCTTGTGGTTCTCCGAACCGCGCTTGGGTGAGGTCAGCGCGAGAATCGTGCTTCCATCGGGAGGCGCTATCGCAACCCAGCGGCCAAAGTCGAAGAGGCCATCAGCGACCACCTTGAATCCCAGCTGGTCAACATAAAATTTAAGGCTGTGATCGAGGTCGCGAACAAAGACATTCGACTTGAAGATGCGAAGATAGGTGCTCGGCCGGCTCAGCGAAGTGGGAGCCACCATTTTCCGCACCGGGGAGTCATCAATCACTGGACTGCTTTCCGGACTCAAATTGACCTCCATCAAGACCGACGACGCTTTCCGCCAGATGAGACGGGCTCTATTGTCCCCCTATTGTCCCCTTCGACCAGTCTATCGGTAAAGCGACCTCGAACCCGCTCTTCGAGCCTCACGGGTGGCGCGTCTGGAGCAAGCCATCATAGAGGCAGTGAAGGATAACAAGTCATCAACGATCTACAGGCACTGCGCAGTATCGCAGATATCTCGGCTGTGACCATTGCGGCGGAGTTGGGTCAGGTATCCCGCTTTGGCAGTGCTCGGCAACTGATGGGTTATTGCGTTGCTGTGCCCAGCGAAGACTCCAGTGGCAAGCGAGTCAGACGCGGCGGTATCACTAAGGCCGGCAACCCGCACTTGCGACGAATCGTTGGCGAAGCAGCATGGAGCTACCGTCGTCCACCATGCATCTGGTATGGATTGCGCAGACGACAGGAGAGCATTTCGGAAGAGGCCAAGGAGATTGCATGGAAAGCTCAACACCGCCTGCACAAGCGCTATATGAAGCTGGGTGCGGCCGGCAAGGCCCAGGGAAAGATCATTACCGCAGTCACTCGTGAACTGCTCGGATTCATCTGGGCTATTGGAAACAGAGCAGAGACGACCGTCAGCCAACGAACCGCAGCATAAAAATAACAAAAGCAAAGACAACAACTTTCCTGATAAGGAAAAAGCAGGAACCATTCAATCGATGAACGGTACCACCCATCTCGAGCGTAGAGCTGGCAGCAGCCTGAGTAAGCACAAAGGAGAACCCTCGCTTGGCCTATGCGACAGGCTCGACCGGACTCGCGATAACGGAAGGCCCAGGGAAAGATCATTACTGCTGTTGCTCGTGAATTGCTTGGCTTCATCTGGACCATCGGGACCAGAGCAGAAACGATCGCCGCCCAGATACGACGGTGGACAGGTTCGGCCCTTGTTGGCGCGGCCCGGGGGGTGAAACTCTGATCTTTGTCGTCACTTCCTGGGGTGTCGGCATACTCTCAACGAACTACGGACCGCCCGCTTTGATCGCCTTGGTCGCGCTGGAAGTGAACCAGATAAGTTTGGGCGGTTGGAATCTCGATACCACCAATAACAACTTTGGTTCGCTCGGGAACTACGACGGTGGCGCCCAGACTGAAATCTTTGTGACGAGTCCCTGGGGAATCGGCATTCTCCAGCCGACTTACCCGACGTTGACGGCCACAATGCTGCAGCCGAATGGAACGCGCTTAGCTGCCCGTGGTGCAACTAGCTGATTTTCAGCA
>Ga0206856_10147_pt1 | contig 24232 bp, 21 predicted proteins | sample Alteio_BWOrgCont_48_FD_152630 | JGI IMG/M metagenome (GOLD analysis project Ga0206856, IMG submission 152630) | Enriched cells from forest soil in Barre Woods Harvard Forest LTER site, Petersham, Massachusetts, United States -... | ecosystem: Environmental > Terrestrial > Soil > Temperate forest >...
TGCGATTCAGTCTAAGTAGCTTTTGCCATCGATAGCTGCGATCCAACGGAGATGCCCCAAGTCAGGAGCCTCGCTGCGCATGTCTTGAATGGCTCGCCGAGTGAACTCCGCCTCGAGTTCGCGGAGTGCAGTGATGAGTTCGTTTCTCGTCTGAGAGCTTGCGCGAAAATATCGCATCAGGAAAAACGAGTCTTTCCGCTCGTCGGCTTGACTCTCGCGTGGTTTTCGGATGGAGCTTGCCGCCGCGTGCAGGAGTTTGAGTGACCACTCCTGATAGATTTTCGTCACCAGTGGACCTCCACCCACCCAGCGCACGGGGCGTACGGGCGGCAGTCTGAGGTGGTCTCCCGGAAGTAATTCAAGAAGGCGCAACAGATCCAGTTTTCGTAGAATCGAAAAAGTTTCGCGATCGCTTAAGGCCGCGATTTTTTTTGACTCCTGAAGTGTCCGACGTTCGTAGACGAGCGCCCAATAGAGGCGAAGAGCCTTGGGGGTTGAGACGAGGTACTCTTGTTGAGAGCTTGAGTAGGAGACATCATACATCGTCTCGTGCTCAGATCGGAGGAGTTCGCTCATCGCGAACCCCAGTTCTTTGCAGATTTGGGCAAGACGTTGGAAAGATCCATCGCGCGCGCTCAGGATTTTTTTGACTCCCGACTCGGAGAGTTTGAGTTTTCGCGCAAGCTCTTTGTAGGTCATCTTTTGACGTTTGAGTGTGATCTTGAGTGAGTCTGTGGCGATCTGGTATTCGGTTCGTGTTCCGCGCATCGATACTCTCCTGATAATAAAGTACCTAAATCGGGTACTTTTAGGTTTATGATAGCACGATAAGTTCTCAATCTGTATATGTCTGATTCAACAGAACGAAAGGAATGAGATATGTTGTTTATATTGAGTTCGTTAATGATGTTGAGTTCGATGGCCTCCAACGTAGTTGAAGAACGTGCTGGATACAGTTTCGAGGGTTGCAAGCTCGTCAATCTCACTCTCAACGTCACGGATCCCGTGACGGATTTGCCGGGTGTCGTTCAGGCTCGAATCTATAAGGCACGGGGGCGGCATTCGCCGAGCGAGTTGAGAAGTATCATCTTAGTCCCTCCGACGGGTGGAGAGAATATTTTAGACGAATGGTATGGCAATTATCTATGCACTTCCGGTTTTCAGGTCGTGCTCGTACAAAATTGGTCTCATCAACTCGACGTGAAGATCGATATGAGTATGCACGATGAGGGCGCCGACCGTTCGTTGGCTGCTCTTCGACATGTGCTGGACTACTTGAATCCGCAGCGCTCCACGCAGGTTGGGATACTCGGGACGAGTGTCGGTGCCCTGTCCGCCGAACTTGTGCTGGGGTTTGATTCGCGACTGAACGCCGGAGTTCTGATTGCTGGCGGTGCGGACCAGGCTGAGATCATCGCCCGATCCAATCTGAATACACTTGTTCAGCTTCGTGAAGAGCGGATGAAGATATTTGGTTATCGAACGCTTGACGAATACGAGCAGGCGTTGAGAGAGCATATTCATATTAATCCGGTGGATTTTGCGAATTACTCTGGAAAAAAGACCGTCCTCGCCTTCGTCGGGACGGAGGATCTTACCGTCCCGACAAAGAATCAGCTCGAATTAGTCGCCGCTTTTGAGGCACAGAGTATCGCTTATCAGGGCGATCATCTTGCGACGATTGAACATACGGCGTTTTGGGAAAAGAGCCGAATTGCGGCATTTTTCGAGTCACAGCTCAAGTAGTGTTAGGTTCCCGTCTTCTTGAGAGGGGCGGCAGCCCGTATGTTTTTACTCTTGGTGTACCAAGACTCCGTGATCTGAGAAGCGACGTTTTTGCCACCTAAGCCAAAGGACAAGCCGACGGCAAGTGACACGGAGCTCACTAATCCAATGAGCAGGGTGTTGACCACGACCTGGGCGATGCCGAGCTGGTTGATGGCGGCGATGATGGCAAACCCGAGCACTGCATATCGGGTGATGAGTGCAAAGAGAGCGGGATTTTCCATGTTCATTTCGGCGACGGATCCTTGAACCGCATGGGAGAGGAAACGAGCCAGCATTGCACCAACGACGAGGATCACGAGTGCAACGATCACGTTCGGGAGATAGAGGATGATCTGATTTAAAATTTGAGTGACCTGAGGCATCCCGAGAATATTCGCGGCAGCCTGAAGGAAGATCAATCGGATGAACCATTTGCTGATCTCAGCGACGATGAGGGACGTGTTCCAGGTGGTGCCGGCCGTTTGGAGGAAATGACCGAACCCCGAATGAACGACGGCTCGTTCCAATCCGACCGCAATCAGGACGCGATAAACGAGTTTAGCGAGGACGGAGGCGACCCACCAGCCGACGACGAGAAGCAAAACGGCCCCGATAAAGGCGGGTAAAAAAGCGCCCGGTTGTCCTAGCGCCTGGCTGAAAGAATATAAAAGCGAATCTCCTGCAGTTCGAAGTTGAAGCATAGTGATTGTTCCTTGTTTATGTTTTGTGAATTTTTTCCGAGTCCCTTTATTTTTGCAAATCTGTAACCAATGGGTACTCATGGGATGTCTGCTACTTCTCGCTTGATTATCTGTCCGGAAATGACGAGGATAGGCCGTTTTCTAATCGATCAACTGACGAGGCATTTTATGAGAGACTTATTGAAGCAGTGTTTAATCGTTACGTCTTTTCTTGTGATATTTTCGAGTTCCGTGTCGGCACCTTCTTACGCTTATGCGTCCGAAACGTCGCCAGCTTCCGTGTCAACTCCTGAAGACGAAGGCCAGTACGTCGGTTATCTCCGAGTGGGGGCTGGGTTTTCGCAATCCGGAGGGCCGCAGAATTGTTACTACCTCGGTACAGGAGATGGAAACGGCTATCGATTAGGAAACGAATGCAATAGTTACACTGAGTTCGGTTACGCAAAAACCTTCGCTAAAGCGGAGGACGGAGTTCGTTTTGTCGGTCACATCATGGTGTCTGATTATTCGGCCGACTCAGCATACACCGGGAACATTCAGATTTCACAAATCTATGTCGACACTCAAGGGCTTGGATGGCTCAACGGTGGGACGGCGTGGGTGGGTGAGCGCTATTATGAGCGCCCCGATATTCATTGGATGGATTGGCAATTCATCAATCTCAACGGAACGGGCGGGGGCTTCGACAATATTGAAACCCCTTGGGGTGGGAAGTTCAGTTATGCCATTTTTAAAGATGACGACACGAACAATAATTCACCAACCGTTGCATCGACCCCAGTTGCTTTCGTCGAATCCAATTCGGCGATTCGAAACAACTTGCTTTATCGCGGACTTCCGACGAACGCCGGTGGAACGTTGGATGTGGTTTTGGGTTTGATCACGCCCGCGACTTCGGGCACGGATCGTTACACGGGATATTATGGCAATTTATTTCACAGGCAGATGATCTTCGGCGGGGGGAATCTTTTGGGAGCTCAATACGGCGTTGGATCTGGCACGGGCCGCGGAGCACCTGGAACGTTCAATGCGGCGTCGCCGAATACTGCGTTCGGAAGCACTGGCGGCGCGGGACCGGATGCGATTTGCTGCAATCGAATGGGGCAATCGGGTTCAACTCTTTTAGGGCCGAGCGATACGCGTTTGAGGTTGTTTGATGCTTTGGATATTCAACCGACTCGGAACTTCAGCGCGGCGTTTGATTTGGTGATGCAGAATGATACTTCACCAACCTACGGTGGAACTGCTCAATGGGATTCGTTCGGTTTTCGCCCGGAGTATGCGTTCACAAGTCACTTCAAGTTGCAGGCAGAGATTGGTCTCGACCACTTCAGTTATCCGGGGGCCGCGGATGAGAACCTGATTAAATATACGATCGCACCAACGCTGAGTTTGGGGCCTGGTTTTTACGATCGTCCGGAATTGCGCCTTTTCGTGACTCATGCGAATTGGAACAGCGCCGCGATCGCGACGATTAACTCGAACAATTATAATAGTTCGACCTCTCTCGGACTTGCGACGACGGATACTTCTTTTGGGATTCAGCTGGAAGCTTGGTGGGGGAAAAACTGGTTCTAACACCACTCCGTTATGTGGTGCTAACGGGACCTGCTTTGTACTCCGATTTGAGTTTCGCAAAAACGAGTGTGTCGCGATAATGTCCGTTCTCGATGGCATCTTGCTTGTGTATCCCTTCGAGGGTGTAACCGTTTGAGCGCGGAACATTGGCAGAGCGCTGATTGGTGGACGAGCAGTGGATCTCGACTCGGTTAAAGCCCATATCAAAAAGTACCTTTTCGAGGAGTCTGACGGCTTCGCTCATGAAGCCTTGGCCCTCGAAGGCACCGAGGATCCAGTATCCGATTTCGCAGCGATGATGTCGCCACTCGATCGTATGGACGCCGCAGTTGCCGAGGTAGAGTGAGTCGGACTTGCGAAAAATACCATAGTCAAAAAGAGTGTGATTTTCCCAGCGTTCTTGGGTCATTTTGATATAATCGGCTTCGTCAGCGGGAGTCTGAGTGGCGTCCACCCAGGGTAAGAATACTCGGAGTCGTTCCCGATCTTGGTCGACATACTGAAACATCTGATCCGTAAGCGCGAGAGAGTGCCGCTTGAGCCAAATGCGGCTGCCTTCGATCTGATCGGGGAGGTGAGTTTTTTCCATCTTAGGGCGCTCCTGAGTCTGAAATTTTTAGATGCTTCGTCGGAACCCATCCGGACTTTTCGCCGGCCGAGCACCAGGCCCAGCCGCGGTCTTCGTTGAGCACGGACACCATTTGTCCAGTTGTGACGGCAAGCTCTGATGCATCGTAGGGAAACAGGATGAGCGCTTCGTTGCCGGCAAGCCGTTCAAAATAAAACTCCGAAACCCAGCCCGCCGCTCCGGACTGCGGGTGCTCACACCAGTGCCAGCCGAGCCACTCCGGCGTGTCATCCGATCGGGTGATGATCACACGGTCTTGGGGCGCGAGGCGAATCGGGGTTTCATAATAAATTTTTGAATCTTGGGTCGCCACTGCCTTGCGAGAATAGCTATAATTCGACCACCAGGTGCCACCTGCTTGTCGATCATAACGGTGGGGCCGAAAACCGGCGGAAAAAAACGCGCGTCGAGTAGGAAGATTGCCGTCTTCCGTAAACGCGCGTCCCGAGAGTCCGTTCATGAATCCGCGAATCGCCTCTCGAGCCAGACCTTTTCCACGATACTCGGGCGTGACATAGATCGCTCCCATCCTCCAGACCTTGTCTGGATCTTGCCGCGGTGTCGCGAATCCGACGATCTGGTTTTGAAACCAGATGGGGATTCTTTTACGCGTGTCGTCCGACGGGTAAACATAACCCGAGAGCGTGGCCTCTTGATCTGCTTGTACTAAAAGCTCCTTGAGCTTTTTATAATACGGACAGAGATCCTTCACTCGCTCAGGAAGTTTGAAAGTCCCGTCCAACTCGCACGGGAACGGAATAGTCTCGACGACCGCCGAGACTTCGATCGGACCGTAAATATGAGGAAAAACATTTTGAGTTTCGCCTTCGAATATAAGACGACTTTGAATCCGCGAGGAGTCCACCGCCAATAAAATGAGATCGGTTCGACCCAGGAATATAAAATCCGCGACAACACAGACCTGAGGACCGGTCGAAAGATGGATAAATCCCTGCCGAGCCAAAGACGGAGCGGTATAGAAACCCTGATTTTGAGCCGTCAGCCATTCAGTGTGAGAAGTGATGTGAAAGATCGGCCTCATGATTTTGGGCATAACATGAAGGATTGACCATTGCTATCTGTCCTTACTCAAGTACACTGGTGATTATCCAAGAGGGGGATTATAAAATGAAAAAGTTTCCAACTGTTGCTCGTGTTTTGCTCGGTCTTGTTTTTTTTATTTTTGGATTGAACGGTTTTTTTAACTTTATGCCGGCGCCGGCTGCGATGCCTGAAAAAGTCACGGCCTTCATGGGCGGTCTCATGGGTACGGGCTACTTTTTCCCGTTCTTAAAAGGTCTCGAAACACTGTGCGGGGCGCTCTTACTCAGCGGTGCTTTCGTGCCTCTCGCATTGGTAGTTTTGGCGCCGATTATCGTGAATATTTTCTTATTCCACGCTTTTTTGATGCCGAGTGGACTGCCGGTTGCGATCGTGGTTGTTGCTTTGGAAGCCTACTTAGCATTTTTTGCTGAGCCTTACGCTCCGGTCGTGAAGCATATTTTTCACTGTCCAATGAAAGAAGCGATGGACGCTCGAAAAAAAGGCACCTGAGTTTACCCGATGAAATCTCTCGACGACCGACTTCTGGCTCTGAGTCGTGATCCAAGTCAGCCTCAGATTCTAGACATTGGTGGGTGGTTTGCTCCTTGTCGGCAAGCCACCCACATGGTCGATTTGATGCCGTTTGCGACGATGAATGTGAAGGGTGCCTACGGTCACGGCGAGATGCGCATCAAGCCGGAAAACTATTTTCAAATTGATCTCGGTGCCGTCGATCGACTCCCCTTTGCCGACAAGCAGTTTGATTTTGTCGTTTGTCGGCACACCTTAGAAGATATTAAAGATCCGATCCGGGTTTGCCACGAGATGATGCGGGTGGCGAAGTCCGGTTATATTGAAACTCCCCATCGTGTTTACGAATGTACCAAGGGTGTGGAGCGGCATTGGTGGTGCGGTCACTATCACCATCGCTGGTTAGTGGAGGTCGAGGGGAACAAGATCGTTTTCCAGTTCAAGCCTCATAATCTGCATTCGAATCCGGCTTTTCACTGGCGTTGTTTGCCGTGGCAAAAAGTGCGTGAAGAATTTAAAAACACGTCGTTGAGCTGGGATCACAAGTTTGAAGTCCAAGAGCGACTCATTATTGATTATGGCGAGTTGAAAACAAGCCTCAAACAGTTCAAAAAATCCCTCGGTTCGCGCCGAATTAAACGGCTGCGCTGGCTTCAGGACTAATTCATTTATTTTTTCGGGATTTCTTTCGGCGGAGGCGGCTCGAGTGCGTGTTCCGGTGTGAGTCGTCGAGAGGCCATGAGTTTGATGATCTCGGATGCGGTCTCCTCGAGGGCCTTACCGGTGACGTTGAAGACGGGCCAACGTCGATTCTTTTTAAAAATCTCCGTCGCGTATTCGATTTCTGAATTCACTTTTTCCGGATCAGCATACTCTCCGCCTTTGTCCTGACCGAGGCGTTCGAGGCGATTGCGACGAATCGTCGCGAGGCTCTCAGGATCAATCGTCAGACCTACGACTTTGCGTTGGTCGATCGCAAAAACCTCGGGAGGTACCTCAAATCCATGAATCATCGGAATGTTTGCAACCCTCCAGCCTTGATGTGACAGGTACATCGACAGCGGAGTCTTGGACGTTCGAGAGATCCCGAGGATGACGATATTCGCTTTTTCGAGTCCAGTGAGATCGCGTCCGTCGTCGTGAGCAATCGTGTACTCCATCGCTTCGATGCGTTTGAAATAATCTTCGTTCACGTCGTGTAAAAGACCCGCAATCGACTTTGGCTCATATCCGAAGTGACCAGCAAGTCCGGCCAAGAGGGGGCCCAAAAGGTCGACATACTGGATGCCCATCTCGCGACATCGAGAGACGAGGAACGCGCGAAGTTGCGGGGAGACGATCGTGAAAATTAAAAGATCTTTTTCCGCCGCCGCGTCGTCACAGATGGCCTCGATCTGAGTTTGGTTGCGGACGTTTTTATAACGAGTAAAATAAATATTGTGTCCGCTGAACTGAACCATCGCGGCTTTAGTCATTTGTGCGGCGGTTTCGCCGGTACCGTCAGAAACGAGTACGATCCGATGTCCATCGTCGGTTTTTGCCATATGAGTAGATTCTAACGATGACGCCGGATCTTGGCCAATCAAAAGGTCAGACAGAATAAAATTTTTGAAACTCTGTGATGGCAAGAGAGTGGTCTCGATCCAAAACGAATTGCCTTGCTTCGACTCGTTTTGAAAACCCGCGAAACCAGGTCCTCTGACTTTTGACCAATTGACGGGTGGAGAGGGTGATCTCGTCGATCAGTCCTGGCAATCCGGGTTTGATTTTTCGTCCTTCAGGCAGTTCGTCACGGAGGTGACGGAGGACCTCGGCATAGCCGACGGCGTTCAGGGCTCGGGCTCTTGGATAATCTTGAGAGAGTTTTTTGACTTCGTCGATGAGGCCGTCATCTAGCATTTGTCGAGTTCGAGAGAGGATCCGAGGTTCAAGTTCAGAGCCATCACGATCGATGATCCAAAGTTCGAATCTAGGGTCGGCCGCCTTCGGGATTTGATTTTCAAGTTCAGTCGGCGTTTTTCCCGAGAGGCAAATAATCTCAAGTGCGCGAACGAGACGATAGCGATCCGAGCGACCGATGCGCGTAGCGGAGACCGAGTCGGTCCCCGCGAGCTCCGAGTAGAGTTCTTCATTCGAAAAAAGTTCGAGTTCCGAACGGATCTCGGGTGAAGTTCCAGGTCCCTCCCATAGCCCGAAAAGCAGAGCTTTTAGATAAAAACTGGTACCCCCCACGATGAGTGCGCGATTGCCCCGGGCGTGGATCTCGAGCAAGGCCGCGTTTACGAGGCGATAAAAATCTCCCGCCGTAAACGGCTCGTCGGGATTGCGAATATCAACAAGATGGTGAGGGATCTCGCGCAAATCAGTGGCGCTGGGTTTAGCGGTTCCAATATCCATCCCTCGGTAGACCAGCATGCTGTCAGCATTGATGATCTCGATGTGTCCATCGTGTTGACGGAGCATTTCCAGAGCTAAGCCAGTCTTGCCCGTTGCAGTCGGTCCAGTGAGTATCAGAGTTTTAGACATTCGCTCGACGTTGGAACCATTCTTCAAGCTTGCCGCGAGGAACTCGAGCAACGGTTGGGCGTCCGTGTGGGCAGTTCCAAGGGTGTTCGCAGGCGAAGAGTTGTTTGACCAAGCTCTCGACATGCTCGTCGCGAAGGCGGTCGCCTGCTCGAATGGCGGAGTGGCAGGCTTCGCTGGCGAGTTTTTCGAAGAGTGACTCGTCAATAAAGAGGTTTTTCGAGTCCAGCGGAGCTGCGGAAGACTCGATCGCGAGCGTGCGCTCAACGAGGTTCTTGAGCCGCGTGCGCAGATCGCTCATGCCCCATTCAGTCGGAGTGGAGCGGAAAAGGACGGTGTTTTCACCAAAAAGTTCTGCTTCAAAGCCGAGAGCTGCAAGCCAACTCAGACGACTTTCTAGAGTCGCTCGAGCTTCGGGGTCAAACTGCACGGCCTCCGGGACCAAGAGCGCCTGAGGCGCTGGGCCCGCGTTGCCTTGTATAGTCGCAAACGTCGAGACGTTTGCTCCCCGTAGCGCGCGATCACGAAGTGCCTCAAAGCGAATGCGCTCGTGCGCCGCATGTTGGTCGACCATCACTAGCTCTGAACCGGCATCGTACATGATATAAGTATTGAACAAAATCCCAGCAAAACGTGAACCCGAAAGCGGGTGAAAAATCTCCGGCGCGCGCGCGGTTGGCGCTTCGACTATGGCGCCCGTCGTTTCATCCGTTCTAAATGTCGGGGTACTCTCCGCCGCTGAAAAAATCGGCACCGAAACCGAAGCCGAAAAAGGAGCAGATGTGTAAACCGGCGGTTGGTTCCAAAGCGTGTTTTGAAAGGCGAGCGACTCCGCGGGCGTAGATGAAGGAGCCGCATAGGCGGGCGCTCCGTTTTGCGAGATCATCGCCTCGACAAGGGATTGGACAGCCTGGAAGATTTTGCGGCTGTCGAGGAAACGGATTTCCGTTTTCGTCGGATGAACGTTGACATCGATCTGCGAAGGGTCAATCTCCACAAAAAGTGCAACGGCGGGAAACTGTCCGGGGAGTAATGTTTGGCGAAACGGCGCTAACAGCGCCTGCTGAAGCATTCGATCTCGTACGGCGCGACCATTGACGACTTGTACGAGTTTGCGCATTTGCGGAGTCGCAAGCCCCTGCAACCAATGAACCCGAACGTGAAGGTCGCCTGTTTGGCGTTCGCGAAACCCAAGGTCGTTGTTCACGCTGACGATCGGATAATCTTCGCCGTCCGACAAAATGGCGCGAACACGTGAGACTTCGTCATGGGATTTGAGCGTCATCACGGTGCGGTCATTACTCACGAGTCTGAAGCTGACATGAGGATGCGAGAGAGCGAGGCGCTCGAGCCATTCGCGAACTTGTCCGACTTCGGCGGCTTGAGCTTTCAAAAACTTCAATCTCGCCGGGATCTGCGAAAACAATCCGCGAGCCTGGATCCGTGTTCCATGCGACGAGCCCAGGAAGTGCCCAAACGTCACCGGTGTGACTCGAGCTCCTGATTGAGCGATCAATTCGTAAGCCTGGTCAGAATCTGCAGTACGAGAGATCAGTGATAAATCCGCGGCCGCCGCTACGCTAGGGAGCGCCTCTCCTCGAAACCCGAGCGTGTTGAGGCGTTCAAGGTCATCAAGAGTGGAAAGTTTACTAGTCGCGTGGCGCTTGAGACAAACTGCGAGATCATCCGCGTGGATGCCGTGACCGTTGTCGATCACTTCGATGAGCGCCTTACCGCCGTCTTCCAAGATGACGGCCACTTCAGTGGCACCGGCGTCGAGAGAGTTCTCCACGAGTTCTTTCACGACGCTCGAAGGGCGCTCGATCACCTCGCCGGCCGCGATACGTTCGGCGACAAAGGAATCTAGGATTTGGACGCGTTTGAAAGGGGTCATGGGGTCGGACTTCATCACGACGGGAGGGCGAAATCAATACTCACTTGCAGAAGCGCGCTTGGTCGGGCGCGACCAAATAGCTGCAGGCCTGTGATTTTACTTGAGAAGCGGCTGGGTCGCCGTAATCCCCCAGGTCGATCCAACCGTTCCACGTACCCGACATCGATGCATAGTCCGGCCTTCGCTATCCCGCGATATGGACGCGATTGCGTCCGCCGTTTTTAGCTTCGTACAAAGCCTTATCTGCGGCACGCATCATGGATTGCGCGGATTCGGTGGTTGCCGATAACTCGGCGACGCCGATCGACGTCGTGATGGGCAGGCGTTTGCCCTCGTAGATAAAGGCGTGGGTCTCGACGGAGCTTCGAATTCGTTCGGCTAAGTCAGCCGCCGTTTTAGAAGTGGTGGCGGCCAGCAGGACAACAAACTCTTCGCCTCCATAGCGAGCGAAGATGTCCTTTGGGCGCAAGCACGAGGCGCGAACGAGCGCCGCAAATTCTTTGAGTACGTAGTCTCCCGCATCGTGGCCGTAATTGTCGTTCACTTTTTTGAAGTGATCCAGATCGAAGAACAAAAGCGAAAAGTCTGTGTGCAACGCTTTTGCGCGCTTGAACTCGGCATCCAGCGCCTCGAGTAAATAAGTTTTATTGAAAATCTGTGTGAGCCCGTCCATGTGCGCGGCCGAATTCAAGTTGCCGTAGAATAGAATCTCGAGTTCGCCGGCAGGGAGATATTTCAAAATGGAGTTGCCCAATTTGATCATGTCTTCTTTTGCGAGAACGACGTTCTCGCCGGCTGCGAGTTTGCGATCGTTCACGAAAGTCCCGTTCGAGGAGCCGAGGTCCGTGAGGATGGTCTTCCCTTCGCTTTTGAGGATCTTCGCGTGCTTGCGCGAAATGCTTTGATCGGCGATGCAGATCTCAGTCTCGGGATCGCGACCGATTTTCATCTCCGGTTGGGTGAGGAAAAAACGATGCCCTTGAGGCGTGCCTCGAATGATGATCAGGCAAGCGTCCTGCTCCTTGGCTTTTTGGAGTTCTTTTCGCAGAGTCTCGGGGTCACCCTGAAGAACGGTAGTTCGGTCGCCACTGTCGGCCATTCAGAAAGCTTACTTGATCACCTGTCTCGGCGCAACCGTCCAACAGGAGAGTTTTCGTCATCTAAGTTCGCGGCCTCTGCACTGGATCGATTGAGAGACTCGCGGATATAGACTTTTGCTTCTTCGACTCCAGGTTGATCAAATGGATCAACATTCCAAAGCGTCCCGGTGTAGGCCGTCAGAGCTGAGAATGCAAAGTAGAGAGCGCCGAGAGCGCGTTCATCCAGTTGATCGAGCTGGATCGTAACGTTAGGTCGGCCTTGTTTGGTGAGGACAAGAGAAGTCGCGCGGTATTCGACGCCGAGGAGCTCGTGCAGGCTATGGCCCTCGAGGATTTTGAATGCGGGGTAGCTTGCCAGTCCGGTTGCGGGAGCCCTCGGGATTTTGACTTCGCTTGGGACTTTGTCGACACCCAGGAACAAGGTGACTTTATCGTCTGGTCCATCTCTCAAAAGCTGCAGGATACTATGTTGGTCATTAGCACCGACTGCGGCGAGAGGGGTGAATCCCTTGCCGTCTTTGCCGAGGCTCTCAGCCCAGAGCTGCACAAACCAATTGCCGACGAAGCGAAGGCGAGTGGAGTAAGGCATGCAGACGTGGATGGGGCGTTTTTGTTGATGTCGGAGAAGTTCGTATCCAAGTATAAAGAGCGCGTTTTTATCGACGGGCGCTTTTTCCATATAATCGCGAACCTGTTTAGCCCCGGTGATAAAATCGGCGACCGACAATCCCGCCAATGCGGCGGCGAAGAGTCCGACGGGAGTGAAAATGCTAAAACGTCCGCCGACAGACGGAGCGATCGAGAGAGTTTGAAGCCCGTATGCGGTCGCGAAAGATCTGAGATCGCCTTTTTTGGGATCAGTGATCGCCACGACGTTTGTCTTAATGCGGTCCTTGCCAAGCCACTCCATGGAGAGAAGAAGAAGCGCCATCGTCTCGAACGTGGTTCCGGACTTCGTGACGACGCAAACCAGGGTGGATGCCGGATTTAACTTTGAGACAGTGGAGGTCCAGTCAGTCGCGTCTGGGTTTTCGACAAAATGAAACTTGATTCCGTTTTGACAGCGATCTTGAAGTGCCGCGAGCATGCTGATCGGGCCGAGTGAGCTGCCGCCAATACCTAAGAAAATACAATCGCTGAACTGATTGCGACGGAGGATCTCGTTGGCGAGAGCTTGTGATTCGGTCGCTTGAGAAATAGCGTTGTCGATCGGACCATTGTAGAATCCGATTTCGCCTGCGTCCACTCGTGAGCGAAACTTCGTCCATGCCTCAGCAGCTGCATGAGTATCGAGTCCGGAGAGTCGTGCGGATGTTCCGCTACCGGATGAAACGGAGACCAGGTTTGACCAATCGACGGTGAGCGGAGAGCTTCCAAGGCGCGAGGCGGTTACGGTCATTTTGTTTTTCCTCTTATTTTTCTGGCCCAATCATTCGCACAAATAAGGGGGGAGCTCAATTACTTTGTGAGAGATCGACCAATCACCATGCGTTGAACTTGATTGGTGCCCTCAACAATTTGCATGACTTTGGCTTCGCGCATGTAACGCTCTACTGGGAAGTCTTGTGTGTAGCCGGAACCGCCGAGAATTTGTACGGCATCTGTAGCGGTTTTCATCGCCATGTCCGTGGCGAAGAGCTTCGCCATGGCAGCCTCTGTCGAGAAAGGGTGCCCATGGTCCTTGAGCCAGGCTGCTCTTTGGACTAGCAATCGCGCGGCTGCGAGATGGGTTGCCATGTCAGCGAGCATGAAAGAGACGCCTTGGAACTCGCCGATGACTTTGCCAAATTGCTCGCGTTGTTTTGCGTGACGGGTTGCCGCGTTGAGCGAAGCCTGTGCGATGCCAATCGCCGCTGCTGCGATGGTGATTCGACCGCTGTCGAGCGCGGTCATTGCGATTCTGAATCCATCGCCTTCTGCACCCAGAAGATTGGCGGCGGGAACTTTCATTTGATTGAAGATGAGTTCCATGGTGTGGGATGCATTACATCCCATTTTTTTTTCACGTTTCCCGAGTTGGAAACCGGGTGTTCCTTTTTCCACGATGAAAGCGGAGATTCCCTTGGGGCCTTTTCCTCCCGTGCGCGCCATGAGGATGATGGTCTCAGCGGAGTCCCCTTGTGTCGTCCAATGTTTGGTTCCCGTGATGATGTAGTGGTCGCCCTCACGCCGAGCTGAGCAGCGAAGATTGGCTGCATCGGACCCTGCTCCAGCTTCAGATAAGCTGAAAGCGCCGATGGCTTCGCCTTTTGCTAGAGCGGGGATGTATTTTTTCTTCTGAGCCTCGTTGCCAAAGAGATTGATACACACTTGAGGAAGGCCGGTGACCGCGACGCTGATGGCGTAAGCCGTACTGACGGCGGCAATCTCCTCGATTGCGACGACGTATTCAGAGTAGCCGAGGCCGGCGCCTCCGAACTCTTCTGGGACTGGGATCCCGGCCAATCCGAGAGTTCCGAGACTTTGAATCAGCTCTGGTCTGAAACGTTCGACTTTCTCGTCTTCTTCGATGACGGGGGCGAGTTCTTTTTGCGCAAACTTGTGGGCGAGATCTCGGATCTCGAGCTGAATAGCGGTCTCGTGAAAGTGCATTGTAACCAGTTTCGCACGGGGGCGTGGCGACGTCCAGGGTGATTCTACGCGTCAGCCGCCTCACCTAGCATTTGTCTCGCGATAATCACGCGCAAAATTTCGTTTGTTCCGGCGCCGATTTCCATCAGCTTTGCGTCGCGCATGTAGCGCTCCACAGGGAACTCGCGCGTATAGCCGTAACCGCCCAGGATCTGAATCGCGTCGAGGGCGACTTGCGTGGCCATTTGCGCACTTTGCAGTTTCGCCTTTGCAGCCATCATTGAGGCTTCTTTGCCCACCATGAGACCTTCATCCCACATTTTTGCAGCCGAGTAGGTGAGGGCACGGCAGGCTTCATACCACGCGGCCGCCTCGGTTAAGCGCTCTTGAATCTGTTGGAAAGCGCCGATCGGTTTTCCAAACTGTTTACGCTCTTTTGCGTATTGAGTTGCCACCTCGATCGATGCGCGTGCGCAACCGAGGGAGATCCCTGAGATCGTAATGCGTTCGATATCCAAATTGCGCATCATCATGCGCACGCTGCTGCCCTCGTCTCCCACGCGATTTGCAGCGGGTACGCGGCAGTCTGCAAATACGAGTTCGCCGGTAGGTGAAGCGCGCATCCCCATCTTGCTAAATTTTTTGCCGGTCGAAAATCCAGTCATCCCACGTTCTACAATGAATGTAGAAACATCTCTCTTTGCTTCGCCCGTTTTCGCGTAAACGTAAAACGTGTCGCCGATCGGACCATTGGTGATCCAAGTCTTCGAGCCATTTAAAACGAACTGATCGCCTGCGCGAACGGCTTTTGTTTTCATCCCCAGTGCATCGGATCCAGCATCAGGCTCGGACATGCCCATCCCGCCGATGTGTTCGCCCGAGATGAGTTTCGGAAGGTATTTTTTCTTTTGCTCGGCGCTCCCATTTTTGGCGATCTGGTTCACGCAAAGAATCGTATGAGCGAGGTAGGACAACGTGGTGGACGCATCGACGGCGCCCATTTCTTCCATCGCGATGGTCGCGGCGACGGCGTCGAGGCCGGTACCCCCGTCTTCTTCGGGCACGATGATGCCCAGGAGGCCCAATTCGCCCATTTTGTAGAAAGATTCGCGATTAAACCCTTCTTCGTGGTCGAGCTTCTCGATCTTGGGGGCTAAGTCGGATTTTGCGAATTGACGGACCGTGTCTTGAAGCATTCGATGTTCATCTGAAAAAAACCACATTTTGGACCCCTCCCAGGGTTAAATCTCGAATCAGCTGATCGGCAAAAAGTGTAGCTGAGTACTTGTGTATTCGCAAATCTGCGTGTCATACTCCATAACAGAGTACGATGCCGAGAGGAAGTCGCGAAGCGACGGGGATTTGGCGACATACAGACATACGAAGGGGGATAGGAGCCGAGAGGAAGTCGCGAAGCGACGGGGATTCGGCGACGTTATATGAAGAGGGGACAAGTAAACCCACATCCGATTCAGCTTTTAGTCAATTATTGGGAGGTCCGTCCTATGGCGGGCCAGATCTCTGCCAATCGCACGCGCACGCCTTTTGCCCCGAAGCTTGATGAGTTACTGCGCCTCGGTGTGACTCATATTGCTAGCTTTGTTCCGTGGCAAGCACTTGAATCGGATATTTCGCATACTCTTCCTCGGTTTCTGCAGGCGGTTGCGGAAAGAAAGATGACTCTTTCGCTCATTCTAACACCCGAAGTAGGAGTTCATTATCCGAACTCGGGGTTCCCAAAAGACGTCATCTCCCGCCAAGAAAATATCGCTTACCACTGTGATGAGAACCCGGTTGCAGTCGGTTTGCCGCCGAACTCGTTTGCTTTACCGTCGCTTTTTGCTCCGGAGTTTACGAAGCGTTATTATAGTTTTCTTTCGCGCATGGATAGCATGCTTGCGGATTTGGAGCGTTCGCCTTCGAACCCGGTTCGCGGCCTGACGATCGTTCTCACGGGCAGTCTTTGGAAATATTATCGCTCGGCTCGCATGTCTTCGCGCTACGCTTTTGGCGGGATGGCCGGCGATCATTCGGGTGCGGCGACGCTTGCTTACCGCCGTCATTTGGAGAGTTACTTTTCACAGCGCGAGTTTATGGATCCAAGTCCGGCGTCCGCGAATCGCTGGCGCTCGCGTGCAATGGAAGACGTGAATCGCCGCTGTTTTTATCAACAATCAGAAGATGTGTTTCGCGCTCGCACTTCGCAAATGATGCGACGAAAAGCGAGCGGTCTTGCCGCCGAAGAGATTGAGCTCTACACGCCTGAAGCGGACCCGTCGGCGACGTATTCTAATTTTTTGCAGGTCGTAGCGGGCGGGCACGCGGATTTTGCTCGGCTCTCGAAACTCGTCGATGAGATGGCCGCGCGTTCTAGTCTGGGTGGAGCGATGGCGACTGCGCCGTTTATTCATTGGACGTCGCTGGGTGGATTTAGATCGCTGGCGGATGCGGAGAAGCAATTTTTAATTCTAAAATCACTTCTCCTTATGGGCGGCCAGGGCGGTGGTATTTTTGTAGACGAGTCCGAGTGGTTCGGATTGTCGCAAGCGTTCCGTTCCAAAGCCGAGATGTTTGCTCGTTCGATTGCGCACGGGGATTTGCGCCTCAAAAACCGCGCACTTTACCTCGCTCCTCATCTTTGGTCTCGTACTGAAGTTCTTTGGGAAGAGATTTTCGATCGTGTAGGTGCAGGCGCGCGCATGATTTCGTCGATCGATTTGTTATCATCTGAGCGTGATGCGAGTGTCGTGATTGTAGATCCCGCAGTGATTCTGACTCGTGACCATGTGGAAAAGCTTCTAGCCTGGGCGGAACTCGGGCGTGTCGTCGTAGTTCCTCGGAGTTCGTTGTATACGGAGATGGCGCGGACGAAGCTGGAGCAAGCGACGGCGAACACGAAGCGGATTGAGATTGATTTGGGTGTGACGTATCGTCTGCACTCTTTGGGGAACGGCAAATTCATCGTTTATGATCTCCCTGAAAATCTTCCCGCGACGTCGGAGTTTCAGTCCTCCTGGCAGACCTTCCTGACTGCCGTTCTCTCTGTTGCGGAAGTTCAAGGCTATTGTCGCTTGAGTGATAGTCGTCTCACGGTGATCCCTCTCGAAAAACGGGGAGGGGGGCTTGGGCTTTTCATCATGAATGGAAGTTCACGCCAAGTGACGGCGGATATTATTTTCCCGTCCGAAGTCGGAGTTTCAGATCTGGCCGTTTCTCTTTCGACGGACTCGGATCGTATGAGCCAGTTTCAGTTTCAAAAACAGGGTGGAGATGGACAAATCCCGGCCAACCGATTCGCGCTTGAGGTTCCGCCGTGCGGGATTCTTCCGCTTGCGATTGATGGAGCTAGCATTACTGAACAGCAGGAGCGAAGCGCGGCTCTCCAATCTGCGGAAGTGACTCGTTCAAGTGCGAACAACGCAGCGATGACTGAGCTGCCTGGTTTTGAAGATGTGGGCAACATGAGTGTTTTTTCTGGACCGAACGATCCTACTGAACCTGAGGTGGAGGCGCCGTGGAACTGAGTTACGACTGGAGAAGTTTTCACTCCATGTTTTATCCAAAGCGTCGTTCGATTTCGCGTTCGGCCCCCGGTCCGTCTGCTTCGATCTATGCAGTGGTTGAAGGAGAGACCGTCCTTTCCGTTTTTGCAGAAAACGAGGACCTCTCCGAGTGGATTGGGAGCACTTACGGTGATCTGAGCAAGGAGATGGCCCATCGTGAAATCGTGATGTTCAAGCGCGATGAAGTCGATCAGTGGCTCACGAATTCGCTGAGTTTGCCTCATTTTTACGATCAGATTGAAAACATTCGTCGGCAGGCGAAATCCGAGATCGTCTCTAAAAAGGGGACTCGCAAGGCGGCGGCGACAGATCTAGCCGTGACGCAACATTTTTTATTGGAAGCCATTCAGAGTTGGTGGGGCAAGGTATTGCCCTCCGCTTATGGTGTTTTTATTCGGGTAGAAGGTCATCCGGGGCAGGATTTTTTCATGGTCGTGAGACGGGGTAGGGTGGACTCGTTTCATGAGCCTGATCTTTCGTCGATGGGGCCGGACCGCTGTCGCCAATCGGCAGATGTGGTGAAGTACCTCTCCGAAAAAAACTTGGTTCCCGTTCAAGGGATTTTTGTTTCCGCAGCAGATTGGGCCGAATGGTCTGAGACCGCCAATCCGTGGAAAAAAGTAGCAGCTTCCGTTCGCGAGAATCGCGCTCGTCTGGTGCCTTTTCGATGGGCGCCGGTCACGTTGATGGCGACGCGTGCATTCTTCGGGATATGACGTTTACCCTCGAGGCGTGGGGTTCGGCTTTGCTGGCGGTGACCCCCTTTGCCTGGGCGGTATTGAATCTACTTAAAGCAAAAGGTGTTAAAAATAGTCGAAGAGTATTTCTTCTTCTCGCGTTTTTAGCGGGCGTCTATTCGTGGTTTGCGATCTATCGGAGCTGTTCCAACGACGCGGTTTTTAAATACATGTCCAAGGAGTGGGCCGTGCCCCTTGGGATCACGCGTGGAGAGTTGCTTTACGAAGGGACGAGCTGGCTCTACGGGCCTTTGCCTCCGTACCTAGCTGTTTGGATGGGCCAGCTCACGGGTGAAGTGGGCTGGCGCGCTTACCAGTTTCTTTGCTTTGCGCTGAATCTGGGCTCGATAGCGATGCTCTATATTTTGAGTTCGCGTATTTTTCGTCAGAGGAAAAATCTCGCGGTTTTTGTCACTGTTTTTTTTGCCAGTTATATTTTGTTTTCGGCAAGAGGTGTTCGTCCTCAGGGTAGCGTGTATATTCTTGAGGCATTTTGTTATTTGGTCGTTCTTGTTCTTTGTTTTAAACGGCTTGGCCCCATTCGTTTGATCGGACAAGGCGTGTTTTTGGGGCTGGGTTGGCTCTCGAAACCCTTTGCTCCCATGGCGCTTTTAACTGCGCTTGCCTTGTCCGAGGTTTTCGCACGCCGAAAGTTTATACTCAGACGTCGCATTTTTAAGGCGCTTTTTTGGAGGAGTTTCCTCCGCGTTGTGGGGATGCTCTTTGTGGTTGGAGTCGCCGCCGGAGTCCTCTCGCGCATCGGAGTCTCGCCGGAGCGTTGGAGAGATGCGCTGTTCCCCTTCTATGTGCGCCAGATGTACGTTCAGGGGGGGATGAGTTTTCTAAAAGAATTTTGCGAAGTGTACTTTAGTTTTGGCCCTGGACACACGTTCGGCTATTTTGTGTTGCGATCATTCTTTTACGTTCAGCTGGTGCTGGGGGCCGTGTCTTTGGCGTGGCTCCTGTTTCGGGGCGCCGCTCTGGCGCCGCTCGTCCCCGTTGCGAAAAGAGTGGTGACGGCGGCGGGTTTGTTTTGGTTTATTTCACTCGGGGTGATTTGGGGACAATGGGATAATCACGTCACTTTCGATGTTTTGCTCTTCCTTCCGAGTGCCGTCCTGATTGGCTATTTGCTCAAGACGCACGCTCGTATTGCGCGATTCATTTTAATGACGATTCTCGTGACGCTGATCCTGAGTTTTAGGCTGGAGATCGGTGAGTTCTGGAAGCTTGGGTTTTGCTCCACACGAAGTGTGGGGGGAGTGCTCGTGACGGACGAGGCGGTTCAGTATTTAAATCAGATTAAAACCGTCGTATCCACTCGAGGGGAAGGCGCAACCCTCGTGGCACTTGGGAACGCCGCCGCTATTTATGAAATCACGGGGCGACCGCGTCCCTGGCGAATTCATAATTATCTATGGGGCCAAGAGAGGCATTGGGATTTGGACGTCCTAGCTCGGAATACCCGCGATCGTGATCTGTTGATCCTCGATGCGGGAGGTATCGAGAATCTTTTCGGAGTGGAGCGTCTGGATCCAGATTTGCTCCGGTCCGTGCCATCGGACCATCGCGCTCTGTACGAAAATTGGACGACTGGAATTCAAAGAGTCGGTACGATTGAGGGAACTGGTTTGCCGGAACAAACCATCTATCAGCGAAAGCGAGTCTTCTCTCCGTCGAGATGATCGAAGTGTGCGGCATTCTATCAAGCGGCTACAATAAATTCTCGACGTGCCTGTTTTATATATATTAAATTAAGTTTATGTATCAAATAAAGAAGGCGCATGTTTTTGTTTTATCCTTCATTTCTGCTGCAATTTATGGGGGTTGTAACGTCCCCTCCGTGGATCTCACACAGATCACTCAAACGCAGACATCACCGACTCCGACGCCGATGCCGAGTCGACATTTTCCGCCGCCCCGACTTTTTGTCGCTGATCGAGGCAACGATAGGATCGTTGAATTGGACGACTTGAATGGGAAAGTCCGGGAGACCTACTCCCTGCCGTCTTCGGGGCAGCCTTCTGGGTTTGCATTTGATTCGACTCGTCGGATTTACATCTCGGATTCTGTTAATTCGCAGATCGTTCGGGTGGATCACTTAGATGGTGAAAATCAGGTGGTTTATGGCACGGAGGGCACGGGCGTGGGTCAGTTCGATCTCCCGGCCGGCGTCGCTCTCGACTCCCAAAATCGAATTTATGTTCTGGATTCAGGCAATAACAGAGTCGTGCGCATGGATGACGTCAACGGGACCAATTGGATCTCGTTCGGAACCGCGGGTTCAGGCATAGGACAGTTCAGCGCTCCGAGCGCGATAGCGCTGGATCCAAATGGCAGGGTTTATGTAGTTGATAGCGGAAATCACAGAATCACTCGCTTCGATGATCTCAGTGGAACAAATTGGGTGAGCTTAGGGGCTGCGCCGGCGGGAGGGGCAGGGGAGAATGAATTTCAGTTTCCAGCTGCTATTGCGCTTGGTATTTCGCGAGATAGCGTCGGTGCCCCGACGGTAAGCAATATCTTGATTGCGGACTCTGGTAACAATCGAATCGTTCTCGTGAACGATCTTCTCGGGACAGGTTGGACGACGTTCGGCACGGTGGGGGCCGGAACGTCGCAATTCAATGCTCCTTCGGGGGTCGCGTTTGGGCAGCGAGGTAAAATCTTCGTGAGCGATGCCGGAAATTCGAGACTCATTTCCGTGGACGGACTTACCGGAGACAATTGGACCGTATTAGGTGTCGCTGGGGTAGGTAATGTACAGGTGAATACTCCCGGTGAAATCGTCCGCCATTTTATTCATCGGTTTTCCACCGGGAGTATTGATAGTCACACTCAGGCTATTGAGTGATCACTGTCCCATCGTGCCGGCGCTTGCGCTTGGAGCTGTGACCGGGGTCGTCGGGGTATAAGCAAAGCTGCTCTCGAATGCCTGCATAGCGGCCTTGCGTTGTTGCGCGAGCTGTTTAAAACATGCCTTTTTATCGGCGTCATCTGTTTGAGATTTACAGACCTGTGCCGCGGCGCTGTTCCATTGGCCACGTCCGTGCATTTCTGCGTGGTCGCTATCGTCGTGAGCGAATGCGACACCACTCACGGCAGTGGTGAAGCCCGCGCAGAGTGCGATGACGACGATGTGATATTGCAGGCGTTGAAGGCTGTTTTTCATAATGGGTTTTCTCCGTTGGGTTGCTTCGATGGTTCTTAATCTCGTCCCGGTTTTTGCATATTCCGGACCGTGATCATTTGCGGCCCGCTGATTTTTAACTATTTGAATTTATTGAAATTTATTTGAACGAACGGGTCCCGGGACCAGTTCGTTGAGCTGCGTCCTCTTGTAGTTTTCGCCGCAATGGGTTAATACCCCGTTCGACCATGATCTATTTTCAATCCCTGACGCAATCTGATTTAGCGGAGCTGCTCTTGCCCCTGAGCGATGAGCATCGCGGACCCGAGCGCGCGATGAAGCAAGCACGCTATCGCGCGAAGATGATCTATCATTGGGTGTACCAGCGCTTCGTGACTGAATGGGATGAGATGTCAGATTTGTCCAAGTCAACGCGCGAGTGGTTGAAGGCAAATGTTCAGATTTTTCGTCTTGAAGATCGTATGAATCGCCAGGCACTGGATGGAACTCATAAATTTTTGTGGGAACTCCCGGACCAGAAAACGATCGAGAGCGTGATTATCCCAGCCGCTCTTCAAGAAAAAGATATCATCGAGCCTGAGGATAAGACCGCTCCACGCGTGAATGGCTCTCAAGTCGCTCGAAACGCGGAGCTTTATCGTCAGGGCAAACGTTTTTCTGGCCGTCTGGCTCCTGATAAAGATCTCACATCGGATCATTGGACTCGTCTCACGGCGTGTATCTCAAGTCAGGTTGGCTGTGCGATGGCGTGCAAGTTTTGTCTGACGGGAGTGCAGGGGTTGGATCGCCATCTCCAAACGCACGAGATTGTGACCCAAGTTTATGAGCTTCGCAGGCTTGCGCCGATCACGAATATCGTTTTTATGGGGATGGGCGAGCCACTGCATAATTTTGATAATGTGGTGAAAGCTTGCAAAATCATGCTCGACGGCGACGGCCTGAATTTTTCAAAACGCAAAGTGACGATCTCCACCAGCGGTCTGGTTCCGGCGATTATCGAATTAGGTAAACAGGTTGACGTATCGCTTGCGATTTCACTCAATGGATCGAACGATGAACAACGATCTGCGATCATGCCCGTCAACAAAAAGTGGAATATCGAATCTCTCATGAAAGCCTGTCGCGAGTACCCTTTGGGCTCTCACCGTCGAATTACGTTTGAGTATGTGATGCTCAAGGATTTTAACGATTCGTTGGAGGACGCGGCCCGCGTTGCTCAACTCACGCGCGGGATCCCGTCGAAGATTAATCTCATTCCATTTAATGAGCACCCGGCTGCTCCGTACAAGCGACCGACGGATGAGACGGTTCGCAAGTTTCAGGAGTATTTAATGGATCGTCATATCGTGGCCACTGTGCGAATTTCTCGCGGTCGCGATATCCTGGCAGCCTGTGGACAGTTGAGAAGTATTTTTGGGACTGCACGTGGCAGCGATAAGCACAAGGATTGGAAGCCTTTGACTGTCGTCGCGTCGGATGAGTCTACTGCCGATGTGAGTACAGCTTAACGCTACTTTGTAAAAAGGCCTCATTAAGCAGTGATCGGCTACCGGTTGTCATCTGTGACGGTGGCAGAGACGTGGTAGAGGTGAGCAGCGAGGATATCTGTTCCCGTTTAACAAAGTAGTGTTAAGAAATGACTCTTCGCCCTTGAACACAACCACGCTCGTTCAATAGATCGCGCAGACGATTGTGCGGCTCCCATCGACCACGGCTCCATTCGGGAGCGATGCATTCGTCAAAATGTGAGGCCGTGGCACACAGGCGTTCGAGGTAAATCTTCGGTGACAAGTGCTCAATAAATTCGATGACGACTTCGGCGTATTCTTCGATTGATAGCGTATGAAATGCTTTCTCTCGGTATCGGCGTGCCAACTCCGTGTGTTCTAAGATCATGAGTTGATGCAGCTTGGTTCCTCGAACTCCCGAATCATTCAAAAGCAACGCCGCCTCGCGAGCGGCACCGTGAGTGTCCGTCGGGGAGCCGAACATAAAATGGGCACAGGTGTGAACTGATGGAGCGAGCTTTCGTGCTCGTTCCAGTGCATCGATTGAACAGGCTCGATCGTGCCCGCGCGCGAGCCACTCGAGCGTCGGATCTTCAAAGGATTGTACGCCCAGTTCGAGCGACACATAAGTCCGTTGCGACAACTCCTCCAAAAGTTCCAGAACCTCGTTCGGCAAGCAGTCCGGTCGAGTTCCTATGCAAAGACCGCTGACCTCGGGAACTGCTAACGCTTCTTCGTAGATCTCCCGCAAATACGCAACGTCCGAATAGGTGTTGGTATAGCTCTGGAAATAGGCGAGAAACTTGGAGGCTCCGAAACGTTCGCGAATTTGCGGCACTCGACTCGTAATCTGTTCGCGAACTGCGGCGCCTCGGCCTTTCTTGCCAAAGTATGAACTCGACCCACGCACATCGCAAAACGCGCAACCGCCTTTGC